>Ga0208316_1000502_pt1 | contig 33220 bp, 54 predicted proteins | sample MalvireepMed_231_FD_184240 | JGI IMG/M metagenome (GOLD analysis project Ga0208316, IMG submission 184240) | Marine viral communities from the Global Malaspina Expedition - Malaspina viral metaG DeepMed_231 (SPAdes) (version 2) | ecosystem: Environmental > Aquatic > Marine > Oceanic | place... | reverse complement strand
TTTACACTGCATAATAAATTCAGGTCTTGTACCTGGATAGGCACTAATTGTCTGTATGGATTTGTTGTCCCTTGTATAGATAGTTAGTGCCAATTTATTAACAAATTGGTGAAATATGAATAAAAATAAAAAAGAAGTAACTGAAAAAGATATGGAAATAATTGAAAGACAAATTGATGCAATAAACATAAAAATGATTAACTGGAAACATGAAATTTTAAATACAATATTTCAAACCAGGAATATATTAATAATATTATTTGCTATACTAATAATAGGGATAATTATTGTGATAGTAGTTTAAAAGGAATTATTTATGAAAATACCAACAATGAAATTTAAAAGACCAAATATTAAAATACCCAGTATCAGAATACCTGGTATAAAAAAAATCTTAAAAAGGGTTGGCACATATACCTTAAACACCTTTACTGTTCTTATAATCAGTATTGGTTCTGTATTAGCATTTGCTAGTTACATTAATCCAGTACCATTTATAGCACAACAATTCCCTGATTTAGTATTAGGAACTTATACTCTTGAAATATTTTTCAATGATGTTAAGTGGTTTCAATCACTTGGTTACATAAAATGGTCAATATCAGGTGGTCTTATTACAGTTGGTCTTTTGATACATATAAGAAGTATTACAAGATTAATTACTGCAATAAAAAATAATCCTAAATTAATAACAGATTTACCTGTAAATACATACATGAAAATAAAATCAGGAAGGGATTGGTTATTTCAGAAAATAGAATATCTTAACAGTGAAAGTAAGAAATGGAAAACATTTTTTAACATAGCCAAATCACCTTATAGTTTGCTTAGAATGGCTGGTTTCAGTCCAAATACTGCAATTTCCCTTCTTGTAGCTGGGTCAGTTGCTTCAACAGGAGTGGTTGTAAATGAAGCACTACAAGACAGGACATTTGAAAATGGTGATGCTGGGTACTATAATTCCAACGCACCTGATGGCAATATAAATATACCTGACCAAACATTGGAACAGGCGTTAAAAAGACAAGATGGTGACAATACGCTTAGAATTATTGTAGGAACTTTGCCAATCCAGGAAGTGTCAATTTCTAACGTCAGTATAGGCACTGCTTTCAATAGCAGTACATTGCCAACGTATGCCACTAATACTGCAACTGCACTTTTGGTGGAAGGGACAAATTCAACTACACTTAGTGTTGCCACATTCCTGGAAGTGGGGGAACTTGAATTTAGTCAGAACAGGTGTAAGCAGTTGATAGTGGAAAATGTTACTGCACATAGTATTGAAATTATTGGAAACGCATCAGATGGACAGAGTATTACACAATCTGCTGGGACAGGCATTAGAAGGGCAGTAATTGGTGGACATTTTCAATCCAAGTCACTTAAAACTGAATATGGATTATATGATTTCCTTCACTTGTCAGCAGATACAAATAATGTAAATGGAAAGATTGGGAAATTGGTTATATCCAATACAGTTTCTAAGGGGGGAAAGTGTCACCTGAATAGAATTAAGGCTGATACTGTCAAGATTAATTTTAACAGGGTTGGTGCTGGGACAGGTTTTGGGTCTAAAGATTTTCAAATTAAGGACACTGTAAATGCAGTTCACTGGCTGGTGGAAGATAACGTTGAATTATTAACATCAGAAGTGGCTTCATTGCCAACAGAATAAAATATAAAGGGACAACATGAAAAAAAAGAAATTTAACATTGCAATCAGCACAATCATACTTACTGCATCAATAACCTACCTGGTGCAATACTGGTTTAAACATAGTGGCTTGGAAGATAAGGCATTAAATAAATATGATGATATTAAAAACGTGTTCAAGGGGGACAATAAATGAGCATTCAAAACAAAAAATCTTTGGGTGCGAGTTATATTATGTCAGGAACACATATGGCTGGAAAGGGAGAACGAGAGTTTGCAAGTGCTGAGCGTGTAAAAAAAATACAAGAAGCAATACAACTTATTGATAAGACTCCACATATGCATGGTTCTGATCCTGGATATATTGGTGGTGAAAGAGCATCATACTTTGAATGGGCAACAGAAAATTTATTGAAAACAATTAAAAGAAATAAACCATTAGATATTCATAATGAAACTTGTGGGTGTAATAAGTTAATAATTAAAAAGAAAGATGGGGTTTGTTTTAATTCCAGGGCTATTGAAGATAATATATTATTAGGATTGTATGATGTTTATTATTATATTATAGAATTTATACAAGCATTAAGTAATGAACAGGAATGGGATATGTTAGTTAGCATAACTAAACCTTATTCAATGGATGCACATTTACCATGGGCTTACGAAATAAATTTAGAAAATATAATTTCTGCACCATTTGATTGGAAATGGTGTGATTAAAGGAGATAAATAATGAGTAATTTCAGACCTCAAATTGCACTGGCTATATTCTGTGCGACTTTATTCAGCATAATAGCAATTTATGTAGGTTGGCAGATGGATGCAACTGAAATAGTAACTGCCGTGATAGGTGGTATCTTTGGATTTCTTGGGGGTGTTTCATTAAAAGTATTGGAGAATGAATAATGGATTTTTACACATACAGGGCAAAGTTAAATCCAGTAAAAGGGATAGATTCAGTTTATGATGGTGACACAATAACTAAGATGGTTATTGATATGGGGTTTAATACGCAACATATAAACAGTGTTAGAATTGCATTTATTGACACACCTGAATTAAGGACAAGAAACAAAATTGAAAAAATAAAAGGCTACCAGGCAAGGACAATGTTAAGATTATTAATTGGTAACAAGCCACTGGCAATAAAATCATTTAGTAAAAAAGGCACTGGAAAGTATGGAAGAATTTTAGGTGAATTATATATTTATAATGGAGTAAATGAAGATGCAGAAGGGAATATTATAAATGTCAAATGGATGAATGCTGGATTAAAGCTGATTGATTGTGGACTGGCAGTGCCTTATTATGGTGCCACAAAGGTTAAGGATTGGGGTGAAGATGAAGGTGAAATTAAAGATAATGAAGTAATTATTAACAGAGTTAAGGAAGGTAAAGATGAATTTATTGAAAATTAACTGGAAGAAAGTCATTAAATTTGCTATAGAAAATGTATCAGCATTAGATGAATTAATGGAATTAATTGAAACATCTAAAAATGCAGTTGCAGATGGCAAGATTACAAATGATGAAAGAAGCCAGTTGATGCAGAAATATTGGAACTTAATCAGAGCATTAAAAGAAAATCAGAATCCCCAAAAATAGACACGTTTTTATAATTAGTGGTATCAATCACCATTACATCTACTCTACGTTGATTTTTGGTGCATTTCTGATAACGATTGATAGGGGTAATGCTTAACGCATCATCATCAATTAACACATTTTGATATACCAGTACGTCCTGAATACATTTCATGCCATATCCAAAATTGTCCAAATCCAGCAATCTATTATTATAAAAAGTATTAATAACAATTGCTTTTTTAAATGGAAGTTTAAAATTGTTTTTTAACAACGCATTATGCAAAGCAACAATGCCTTGTTCCTGGAAGTTCTTATAATGATATCTGAATGTTCTGAAATGTGACCTGTGATTGCCACGAATTTCTGATGGTGGTAAATCAGTTGAAAATGTAATTGTCCTGGATTCATCAGGGGGAATTATATTGTTTTGTTTTGGCATGAATAAATCCCTATCTAAACTATTATATTTCCCCTTGATGTTAGGAAATGCAAACCATCATCAAAAATGATGACTTACTTGTAAAAAATTATAACTTAATATTTTTTTTGTGTCTATCATTTGACATTTGTGATTGATGGGTTTAATATTTACAAACAGGAAATGTTTATGCGTAAAATTGACCCAACAATTATAATATCTGAAAGACTTACTGACCCAGCTATTTCTATGGCTGAAATTGGTAGGAAATATGATATTTCAAGGGAAAGGGTCAGACAAATCCTGGTTGCCAATAATCTTCCCACTTTCACCAAACAGGTAAAACCACACTGTTCCAGGTGTGGCAAACCTTATAGCAGAATTGCTAACTATCCAAAAAAATGGAAAGTGTGCAGAGATTGTTTTATGAAACTTCCAAAACAGACAAGGGATTTTATCAGGCAAAGTTAAATCTTGTATTACCTGTAACGTATATATGTATATACGCATATAAGTATATAAGTATTAACAATAACGTTTTGCGTTATTGTTAATTATATATAAACCATAAGTTAAAGGGACAACATGGCAAATAAAACAGAAGCAGAAGTAGTCAAAAATTATCTTCAGGCAGTGGCAAATCAAAAGAAAGCATATGAAGAACTGGACAAGGCAAAATTCCAGGTCAGAAAGTTTATGGAAGAAAAAGGTGCTGAAGAATTAATTGATGATACCAAAGTTTTAACAATGGTTAGAACCTGGGATTATGACAAAACCAAACTTACACCAATCTTAGAATTAATCCCAATGGAAGATTTGGTATCTTCAGGTGCTTATACTCCAAAAGAAACCAAGATGGTTGAGTTTGAAGAAAAATGGGATATAAGGATTCTAAACAGATTCAAAAAGCGTGGAAGTGACATAGTTGAATTACTGGAGAGAATTAAACTACCAAAATCATTCAAATTAACAATTTCAGATAGAAGGTGAAATAAATGGCTTATGAAAGAATACAATTACAAACAGGACAACATCAGGAACAGTTAAGAAATATTGTTATAAAAGAAGTTAAAACTGCACAAAGTGGTGACTGGCAAATGAAAATCAATATTCCTGATTTTTCAGGAAAGTTTGACCATACTGAAACAGTGTTTGCCAAACAGACAGAAGGGTTTAATCCCAAACCAAATGATGCTTATAAAGTTATGGTTAAAAGGGACAGTTTGAAATCTGATAAAGATGGCAATGCTAAATCAGGTGACTATGATGACCACTACTGGCACAGTGTTGACTGGACAACAAGGCAAGTGGCTGAAGCACCAGCTGAAGTTAATCCTGAACCACAAAACAACACAACATCAAAACCAGTAAATACTAAATCTTCATCAGGCAAGGCAATAACAGTTGCAATTGATGATTTCAGAGAACTAGACAGACAGGCTAGGGCAAGAAACAGTAGGGAAGCAATTGCAAAAGATATTATTGTTGCCAGTATAAACAAAGTTGATTCAGTAACACCTACAAAAGCAATAGTGTTAATGAACCTGGTTTCAATTGGTGCAGATTTAATTCAGGGCAAGATTGAACTGAATGATGCACTTAAAACCATTGAACATGATACTGATGAAATTCATGCACTTATGACAGAAATACTTGGCAGTGCAGAAATGAAGAAAGTGTAATGGATTTGGGAAACTTAACTTATCAGGATATTGATAAACTGGAAGAAAATCTAAGTAATCCTGAATTTCAGAAATTACATTATCTTCAGGAATATCTTATTAAAATATTAATACAAACTTTAAGGCAAAACAGATACCTGGCTGACCAAATAGCAAGTGCTGACATGAGAAGCAGAATGGCATATAACACAATGAACAAAGTGGAGAAAACAATGAAGCTGGACAAGATGAAAGATGACATTGATTTTATGCTTGGACTGGTAACTGGAATTAAAAGGGGTAAACAGAAAAACAAAAGAAAAATAAAGGGCATACAAATTGGAACAAGAACAGATACAGAATGAAGAAATAACACAGGTTGAAAATCCACTGGAAGATGTGATATTTAATCGTATTGGTAATATTTTTAAATTTGATTTTCCTAAAAAGAACATAAGAATCAGACTGGATAAAATATCACAGGACAAATATACTTCAGCAGATATAAGGATTGAATATTTAAGACCATTACAATTTCAGGCACATCATATATTCCAGTCCAAAGCTAACATTGATCAGTCATCAGGTGCTAATGGAAAGACATCTATGGTTAAGACGTGTTACAACAGGGCTGATGATATGAATTATGAAGAATGGGATGCAATCATTGAATATTCATGTGTCAGTGTTCTTGAAGCATTTAGGGAAGATGAAACTGCACCAGCTATTAATCTGCGTGATTTAGCAGAAGCAACAGATCAGGGTATGCTTGTAAGTCCATTGTTCCCAGCTAATGAACCATCAATTATATTTGGTGAAGGTGGTACAGGAAAAAGTATTATTACACTTTGGATAGCTGGACTGGTTTCTGAAGGCTTTGGATTTGACTGGGTATCTGCTAAAAAGAAAAATGTTTTATACCTGGATTATGAAACAAGTGAAGCTGAATTTAAAAGGCGTGGTGATAAGTTATCCAAAGGCATGGGTCTTGATATGCCATATGGGAATATATGGTACAGAAGATATAATTCACCACTGGTTGATATGGTTGAACATTTAAGGGAAGAAATAGACAGGAATAATATTGGATTTATTGTTGTTGATTCTGTTGGTTATGCCTGTCCTGAACCTATTAGTGATAAAGAAACAAACAAATATTTTAATGCTATGCGTACATTCCCAAATGTAACCTTTATTAATATTGCACATACATCAAAAGAGAACAGTGCCAAGAAAACACCATTTGGAAGCGTTTTTTGGTGGAATGGTGCTAGGAGTATATGGGAGATCAAAAAGAGCCAGGAACAGGGAGAATCAGAAATAAATAGCGTATTGCATCACAGGAAGATAAACAATGGCACAATGCAGAAACCAATTGGCTTCAATCTGAAATTCTTACCTGATTCAATAAGTGTTAATAATGCAGATGCAAAAGAGATTGAAAATTACCAGGTTACAAGAACAAGAACTGATGAGATATATCAGATTTTATTAAGAAGTAATGAAAAAATGACATTGAATGAAATACTGTATGCACTGGATTTAGATGAATCAAAGACAAACAGTGTAAGGGCATCAATGTCCAGGAGTGATACCCTTGTGCATTTTGGTGATGGTTTATGGGGTGTTAAGGGCAAGAACTATGGCAATGGCAATAACAGTTCAATAAGCTGGTAAATTATAAACACATAACATAAAGGGACAATGATATGGGGAAAATTAGAAAAAGAAAAATATGGTATGAAAAAGCAAAAGATATGACAGTATTGTTGCTTACCAAAAATCCAAATATGAGAGCAACAGAAGTGTTTAATTATTTAAATATGTATCTTGAAAAAGATGAAGTTCCCAGTATTCAACACATATCTAGAAATTGGGTTAATAAAGACAAACCAACAATAACTTTGACTTGGATTCAAATGAATACAATTAAGAAACAAATGGCTATAGTTGAAAAAGAATTTAACACATTAAAAGAAATGATAAATGGGTAAGGATATAAAGTTGTTTATATTACTGGTAATAAGTATATATTTTTTTTATGTATGCAGTGCAGTTATTGGGTAATATTGACAAAAGTAGAAGTATATCAGTTAAAAAAGCATATATTTGCAAACTAAACCTTTATATGTATTGACAATGGTATAAGATAAGTCCATTATATAGATATTAATTAATTTACATAAGGGAAATGCAGATGATACAAGTAATCAGACAAGCCAAGACAATACAAGAAGGAATTAATAACTTAATTGAAGCATCAAAGTTAGATTTCAAAAACAGATATCCTAAAGCTGATGCTGAATATAAAGTTGTTGAAGGTAAAAAATATATTAAAATTATCAGAGATAGTTCAGCACATTCTTTTATTGTTAAAGAAGATGATGGCAAATTTAAAAAAGGTGATATTTTAATGGCTTCAACATGGACAACACCAGCTAAAAATCAAGCAAGGGGAAATTTATTTACAGGGTTTTATATAGAGTGGACAGGTGCAATTTACTTAGACACCAAAGTTTTTTATGCAGACCCAAGAAAACAACATATATTAATTTAACAACAAGGGGTCTAGTGTAAAAGCTATACCCTTTTAGCATGGGAGATGCAAAATGGATAAAGAAAAACAATTTGAATTAATGGAAACAAACCTGGATTTGAGCAAGTTATCAAAAGAAGAAATTATCAGATATTGGGATTTGCTTGGACATGAGTCAGAAGAAGATAGGTTTTGTTTAAGTTTAATTTTTAGCAATGAAAAATGTACCTGTATTGATTGGGAAAGAAGAAGCGAAGTGCATGAGATGGGCGAACCATTTGGAGAAGATGTGCTTCCATCTCATGTTAAACAAAGGCAAGACAAAACGTATTATTTAGGAGATATTACAACGTGTGTGTATTGTGGTAATTATTTTCTTGGTTATGGTCAGGGTGGTTGGAGTGGACATCAGCATACAGGCTGGTGGTGGGAACACGTTTGGGATATGCCTATTTATCAAACTGAAGTACAAAAAGATAATATCCACAATGGTGAATGGGTATATGAAACAAAAGAAGAATGGTTAAGCAGAACAAGAGAACGTTGTGCAACATTAAGTCTTTTAGGTTCTGACAAGTATGACAAGGGAGTTGATGGCTATTGTTATAATTGTGACCATAAGTTTAGGCAAGAAGTAAAAGAGCTAGCACAAACAGTTAATATAGATGACGTATTGATACAAGCAGAAGGTGATAGGCTTTTGAGTTTGTTAAATGAATATTATGATTTTGATGCAAACAAACAACATTCAAGAAATTCAGATGGAAAATGGATATATGGAAATAAATATTTTAATGAAAGAGAAAAACCATATCAGGAATTAGCACAAAAAAATAATACTAAATGGTATGAATCAAAAGAAAGAATTGAGTTTTACAAAAAAGAGTTAGTGCAATGGGAAGGCAAGTTTACATGGAAAGAATATCATGCTTTACCAATGGAAGAGAAGAACAAGATAGGTAGTAATAATACTTGCATTGATTGTTGTGGAGTTAAGGGGGTGACACAATGAAGATGGTATTGAAATACAATTCCAGGACAGGAAAGTTTACTGGGAAGCTGAACAGGAAGAAGTTGCAGACAGATGCACATAATGACTATATGCAAGATAAATTTAAAAAACAGGCACAAATCAATAGACAGGGTAGGTTATAATCTTGGTTACTATGAAAGATGAAATAATGATAATACAGGGCAAGGGTGATGGTTATATGACCTGTTACAGTTGTGGTATGCGTATGACTATTAAAGAAGTTGCCAGGAACAGATATGAAGGCAAGACTATGGAGAAGGAATACAGGGTACTTAGCTGGTGTGATAAGTGTGTTCCAGTAGGATTGCATGATGAGTGAATATAAGAAACCAGGTAACAAGATAGAAGCGTTAAGACTGGCAATAGCTTTGGTTAAGAGTGCAAGAACATCTGAGCAACATCAGGAAGCCAGTAACAAGCTATTTAAAATTGCTGATGCGTGTAGTGAACAGGAAGTTGAATCAGCATTAATCCAGGAAGGATTGTGGGACGTTATATTAAATGGTCTTGCTAATAAGGGAGAAAGATAATGAGTAATGAATGGTTGTTAAAAAAAATAAAAGAATTTGATGATTTAAACCAAAAAGGTTTGGAATGGCTTCAACAAGTAAGGGAAGAAAAATCACAAAAAATTAATAATGAAATATATAAATTAGTAAATGAAGATAAAAAAATATATACCAGTAAAGATATTGTTAAAAGATTAAATAAAATTATTTTGTTATTACATGGAGAAAAAGAATTAACTTTTCAAGAAATGTTGCGTACAGGATTTAATTTAACTGGAGATGAATAAATGATAATTAAATGTGCGTGTAAAAGGCATGAAACAGAACTGCCATATGTAGAAATGGTTGAAGATTGGAGAGATGGTGTTCTTTATAAGTGCATACATGATAAAGAAAAATGTTTATTTATCAATCAAGAAAGTTTTATTGTAACTACAGTACAAGGTGGTTGGACTACACAATCTATAAACCCAGTAAAAAAATATATGGAGATGAATAAATGACTGCACCAACCAAAAATTTACAATGTGCATGTAAAAAGTATAAAACAGAACTGCCATATATAGAAATTCCTGAATCTGATGCAACGAGAATCATAAGATACAGAGCAATTAAACATGATGTTAATAAATGCAAAGCTATTACTGGAGATGAATGAATGGATAATAATATCAAATTATACAATGATGATTGTATGAACATTATGCCAAACTATCCTGACAATTATTTTGAATTAGCAATTGTTGACCCACCTTATGGATTAAAAGAAGATGGGAAGAAAAATCATGGTAGGGATAAGTTAGCAAGTGCAACTAAATACACCCCTAAAAATTGGGATAGCAAATCAGAAAAAAAAGAATACTTTGATGAACTTATTAGAACAAGTAAGAATCAAATTATTTTTGGAGCTAATCATTTCATAAGCAAAATTCCTTACGATAGTTCTTGTTGGATAGTTTGGGATAAACAAAATACAGGAGATTTTGCTGATTGTGAATTGGCATGGACTAGCTTTAACACTTCTGTTAGAAAATTTACTTTTATGTGGAATGGTATGTTGCAAGGAAATATGAAAACCAAAGAAACTCGCATACACCCAACACAAAAACCTACTGTTTTATATAAGTGGTTGTTAGAAAATTATGCCAAACCAACAGATAAAATATTAGATACACATTTAGGCTCAGGTTCATCTGCTATTGCCAGTCATTATTTTGGGATTGATGAGTTTGTTGGAATTGAAATTGATAAGGAATATTTTGATATGGCAAGTAAAAGAATAAAAGAAGAAACAATGCAGGGTAAATTAATTTAAGGGAGATGAATAAATGAACGAAGAAGTACCACATAAAAAAAGATACAGGGGAATCAGGCATGATGTTAATGAATGTAAAGCTACTACTGGAGAAGGTAATGAATGAAATAAATGAATTATGGGGAAAGAAAAAACCTAAGTCGTACATTGTAGCATATTACACAGTATTTAAAACAAACAAACTGCCTTTTTTTAAAGCACAGTATTACAGAGAAGAACATTGTACCCAAGAGGAATTTGACCAAATAAGAAATGCTTACCATGTTGTAAGTTATGGGGAGTATTACAAGTAACAGAATAATCCCCCTTACTAACTATCCAGGTATAACACAGGTTTAACACTGTTATACCCTTGTTATACCCAATATACCACTTAACAGTTGCATGATATAACGTGTTATACCTTGTTATATAACTTGTTATATCCCTTCATATAAGCCTTAATGTTTGCTTTATTGTGTTATATGGCTTACCCTTCCTATATATGTATATACGTTGTCCCTATAACAATATACATACAGAGTATGTATATATGTTATTATACTGGGCATGAATAAAGTACATAGTCTTATCAGTAATATGCTATTCAAGGAAAAATACACAAAGTCCATTCATGCTAATTTTTCTCAAAAGGCACAACAGAAAAAAACAACTGGACGTATCAGGAAGAAAAGAGTATATCCCAATGAGAGAATGAAGTTATCAAGGCATAGCACCTGGAAGTCACTGCACCCTGATGAAGGTTTGATTGGTGACTCCAGTGACAGGCACGTTCATGATAAAATTATTTTATTAGTGGGTGAGATTATTCGTGGTGGTCTTAGTGAGTATGGAACTGAATGGCTGGACTACAGGATTGGAAGGTACTGGTGTTCAGTTGCAAATGCTGAACCAACATATATCAAACGCAAGATTGATAGTGGTGTTAAGCCACTACGTCCTAAGAATATGCGTAAATAACGCACATAAACGTATCATATCCACGCTTTAAACACCTTTAAGGCATACCCATACCATATACGCATATACCAGCATACAGGGGGGGGTATCGTATTTACGCATATAAGCAATTACCATTAACCAACTACCTATTTACAAATTATAAAAAAACCAATACACACATTGACATTGGTTGCATATGCCTTTAATATACAGTCACTATTACAATAAGCATAAGGGGGAAATGCAATGTTTACACAATCAGTGCCTGATGGTTTTTATTACAGGGAAATTAATGATGCAGAAATCTTACGTCCACTTATGGGACGTGGTTATGCAGATGTTAAGATATTTTATAAGCTGAAGAAGTTTAGAGAAGAAAGGAAGTGGAGAGAAGTTATAAATATCCTGGCAAACATAGGTTATGAAAAAGGGAATCAATTTTTTAATACACATGAACTGCTGGGTGAATTATCTTCAGAGAAAATAAGATTTAGAATTGATGATTTATCAATGTCACTTGGAAGGGTATGGGACGTGATGCAAGAAGATTACTGGGCGTGTCACTGGGAAACAGACAGAAGGACAAATGACTTTTATAAGGACAGGCTGGTAAGACCAATGCTGGACAAATTAAAAATTGGTCATGTGTCTATGGAACATGGGGATATGGTTCAGTTTAAGGGAATGACTTTTATATTATTTGATGAAGCAGTTTATGATGGCAAGGGTTATAATGCACACAATCTTGTTGGCTATAAACAAAGCTGGGGTCAGCTTATAAGAAGAACTGATGGTGATGGTGAAGTGGAAGGCGTTACAATAAAATTATTATCCAGTTGACAAATGTATTTAAAAGAAATTGAACATTTATTAAAAAATGATACCAGGTTTGACATAAGTCAGACTTTTGGACACCCTAAAAAGCATGATTTTGAATTTGGATTTGTTGCTGACACATTTGATAAATTAATGTTCCAGGACACTGTCATTCCTTCCCTTGCTACTTTTGAAAATACAATTCTTATGCAATTTAAAACACTGATAAAAGAACAAAACGTTCCTGGTGATGAAGTACATGGAAGGATTGCAAGAATGTGGGCTGGTTTTACAATGGAACAACACGCATATCAATTGTTATTACAGATTGGAAATGAATATGGTTTTGGAAATAATATTATCAGCAATCCTGAACTGGACATGAAAAAGGGCATTGATGTTTATTTAAGAAATACATATGACCCTTCCAGGTCAGGCAAGTTGAGAATATATAAAGATACTGCTCAAAAATGGAGAGATTTAAAAGATAAAAAAAGACCAAAAGGGCATGATGTTTCAGGTATGTTTGAAGATGTCCCAATAGGTAAAGACACACCTGAACATACCAAAGAAATAAACAGGTGGTATTTGTTAAGTGATAATCATGCACATAAACTGATTAAAAAATACCTTCCAGTAATTACACGTTCAATGATTTTAGGAAATTTTTTAGGATTCCAAAAGTAGATTATTTGTAACATTCCTATATATTGTGTTATATTATAGAACCATACAATATGTGGGTATTCGTGTGTCAAAAAATTTAGCAATAAAATTGAGAAGAAACCAAATTTTAGAATATAAAATTGCTGGTTTTACAAATCAAAAGATTGCTGAAAAATTAAACGTTTCACCTTCTGTAGTATCAAGTGACATCAAAGCATCACTACAGGCACTGGAAGATTCAACAAGTAAGAATGTAGAGAAAATGCGTGTGCTTACAAATGCAAGACTGGAAAACTTACTTGTTCCATATTACATGAAAGCAATTGCAGTAAATGATGATGATGAATTTGAAGGTGACATTGAATCAGCAGAATTTTCAAGAAAAATTTTAAATGACATCAGGCAGTTGTGGGGTGCTGATCTGAAAAAACAGGACATCAATATTGATGCCAGGAATCAGACAGTTGTATGGGATAAGGAAGAAAGTCCAAATGATTTATTAGAAGATAAAATAAAGAAATACATTGCAAGAAACAACAGAACAAACACTGATAAAACAAGCACAGAATCTAACTAAAGAACAGGCAATTAAAAAGTTATTTGACTGGCGTTCTGAACTTAATGCACGTCCAAATCAGATTGCACCTGATAGTGACTTCACTTGTTGGCTTATTTTAGCTGGACGTGGATTTGGGAAAACAAGAACTGGTGCTGAATGGGTAAGGGAAAGAGTAGAGTCAGGAATGTCTAAACGCATAGCACTGGTTGGCAAGACTCCAGCAGATGTGCGTGATGTAATGATTGAAGGAGAAAGTGGACTGGTTAATATTAGTCCCCCATATAATATGCCAAAATATGAACCATCAAAAAGAAGATTAACATGGAACAATGGCACAATAGCACAAACATTTTCATCATACGAACCTGACCAGTTAAGGGGTTCACAGTTTGATACTGCCTGGTGTGATGAACTGGCAAGTTGGGAATACCCTGAAGAAACATGGGACAATCTTATGTTTGCTTTAAGGCTTGGTGAAAAGCCACAGGTTTGTGTGACTACCACACCAAAACCATTGCAGTTACTTATAAATTTAAAAGATGCACAAACAACTGTACTTACAAAAGGTACAAGTTATGACAACAGGGAAAATTTAAACCAGCAATTTTTTGATTCAATATTATCCAAATATAAAAATACCAGGTTGGGTATGCAAGAAATATATGCTGAAATACTGGAAGAATCAGATAATGCTTTGTGGAAACGTGAATGGCTTGATGATGCAAGATTAATTGATGCACCTGAAGAATTGGAAAGAATTGTTATTGCAATTGACCCAGCAGTTACTTCAAAAAAGACAAGTGATGAAACTGGTTTAATTGTAGCTGGTAAAGATAAGGAAGGTAAATTTTATGTTCTTAATGATTCCAGTGGAAGATATACACCATCAGGCTGGAGTGAAAAAGCAATAATGCTTTATAACCAGTTTCAATGTGACAAAATAATTGCAGAAGTCAACAATGGGGGACAACTTGTTGAACATACACTGCGTACACAATCAGAAAATGTCCCATATAAATCAGTTCATGCAAGTAGGGGTAAACGCACAAGAGCAGAACCAATTGCATCACTATATGAACAGGGTAAGGTTCATCATGTTGGCAATTTTGAAAGACTGGAAAACCAACTTTGTAACTGGGAAGCAACATCAGGTGAAGCATCACCTGACAGGTTAGATGCTTTAGTCTGGGCATTAACTGAACTAAGTGGTTCAGGCAATCCATCAATACGTTGGTTATAAGGAGTGTAACATGGCATGGTATAACAAAATTAATCCATTTTTAAAAACAGAAGAAAAAGCACCTGGACTGGATAATTCATTATTTCAGAATTACACAGTGGGTGGCACATTATCAAATGTTACACCAGGTGATTATGTATCAGCATATGGTCAGGTTGGATGGGTATTTGCCTGTGTATCAAGAATTGCAAGTGCAGTTGCAGAAACAAACTGGAGATTATACAAGGTAAATGAAACTAATAAAGAGAAAGAAGAAATTATAAATCACCCAGTATTACAGTTATTTGATTTTGTTAATGAATATACTACTGGTCTTGAAATGATGGAACAGACACAGACATTTATTGATTTACTTGGTGAAGCGTTTTGGTTAATTATAAGGGACAGGGCAAACAGACCAGCAGAATTGTGGGCTATAAATCCAAATAAAATAAAAGTTGTACCACATTCAAAAGATTATATTGCTGGATATGTATATGTAAATGGACAGGAGAAAATCCCACTTGAAAAATCAGAAGTTATACACATTAAACTTCCTAATCCTAATAATCCATACAGGGGACAATCACCTATTGCTTCTATCATGTCAGATATTGAAGCTGAAAAATTTTCAAGTCAATATAACAAATCATTCTTTCAGAACAGTGCAGAACCTTCAGGAGTCATAAATTTTGAAGGCACACTTACTGATTCGCAGTATGAAAGATTGAGATACCAGTGGAATGAACAACATCAGGGAGTTTCAAGAAGTCATAAAGTGGCAATACTTGAAGGTGGTGCTACCTGGCAAGGCAAAACTGTAAATCAAAGGGATATGCAGTTTAAAGATTTAAGGCTGATGAATCGTGATGTTATTCTTGGTGCTTATGGTATGCCACTGCATATACTTGGAATAAGTGAATCTGTAAACAGGGCAAACGCTGAAGCAAGTGAATATACATTTTCAAGATGGGTATTAAAACCAAGACTTCACAGGATAAGGGCAAAATTAAATGAGCAGTTTATTCCAATGTTTGGTGAAAACTTATATTTTGATTATGACTCACCAGTTCCTGAAGATGTACAACGTAATTTATCAGTTGCAGATACAGGTTTTAAATCAGGATATATAACACGAAATGAAGCAAGAACATTAGTTGGTCTTGACTCAGTTAGAAATGGTGATGTGTTTATGATGCCACTGGCATCAGTGCCTGAAAATGTTACAAGACAAAAAGGTGTGAAGGATATAAATGATTTTACAACAGAATATAAAAACTACAGGGTAAAAACATTTCTTGATAAGTATGACAACTTTCAGAACAAACTTGAAAATGAATTTGAAAAAATATATTCCAAACAAAAGAAGGAAATTGTCAGCAATCTGAAAAAAGACCCTAAGAAAAATCCATTTGATGAAATGAAGTGGATTGAAGTAATGCAAGAATCATTAATTTCTTTTTATAAGAAAACAATTGCCAAAGCTGGTAATGATACACAGGAAGAAATAATGCGAAGGGCAAACAGATTACTTACAAGATCAGTTAAACAAAAAACACCATATAGTTATGATTTTGATTCTGAATCAGATGCCATTGTAAGTTTCATTTCAAAAAATGCGTTATCTAAATCCAAATACCTGGTTGGTACACAGGCAAAAGAAGTCAGGGCTTTAATAATTGCATCAAGAGATGTAGAAGGTGTTGGTGTTGAAGGACTGGCAACACGAATAAATCAGTCATTTGGAGATGATGCAGTTTATCCATTTGATAAAAAATATGCAACAAAAGTGGCAAGAACTGAAACAATATCAGCTTTAAACCACGCAACACTTGAATCAGCCAAACAGTCACAAATTATTTCAAATAAAATATGGCTGACAACACAAGATGATGGAACTAGAGATGAACATTCAACTGCTGATGGGCAAAGAGTTCCATTGGCTGAACCATTTAATGTAGGTGGTGAATTGTTAGATGCACCAGCTTTAGGTAGTGACCCAGCAAACAATGTTAATTGCAGATGCACTATCCTGGAAGAAATTGATTATGATGATATGCTTCAGGAATTTGTTGAAGGGGGTGTGCCAATTAATGACCCACATACATATTATGTTAATCCACTTGCAGTGACACAATCAGATAATCTTGAAACTAAATCAGCATCTGATTATCAATATCCATTACAGGAAGCAAGATGTCCTGATTGTGATAAATTACTTGCCAAGAAATTACTTGGAACTGTCAGCTTGTATTGTAGTAGATGTAAAAAAGAAATTAAATTTAATGAAAAAAGTTTGACAAAAACAAAATAGATAGTTTATAATTTTTACAAATTGAATATGGCTAGAGTGCATGACACCAATGCCAAAAATGTGAATCCTAAGAGATCGTTTTTATAAGTGACCAGCTTATATAAAGGGTCTTTTTTTGTGTGAAAAAGGTCTAAAACTTTAACAAATAAGGAGTACACATGGCTTCTGAAAATGAAGTAAAAAAGATTTTCAAAAGTTACAGGGCAGAAACCAAATCTGTTGACGATAAAGAAGGTTATATAAAAGCTATTGTATCAACTGAAGCAGTGGACAGAGATGGTGAAATAATACTTTCATCAGCCTGGCGTAAAACCATTGGTGATTTTATGAAACATCCAGTGTTAATATCATCACATGATTACAATGACCTGACCAAACAGTTGGGTGAATGGGTATCACTGGAAGTTACTGACAATGGTCTTGAAGGGGTAGCAAAATACTACATCAACAAGGGCAATGCAGAAGCTGACTGGGGATATGAGTTAGCCAAACAGGGCAAGTCTGCATACTCAGTTGGATTCATGGCTTATGACTACATGGAAGGCAATGGTGAAGATAATGCCAAACGTACATACACTGATGTTGAACTTCTTGAAATTTCACAGGTAACAATTCCCAGCAATCCTGAAGCACTGGTAACAATGCGAAGCAAAGGGTTAAATCCAGTTGCAGAAGAAATTGCAAAAGAATTATATCCTGAAACAGAAGTACAGGAAGAAGAATCAAAAGCACCATTACCTGGTGCTGACCAATACACAACTGAAGAAGAAGCACTGGAAAGGGCTGAAGAAATTGGTTGTGAAGGTACTCATACAATGGAAGATGAAGATGGAAACACAATTTATATGCCTTGTGCAACGCACCAGGACTATGATGAAATTACAAATCCATCTGAAGAAGAAGAAGAACAGGAAGAAAATCCTGATGGGTATGATGAAGATAAAGGTGTAAACTTTGTAACTTTTACAAAAGAAGAAAAACAGAATTTAATGAAAGCAGTTGACAATATTAATGACCTGGAAGCAAAACAAACAGAAAAAATATATTCTGTTGCTGATGCTATCAGGGAAGGTGTCAACGCTGGTTTAAATAAAATTAAAAATAATAATTCCAAAAATAAGGAGTAAATCATGGCAGAAGATGAAATAAAATCTACTATGTCAGAGAAGGACTTTAATGAATTAAAGCATGAAATTGAAAACAACACAAAAGCAGTTGTTGAAGATGTGCTTAAATCAAATGTACCTTCTCAAAGACTTCCAATGAGTGAAGAAGATGCCAAAGCTAAAGAAGGCAATGGTAAATTCAAATCTTTTGGTGAGTTTGCAAAATCAATTCATGACAAATCAATTGGAAACAATAATGATGTCAGATTGAAAGCATTAAATGAAGGTTCAGGTGAAGCTGGTGGCTTCCTTGTACCTGAAGAATTTAGGGCTGAATTATTAAGTCTGGCTTTAGAAGAAGCAGTTGTAAGACCAAGAGCAACTGTAATTCCTATGGCTTCAAACACAATTAAAATTCCTAGAATTAAAGACACAAGCCATGCTTCCAATGTGCATGGTGGCGTGACTGCAAACTGGTCAGAAGAAGCTGGTAGTTATACTGCTTCAGAACCTGATTTTGCACAATTCCAGCTAACTGCTAAAAAGTTAACTGGGTACACACAGGCAAGTGATGAATTGGTACAGGATTCAGCAATTGCACTTGAATCACTTTTAATCAATCTTTTTGGAAGTGCCATCAGGCATTTTGAAGAGAAAGCATTTATAGGTGGAACTGGTGCTGGTGACCCTGAAGGAATACTAAATTCAGATGCCTTAATTAGTGTGGCAAAAGAAACTGGGCAAACTGCAACAACAGTTGTTTATGAAAACATTATAAAAATGTATACAAGAATGTTACCCAGTTCACACAACAAGGCAGTTTGGATTTGTCACCCTGATGTACTGGGACAATTGATGCAGATGGCGTTAAATGTGGGTACAGGTGGTAGTGCAATTTGGGTTAATAATGCAGTGGATTCTGTTCCAATGACTATATTTGGCAGACCAGTATTATTAACTGAACACGCTAAAACACTGGGGACAGTTGGAGATATATATTATGCTGATCTTTCCTATTATTACATAGGGGACAGAAATGGTTTAAGTATAGCTTCATCACCACATTACAGGTTTGCAAATGGTGAAACTGTATGGAGATTCACAGAAAGATTAGATGGTGGTATGATTTTGGACAGTGCTATTACACCTGAAAATGGTAGTAATACAACGTCACCAATCGTGGCACTTGCAACAAGAAGTTAAAATTTATAAACAATAATTAATAAATAAGGAGTATTTATTATGAGCAACAAAGGTTCAGAAGATATGGCATTTACTTTGCTTGAAACAAGTGATATTGGTGGCACTTCAGCTACAACAAGCTATGTTTCAATGGAAGGTTTTGACAGGGCAACTGCTTATGTTGAGATTGGCACTTGGGACAGTGGAGACGATTTGGATTCTTGCCACTTTTTACAGGCAACTGATACATCAGGCACGTCCAGTAAGGGCTTAACAACTTCAGCATCATCAGGTGACTATAATACAGACAATCCTGTAGATGCAGATGGAAATTTTGTAATCCTAGACATAAGAGCAGAAAATTTAGACACTGATAATGGGTTTAAAACTATTGCTTTATATGTGGCAGAAGCTGGTAATTCAGGCGTAGACAATGTAACTGCATTTATAGTCAGGCATGGTGCAAAACATAAGGCAAAAGAGAAAAATGGTGCATCATCAACAGGTGCACAGGTTTATGTAACACCTTAATTGATGTTTTTTCATAGGTACTGGGAATGGATAAAAAAAAGAAAAGGATAAAGTTGAGAAACAATAAATTATCTAAGCCTTCTAACAAGTCTGTTCCCTTCCCTATGAAGCATAAACAAATTAAGAAAGCAGAAAAAGTAAAATAAAAATTATTAACAGGCATACGCAGTTTAAAAACTGCGTTACAAACAATAAGGAGTAACGTATGCCACAGGTACACGCAAGAAGAATAAGGGGTGCGTTGGCTTACTGGTCAACACACAGAAAAAGAATATTACACGCAATTGGTGAAAATGTAGTGGAATTTATTGAAGATTTTACAAACTTCAATGTTGATGACACTACAGGTGATGCAACTTCCTGGACAACAACAGTTGTTGAAGCTGGGGGTGGTGGTAACACAACACACGCATCAACAGATGCTTCAGGTGGTAAATTATTAATCACAACAGACAATGCAGACAATGATGGATTAACCCTACAATTAAATGGAGAATCATTTGAAACTACATCAGACCAGGATTTGTATTTTTCCACAAAACTGGCAATTAATGATGTTGATCAGACAGACCTATTTATTGGGCTTGGAGTAACAGACACAACACCTTTGGCTGGTATAGCTAATGGTATATATTTTGAATCAGTTGATGGTTCAGCAAGTATATCAACAGTAACAGAAAGTGGTTCATCAGAAACACAAAATGACAGTGCTGGTACGCTGGTTGATGCAACTGAAATTACGCTGGAATTCTATTATGATGGCACTGCTGGAAATGTAGAATTTTACATTGATGGTTCATTAGTCAATACCCATACAACAAACATCCCTAGTACAGAAATGAGAGTAACTATACATTTCTTAACTGGTGAAACAACTGCCAATACCTGTACTATTGACTGGATTAGATGTATTCAGATGGGTAGGTAATTATGACAGAAGCAAAATTTGGAAGTAACAGAACCAGGTCAGTTGAAGTGCTATATGGTTCTAACAGAACAAAAGCAGTTAAACCTAAAGCCAAAGTTGAAAAACCAACAACTTCAAAAACTACTAAGAAGAAAGTAATAAAGAAGGGGGATAAATAATGGCTGGAAGTATAACAACAACAACTACAAGAAATGGTGCAATTCATAAATATTCTATGGCTTGTACAAGTGATGCTTCAGGTGATGTTAATGTTGATGCTATTAATTTAGTACAGGGTGAAATTATTGAAGTACAATATTCACCAGGTGGCACAACACCAACTGACAATTATGATATTGTTATGAATGACAGTAATTCAGTTGACATTTTAACAGGTACAGGTGCAAACCTATCAAATAGCACACACACTTATGGAGTTCCAGCAGTAAGCACTTATTTTAAAGTGTTTATTGAAGCTGGTGCTTATGATTTGGTTGTGTCTAATTTAGGTAATGCAAAAACCTGTACTGTAGAACTGTTTATCCAGGAAATGTAAATGGCTTGGAGTGAACTGTTAGCAACATTAAGAGAGAACAGGGAATTATCACAAGAAGAAAGAGTGGTTGCGTGTCCCAAATGTGGACACGCACCATTACATGAAAGAGATGGAATATTAAATTGTCCCATTGGGGATTACAGGAGTGACCAGGTATGAGAACTGATGGCAATAGTTATGGCAATTTAGCCACACTAAAAACAATGATGGATATAAGTGGTACTGGTAATGATACTGAATTATTACAGTCACTTGAAATGGCATCAAGATCAATTGATGCTTTTTGCAGAAGGGCTTTTTATATTACATCTGAAACAAGGCAATTCAGGGGAAAGGGTAGCAGATTATTATTAAATACTGATCTGCTTTCTGTAACTACCCTGACAACACTTAAAAGTGACAGGTCAACAGATAAAACATGGGCAACAACAGATTATGAGTTATTTCCACTGGGTGACACTGTATATCCAAAAGAATGGATTGAATTAAGTGATGATACAACTGCTGGGTCTTTTGCAAGTGGCATAAGGCGTGGCGTACAGATAGCTGGAATGTTTGGATATGGCAATGGCACTTCCAGTACACCATATTTATCAGCAACAACAACAAATGATGGCAGTTTTGGTGCAAGTGATACAGATTTTACTGCTACTGCTGGTGCTAACTTAAATATTGGAGAAACAATATTAATTGACAGTGAACAATTATATATCACAGGTATATCAAGTAACACTGTAACAGTGCAAAGGGCTATGAATGGTACAACAGGTGCATCACATAGTACAAGTGCAACTGTATATGTCTACAAATACCCACAGGCAGTTGAAAATGCCTGTTATATGCAGAGTGCCAGGACAAGTAAAAGATTCTTAACTGCTTACGCATCATCAATTGGAACACCTGAATTTAATCCATTTGACGTGCAGAACAATCTTGATGAAGATGTGCAAAGGTTATTATTACCATTAAGAAGGCACAGGATTTAATTATGTCAGCACAATTAGGGGTAACAATAAAAGGTGAAAAAGAGTTAAATAAAAAACTTAGTAATCCTAGAAAATTGCGTATTCCAGCTGAAAAATACCTGGACAGGGCATCAGTAACATTAAAAAACTTTGTCAGGATATATTCACCAGTACGTTCAGGTGCAATGCGTGGCTCATGGGAATCAAAAATAAAAGCTACAAAATATGATGCAGTTGCAAGAGTATTCAATGTTGCAACAAATAAGGGTGTGCATTATGCAGTGCCTTTAGAATTTGGGGTTAATTTAACACCAAGTAGTTCAGACCCAAGAATCCAAATACCATTTTTAGCACCAGCTTATGAAAAAATGCGTGAAAAATTAGGAGAATTAAACAGAAAACTGGGTGCTGATATAAAGAAGGAGTTTAAGAAAAGATGAGTTTAAAAGGGATTAGAGATGCAGTGCAAACAAGCATTGATAATATATCAGGGTTAAGAGTATATGACACAGTCCCTGATACCATAAGAGAATTACCAGCTTGTTGGGTACTGCCAATTGGTGGGACTTACAATGACACTTTTAATAGTGGTATGACACATGAATTTGAAACAACTGTACTGATTGCAAGGGGTGGCAATCTTGATGAAGTCCAGGACACACTTGATGATTTATTAGAACCAACAGGAAGTGGGTCAATCCCAGCATACATACATTCAACAAGTTTAAGCACACATGGTTCAGATATTTTGGTTACAGGTTACAGGGATTATGGTGGGCTGGAATTTAATGGCACACCTTTTATTGGAGTAAAAATAGATTTTCAGGTTATGGTTGATTAAGGGAGTATTATGACAGAAGCAAGAAAAAACAAACATTATGAAGTATTACAGGGAAGGTTAAAATTTGATTTTGCCAAAACTGTTGTCACAGTTGGTGATATTGTAGAACTTGGACAGGAAGATATTGATAATGGATATGATATAGATTCATTAGTGGCTACTGGCTTTTTAAAAGAAGTGAGAAAGCCAAGAAAGAAAAAAGAAAAACCTGAAGATATTACTGAAGAAGAAACAGAAATTAAGGAAGGTGAATAATGGCAAGGCAATCAGCTAAATCTACAGACATATATATTGACAGATTTCAATTTGAAACATTTACAAATTCATTTACTTTTACTGTAGGAAATAATTTACCTGAAGTTACTGCGTTTGGTGATGATGCAACAACATTTGTGCAAGGGCTTCCAAATGCTGATTTTAGTTTAAACAGTTTTTTTAGTCCTACAGATGATGAATCAGATGAGATTGTAGAAAATGCTTTAAGTGGCACAAGTGAAGTTATGATTGCACCAAGTGGAATTGCAATTGGCAATAATTCTTATGAAGTTAAGGCAAATTTGACAAGCAGAAGCCTGGACAATCCAGTTGATGGTGCAACTGCACTGAATACAACTGCAACTGCTACTGAAAGTATAAGAAGAAGTGCAATTTTATATACACCAGGAACAACTGCATTGACAGGAACAGGTGCAGTGTCAACTTCAAGAGTTGATACAGGTTCAGCATCTTCAATAGGAACATTAAGTGCTGGAAGCACTAAAACTGCAACACTAAGAATAACTGCAGTTAGTGGCAGTGGTACTGCAACAATTAAAATTCAGGATTCATCATCAAGTGGTAGTGGATATGGTGATTTTCTTGCATTTGCACAAATATCAGGTGTAGGAACACAGTCAGTAAGTACAACAGATGCTTGTGAACGCTATTTGCAGATTAATGTTACGCAATATAGTGGATTAACCAATTTCAACTGCATGGTTTCTATGGGTGTTGAAGTAGGAACATATTAAATAGTTTATTAAAAATTTTATTAACAAAAAAAAATAGGAGAACAAAATGGCAAGACAAAGTGGTAAGAATGCAGATTTTTCATTTAATAGCGTGGATATATCTGATGAACTGACAAATATTACGCAGACAACAGATGTAAATATTGTTGAAGTAACTGCGTTTGGTGATTCTGCTGGAACATTTGTTGAAGGTTTACCAACTTCTAACTATTCTATAAGTGGGTTTTTTGACCCAGCTGCTTCACAGGGTGATGCAACAATATTTACCAGGATAGGAAGTGGAAGTGCAACTGCAAGTTTTGAAACAACAGGTGCAGTGGCTGGAACTAACGCACCAGTGTATTCAGGTTCAGCTTTTGTCAGTAGTTATTCAATAACTTCTGATGTAGGTGGTGCTTCAACATATACTGCTGATCTACAAGTGTCAGGGGCTCTAAGTAGGGCAGTAAGCTAATAATTATTATAAAGGGGGACAACAATGAAAAACTTTAAAATAAAACCAAAAGAAATAGATTCTTCAGATTGCATTATTCATATAGGGCAAAAAATTGAAGAAGGAAAAATTGTAGAAATGGGTGAACCAATAAAACTGCATGAAAATGAATGGGTTAAGGTTCTTCCAGTAATAACAATTAAAGAAAGTTTGGCTTTGGGGACATTCAGAAATTCTAGTGAAGAAGGTGAATTATCTGTTGCAATGGATTCAATTTGTGAATCTTTAGCAAAAAGGGTAGTTGACTGGAACTGGACAGGAATTGATGGTGACCCTTTAGCCAAACCTTATAAAAATTCTGAAGTGTTTAAGGAATTATACAATGAAGAATTACTTTGGTTAATAACTGCAACAATGGGTGAAACAGAAAGTGAACAAAAAAAAGAATTAAGTCCCTTGCAAAATACATCTTTGACTCAACAGGGTCAGTAGAAGTACCAGCACAGGGACTTATTTCAATAGTTTGTGAATCTTTTGGTTGTACACCTGAAGAAGCATTAAAACAGGATTGGAATTTGATAAAACAAATACTAGATTACAGAATGGCTGAAAATTCAAAAATGGCATTTAATTCAGATGCAAGTAAAATGTCACCTGAACAGGTCAAGATGTGGAATAAATTAAGGGAATCATTTTTAAATGGCTAACATAAGTGAATTAAGCGTACTAATAAAAGCAAATACAAAACAGGCAAGTCAGCAGATGAAAGGGTTTGGGCAAAGTGTTGGAAGCACTTTTGCAAAAATGAAAGTAGGCATACTGGCAGTTGGCACTGCAATTACTGGATTTGCAATTGCTTCAGTTAAAGAATTTATTGAAGTTGGAGATATGTTAGGCAAAATGTCAGCCAGGACTGGAATTGCAGTTGAACAATTAGATGATTTAAGAATTGCATTTGATTTATCAGGTACAAGCATTAATGGATTTGAAAGGGGTATGCGTACTTTAATAATGCGTGTTGATGATGCCAACAATGGTGTTACTGATTATGTTACTGCTTTTGGAAGAATTGGAATAGCAGTTAAAGATTTAGAAGGTTTAAAACCTGATGAAGTATTTATGCTTGTTGCCAATGGTATTGCTGGTCTTACAACTGAAATGGACAAACAACAGGTGGCAATTGATTTGCTTGGTGGTAAATTTGGAACTTCATTGTTACCAGCTTTACAAGATGGTGAACAGGGGTTCAGGGATTTATTGAAAGAAGCTGGTGCAATGTCTAACTGGACAGATGAACAATCACAAATGGCTGAAGATTTAGCTGATGATATGACAAAATTAAATAGTCAGCTTGATATCTTGCAAAAGGAATTGGCAGTGCATATAGTTCCATTGTTAATAAAAACTGTAACTGCTACAAATGATTATATAGATTCAGTAAAAAATGCTGAAAACCCCACACTTGCATTTGGCGTAAGTCTTGGAAAATTGGCTGGAGTTATAACCCCAGCTGGGATTACAACAAAAGGTATTGATTTTTTTACTGATAAATTAAAAAACAAATTATTTCCAACACTGGAAACATCAACAGAAAAAACACAAAGATTGATGGATATAAATGTTAAATTATTTGAATTTTTTGAATTTGAACAGAAAGAATTAACAAAACTGCAAAAAGAATTTGCAAATTTAACACAAAGTGGTTTAGACCTTACAAATATTGCAGTTGAAGAATTAACAACAAATTTTGCTAAAGTTCCTAAAGTTTTTTCAGATATAGATTCTGCACAAGATTTATTAAGTGAAGCAATGGGGGGAATTGCCAATGTTGTAGGAGAACAGGAGAAAGCAGTGAAATCAGCCACAAAGTCATGGATTGATTATCACATGGCAATTGGTATGTTTCAGCCAATAAAAGATGCAACTGGTATTCCAGGCAGTATAGAGTCAATGATGCCAAGTATGATGGGTGCACAAGGTCAACAGGCTTACAGAATGGCAATTATAGAAATGATAAGAAACAGACCAGGATTTACTGGCTGGATTACACAGGAAATGATAGACCAGGCTATGGCTGGACATGGTGCTTTTTCAGGTGCTGGTGGTGGCTTTCAGGTAACCAACACATTTACAAATAAAGCAGAATTGTCTGCAATAGAGAAAGAGAATACACAATTAGGAAGGTGATATATTGGCTAACGAATTAAAACACGCATCACAGGGAACTGAATTAAGTCAGGCAGAATTTGAAGCAGTAGGGCTTCATGTATTTAATTCACAGGCAACTGGTGACATTGTATATGCAAGTTCCAGTACGCAATTAACAAGATTAGGAAAGGGTGCAGATAATACATTTTTTCAAATGGGTGGTAGTAATATACCTGAATGGGTACAGGACGTAACATTTCAGGGTGCAAGTGGATCTGCTATGATTCAATACTGGTTTGGAGATGCTGGAGAAGATAATGCAGATAAATGGAGAGTAAGTGTTGCTGATGGTGGCACTTTAACTTATGACAGTTATATAAGTGGAAGTTATGTAACACATATGACAGTAGCACCACATTCAACAGTTGCAAGTAGTGTTACAACTTTGCATGGAACTTTAACTATGGGTAGCACTGCAACATTAACAAATGCTGGATTGGTAGCAGTTGCTAATCAATCCAATATAACAGGATTAGGAACTATCAGTTCAGGTACATGGCAAGGAACTGCAATAGCACATGGCTATATTGCAGATGATATTGTTAGTGGTCAGGCTGAAATAACAACAGGGCTAGTATCAGCAGATGAAATGATGTATTCAGATGGTGGAGTTATCAAGAGAATTGGAATTGATGTTTTGGCAACAAAATTATTTTCAGTAGCAAGTGCTGGGACAGTAGCACAGGCAAGTGACCATATGTTGTTTTTAGATAATGGTGCAACAGGAGATGTAATCGTTGAATCAATAGATGATTTCTTATCAGCTATAGCAGGTAGTGGAATATCTGTATCAAGTTCACAATTAACATCAAGTGGTGGTGTAAGTGTAGGAAAAGCAATTGCTTTTTCATTAGTATTTTAATAGGAGAAAAAAATGGCAAATCCAAATATAGTAAATGTTAGTTCAATAGCCTTTCAAAATGGTGGTTGGCAATTAAATTCAGTGAGTACAGGAACTGCAATTTTATTAACTGTATCAACAGATTATGCAATAAAAATAAATTCACTTTATGTTTGTAATACACAGGCGACAGATGAAGTCTTTACTATTACATTTGCAAGTATAGGTGTGTTAACAGGAGTGGTACATAACAATGATGCTACTGCTACACCTAGTTTACTAACAGGTGTTAGTATTCCAGCAAATACAACAATCCAGGTTATTGATAATCCAATTTATTTATTGGAAGCAGATACCATGTCAGCATTTGGTGGTGCATCAGATAATGATTTGCATATATTTGCATCATGGGAAGTATTTAATGATGCGTAATAAGGAATAAATATGAATTATATAGGAACAGATCCAAGAGAAGGTGCAAAGGTTATTGCATCTTCAGACATAAGTTCAACTACTGCATCAGTTACTTTTGATGATATATTTGATACTAATTCTATGTATTTCATGGAAGTAGCACATTATCTTTCAAATGTTGACATAGGTGGAACAAACTATACATGGCGAAATGGTGGGGCAGATGATAATGGAGTAACACGAAGGTCAACACAATATATATCTGTAAACAGTACAAGGTATACGGGGTCAGATACAGGTACAACTGATAGTTATTCCTATAATACTTTTGCAGGTAATCATAGTGGTGATGTTTCTGCACTTGAAACAGGTTCAATTTCAGCATGGTTTCAACCTAATACAACTAATAATAAATGGTGGTGGGGTGAAGGAATAGGGTGGAATCCTATTACTGAAATGTTATCACTTCAATTTAATAGTACATATTTAGATGCAACTGCACAAGATGGTATTAAAATAGGTGATACAGCAGGTAGTATAGACCAAGCCAATATCAGAATATATAAATATCCTGAAACTAAGCCATCTGTATTATCTTTAAAACAAACTTTGCCAAATGTGAATTATGTAGAGCCTAAGTATATAGGGCAAATTCGTAGTGGTAAGGGCATGGTTGAATTAGGTACATATACTGCAAGTGGTGGCGAATCATCTATTGATTTTACAGATATATTTACAAGTGATTATGATAGATATTATTTTTATTTAACTAACTGCAGACCTGCAACAGATAAAAAAAATTTGCAACATCAATGGATTGATTCAGGTGGGAGTCCTGATACAGGTACTTATTACACAGCTTATAGAAGTATAGATTCAAATGGTGGTACAGGAACAAACTTGACAAATGGTCAATCATTATCAATTATGATGAATAATGTAGGCACAGATAGTGATGAAACAGGGCATATGTATGCCTGGTGTGACAGTCCTAATACTTCTAATTTAGGGAAATCACTTAGGTTTAGAAGTGTATTTCAAATGTCATCTGATAACAGTAGTATTACAAGATTTTTTACAGGAACAACTATGAGAGATGTAACCACTGCTTTTACAGGAATAAAATTTTATTGGAGTAGTGGGAATTGGGAAGAAGGTACAATTACAATAATGGGGTGGCAAAGATGAGTTATTATGGTAAAGGAAATAATGGCAGACCCGTTTTGTTACGCAAGTATGATGTAACATCAGCAGTTAGTGAAGTTACATTTGATTATGTTTTTAAAAAAGATTTTGATTGGCATTATCTTATAGGTGTAGATGTTGATGTGGCTAGTGCAAGTGTTAATTTAAGAGCAATAAGAAGGGCAAATGGTTCTGATGTAACTACCACACTTGATGTAATGTCACAGAAAGGTACTGATACAGATTCAGGAAGTGATGCCACTGTAACAAATGATACAGAGGCAGGTTATCTTCAAATAACTCCTGATGGCACAGGAACAGATAATACAAGAAATTCTAATACTTTTATTATTTCGTATATTGCAAATCCTAGTCATATGCCTAGTTCGTGGGGTCGTATTAGAAGTATGGGTACAGGATTAAATGGATTTCAAGGTAATTCTGACCCTTGGTGGTATGAAAAATCAGACCAATTGATAGGCAGTACAGGATTTGATGGCGTTAGGATATACGCAACAAGTGGCAATATTTCTGATGGTACATTTTTTATTTATGGAATGGCATAAGGAGTAAATATGGCAACTTTAGAAGAACACAAAGCAACATTGAAATCAGCAAATAGTGAATTATTTAAAGTAGTTAATGGAACAAGAATTAAATTGACTGACTCAGAATATGATGCACAGATTGATGTATGGGCAACAAATGACAAAGCACAAGAAGATAAAGATGCAATCATAAATGATGGGGGCAGTCATGCTGATTATAAAGAGATAAGGAAAAATGCTTACATTAGTGAGTTAGGAGATGCTTATGACCAATTAGATTACATTTATCATAATGGGCTTGATGCCTGGAAGGTACAAATTAAAACAATAAAAGACAAATATCCAAAACCATAATTATAAATAAAGGGGACAACTATGCAAGAAAATTTACAATACAAGGTGAATATTACAGATACAACTTTAAGAAGATTAAGGGAATATGATGATTTAGCATGGCATAAATTAATGTTCTGCGTTTTATCTGAATCAAATGAAAATTTGGCAAGAGAAATTAATGAATTAAAAATAAAAGATAAAAAATAATGGCAACAACAAATTACCAACTATATGTAGACTGGAACAATGATGATGATTATGCAGATTCCAATGAAAATATAAGTTCTTATGTTCAGCAATTAAACTGGGACAGGGGACGTGACTTTGCAAATAATCTTACTGGCAATTCTGCCAGTGGAACATTAAGGGCAGTATTAAAAAACACATCAGGCATATTCAGTCCATTTAAAACAGATGGTGCTTTATATGGCAATCTTATTCCAGGAAGGAAAGTAAGTTTACAGATGGGTGCTGGTGCATTCCCTTATACATTTCCTATTTTATTCAATCAGACACAATGGACAGGATATTTAAAATCTGTTGTTCCATTTCCTGATTTACATGGGGGAGATTTTGCAGTATTGGAAGCAATTGGTTCACTTGGTTATCTTAATCAGAAAACAATTAAAATTGCACCACAAACAAGCAGAAACACAGGAACTGCAATAGGTGACATTTTAGATGCTTCAGGCTGGGGTGCAAGTGACAGAGATTTGGACACTGGCAATACAACAATAACAAGATTTACTATACCAGCCAAAACAAATACTATTGATGCGTTAAGAATGGTTGAAAATAGTGAAAATGGTTTTGTGTCTGAAACAAAAGATGGAAAGATTAAGTTTGAAAAACGTCAGGCAAGACAGGTTGATACTGAAGCAACAACTTCACAGGGAACACTTACAGATGCAAGTGCCACTGATAATTTTAGTTTTTCTATGATAGAACAGGAAGATTCAATAAGAAATATATTTAATGAAATTAATGTTGATATTAAAAACTTTGAAACACAATCTGATGCTGACATTGTATGGATTCATGCAGAAACAGGTTCAGATTCACCAGCAATCCCAACAGGACAAAAAAGAATATACAGGGCTTTCTTCCCACAATTAACTTCAGATACTATGCAGTCTGTTTATAGCAGTGCTGACAGTATTAATGCCTGGACAACAACAGGTGCTACTACAGATGTACTGGCAAACACTTCTGCTGATGGTAGTGGGACAAATGCAACAGGTGATTTAACTATTGCAAATGTTAAAACTGCAAATTTTATGGACATCTCACTGACCAATGGAAATGCCAGTACAGTTTATATTACAAAATTACAGGCAAGGGCAACAGTGACTTCATCACTTGATGATACTCAGATTACTGCAAGTGATTCAACTTCTGAAACTGCATTTGGTAAAAGGGTGTTTGATTCAACTGCACCATTTGTACCTGATAGTGAAGAAGGATTTAGGTGGTGTCAGTATAACCTGGTGAGATTTAAAGACCCATTGCAAATGTTAAGCGTTACAATTCCAGCAAACAGGAATGATACAACACTGGAAAAGGTAATGGCTTTGGATATATCACACAGGATAACGCTTGATGCACACACAAAAACTGGCTTATTGTCAGCAGATAAAGATTTTTTTATTGAAAATGAAAGTCATTTTGTAAACAATAATAAAATTCATACTGTGGTATATGCCTTATCACCAGTATCTTCTATTGAAAAATTTTGGGTGATGGGTGTTAGTTTATTAGAATCAGAAACATATATAGGATATTAATTATGGCTTGGGCAAATGTACCATATGTAGATGTAGGAACACAAATCACAGAAGCGTGGATGGACACATATGTGAAAGCTAATTTTGATGCTTTAAGTGGACACACACACAGTGGTGCTGATGGTGATGGTTCTTCAAATTTAGACAATGTGGACACAATTATACATGACCAACAAGGCAGTGACCCATCTGCACCAGCATCAGGTCATTGTATTGTATATTTTAAGTCAGGTGGTTTATTTATAAGACAAGCTGGTGGTTCAGCAGATCAGGTTGAAACTGCTTAAAGGAGTAAATTATGGCTTTTACAACACCAAGAGATTGGGCAAGTGGAGAACTGGTAACACATACAATAATGAATACACATATCAGGGACAATTTTGAAGCATTGAAATTGCATACACATTCAGGAAGTGCTGGAGATGGTGCAAGTGCGTTGGATAACGTTGATACAATAATTTATGACCATCAGGGTTCAGACCCTTCAGCACCAACTTCAGGGCATACAACATTATATACAAAATCAGATGGTTTGTATTTTATCCCTACTGGTGGTTCTGCTACCAGGTTGGCGTTATCATCTGATGCACTGACAGTTGGGCAGATAGTTGAGGCAGATGCACACCTTTCCATTAATTATGCAGGGGGAACAACATCAGAGCAAACAATAGTAACTACAAACATAACTGCGGGTGGGGCAGGAAGGTATTATATTGTTACAGGAACGGCAGTTTGCACATATGCCTCAGAAGATACAGAGGCAGGGCATAATGGTATTGACCCTATAATTAAATTATATTATGACACTACAGTTCTTGAAACTGTAAATACTACTGCATGGAGAGTTAATGATAATGCTTCAACAGGAGATGCAACAACTGTTGTAATGAGTCAGACACAATCTAATCCCGCAACAAGTTCAAAGGCAATTAAAATAACTGCACAGGGAACAACAGGCAATACGGGAGTCGTCAATGCAATGATATCAATAAGGGAAATATATACATCATAAAAATTCAGGTCTTGTACCTGGATAGGCACTAATTGTCTGTATGGATTTGTTGTCCCTTGTATAGATAGTTAGTGCCAATTTATTAACAAATTGGTGAAATATGAATAAAAATAAAAAAGAAGTAAC
>Ga0208316_1000494_pt1 | contig 33593 bp, 22 predicted proteins | sample MalvireepMed_231_FD_184240 | JGI IMG/M metagenome (GOLD analysis project Ga0208316, IMG submission 184240) | Marine viral communities from the Global Malaspina Expedition - Malaspina viral metaG DeepMed_231 (SPAdes) (version 2) | ecosystem: Environmental > Aquatic > Marine > Oceanic | place... | reverse complement strand
GCACCAGTGCCAAGGCAAACTGCAGGGCCACTAGCGGTAACGCCAGCCGACGCACCAGGACTGCGACTTCCTGTAGACGCCAGCGAATCAGCGGATCCCCGGTGTTACGGGCCAGCCAGCGGACAACCCCGGCAATCGCCAGCGGGGCCAGCCAACCGGCAGCGAGAAAAACCAGTGCCACCGCCAGGAACAGCCAGATCAGAGTTGGTGCCCACAGAGATACTGCCAGCCCCAGGGCCAGTAGCACCGCAAAAAATGCCGGTTGCACCCGAGTCAGGAGCGACCCCGACGAGTCCCGAACGCCCGCCAGGCAAGCGGCCACGATCACCGCCACCATGGTCAGGGTTGGCAGCCACCAGTCCTCCCCTCCACCGGCATAGAGCGGACGGTCGAACAGGCCTTCCAGGGCCTGCCCAAAGCCATCTGCCAAAACCAGTGACAGCGCCCGCCCCAACCAAACCCCGGGCAGTATGCACACCAACGCCAGCAGCAGGTTTTCCACCAGCAACAGTCGGCTGAGCTGGCTCCTGTTCACACCATAGCGATACAGCAAAGCCAGGCTTTCCCGACGTTGAGCCAGGCCCAGAAGGAACACACTGCGCAACAACAACGAGGTAATCAGCAGGACCAGCACTCCAAGCGCATCCAGGTTGAGCAGAAAACTGTCACCCAGCTCTGCCGTATCAGGCGCAACGGCGAATGCCTGATAGCGGTAGCCCGCCGGTGGTGGCGACTGACCGTCGGCTTGCGACACCAGCAGAACCAGGGCCGACGCCTCGGCTGAGGCCTGGACAGCGGCTTCGCTGATATCGACGAAGGGCTTGCCATCAAGTTCGCCCTGCCAGGGTGCTGGCGTGTGTTCCGGCTCGGCAAAGCAATGGGCCGCCAGCGGATCAATGCCCACCAGCCGGCCGCGCCCCGGTACCGGCACTTCCAGCCATGGCATCACGCACAGGCCCTGGCGTCGAAGCATGACAAAGTCCTGCACCGAGACCGGCTGGCCGTCCTCACGCACCACTTGCTGGCGCTCGGCGACAGCGCTCTCGCTCTGTTCAAGGCTGGCCCTGGCCTGGCTGGTGAGGTGATGTATTCCAGTCCAGAGCGCGGTGGCAAGCAGGATCATGGCGGCCAGCGCGGCCAGCTGCAGGGGGTGACGACGATAATGACTGAACAATGCGATGGGGGGAGACATTGGTCTTCAGGGCCCGCCCTGGTGCCCGAGGTCCAACTGATGAAGGCAACGGGCTGCCAGGTCCGCATCGTGGGTAGCCAGCACCAGCCCACAGCCATGTCGGGCCTGGAGTTCGAACAACTCATCGGCGACAGTCTCTGCCGTCCTCCGGTCCAGGCTACCGGTCGGCTCATCCGCCAGAATCAGTGCCGGCCGGGTAACAAATACCATGGCCAGCGCAGCCCGCTGGCGTTGGCCACCGGAAACCTGATCCGGATAACGCTGGCCCAGCTCACCAATGCCCAACCTCTGGAGCCAGTCGCCAGCGCTGGTGTCGTCCTGGCCAGCCAGGCGCGCTCGCAACCGGATATTATCCAGCAGGGACAGGGTCGGCATCAGGTTGGCATCCTGAAAGACCACGCCGAGTCGGCTCTGCCTCAATTTGCACCAGGCCCGCTCCAGAGCCTTGCCCATTGGCGCGCCATCCCCGGCTAAAGGCTGTCCCAACATAGCCAGCCGACCGGAACCGGGAGACTCCAGGCCACAGAGAATATTCAGCAGCGTGCTTTTCCCGGACCCGGACGGGCCGGTCAGCGCCAGCGACTCGCCTCGCCCCAGATGCACACTCAGTTCCTGCAACACAGTCACATGCTGGTCGCCGCTCTTGAACTGTTTGCTCAGGCCGGTGGCACTGATCAGGTTATCGGCCATGTTTTCTCCCGGTATTCAGTCGGCAGCCCCCAGAGGTTCTGCCGCACCGTTCCTGCGTTGGGCACGCCATTCCCGGAATTGCTCGACCCAGGACAACAGCGCTGGAATCACCAGCAGTACCAGGAAGGTGGACAGTCCCAAGCCAAAGGCAATCGACGTTGCCATAGGAATCAGGAACTGGGCCTGCAACGACGTTTCGAACAGCAGCGGTGTCAGCCCCCCAATAGTGGTCAGGGACGTCAGCAGAACCGCGCGAACCCGCTGCACGGCGGCCTCATTCAGGGCATCCGTGATGTCCAGCCCCTTCTGCCGTTGCTGGTTGTAGAAAGCCACCAGAATAATGGCGTTATTCACCACGATACCGGACAGGCCGAACAACCCGAACAGGGACAGTATGGTGAGCTGCAGCCCCATGATCCAGTGGCCCAGCAGGGCACCGACCAGGGCAAAGGGAATAATCGCCATGACGATCAGGGGCAGACTCCAGGATGCAAACACCCAGGCCAGCACCACATACATCAGGGCCAGGCCGATAAGCAGCCCCGTTTGCATGTCCGCCATGGTTTCGCGTTGATCGGCCGAGCGGCCCTCAAAGCTGTAGCGCACACCGTGACGACTGGCGATCTCCGGCAAAGGCCCGGACTGCAGGCTTTCAAGAATCTGGTCGGTGGTGGCAACCCGGGTATTCAGCGCCGAAGTGACCTCCACCGCCAGTTTGCCATCGGCATGGCGCAGGGCCTGGAATCCCTGGCGGTGATCCAGGTTCATCACCTGGGTCAGCGGTACAAAACGGCCATCGGGGATGCGGATGGTCATGCGCTCCAGGGTGGAATATTGCTCCCGTTGCGCCCTCGGCAACTGCACCCGGACTTCCACCTCATCGCGACCATCCTGGTAGATCTGGGCGATCCGGCCATCAAATGCCGCCCGCAACTGTCGGCCCAGATCCACAGTGGTCAGCCCCAGGGCCTCACCATAAGGGCTGACCTGATAGAGCAACTGTTCCCGGCCCCAGGGCATATCGTCTTCCACATCCAGCACGCCCGGCAGGGTATCCAGAGCCTGGGCCACTTCATCCGCCGCCCGCTTCAGGGCCTCGGCGTCATCACCGGTCAGTCGCACGTTGACATCTCGCCCGGGCGGGCCGGCCTGGCGTTCGTTGATATTCAGGGCATCAAGCCCGGCCGGTTGACTCATACGGCTGCGCCATTCCCGAATGAACTCGGCATTACGCACAGAACGGCTGTCTGAAGGCACCAGTTCCACCAGCATGGAGCCAAGCTCGTCATCGTTCCGGGAACTGCCCTCAGCCCCCTGGGTAGCACCGTAGGTAGTCACGGCATGGAGTACGAGCTCGCCACCCAGTGCCTCCTCCGTTTCCGTGAGTGAGCGCTGCATTTCCCGGATGAAGCGCGCCACCGTGTCCTTGTCCGTGCCCGCCACAAAGCTGGCATTGGCGTAGAACACCGATGGTTCCGGCGTCGGGAAGAAATTGAACCCAAGCCGTCCACCGGCCAGCAGGCCGACGGTGACAATAGCCAACGCCAGTGCCGAGGCTACGGTCATGCCCCGGTGCTTCAGGCTGTAGCGGGAGAACCGGCGGAAAGGGCCGTCGCGGAAGGTATCGAACCGTTGCTCAAATCCCCGGCGCAAACGGGCCACGGCGTGAGGGCGTCGCTCTGGCTGATTCTCGGAAACCTTGCGAACAAAGGCATGGCGAAGATGGGCTGGCAAGACCACAAAACACTCCAGCAGAGAGGCAATCAACACGCAGATCATCACCACCGGAATATCGCCCAGGATATTGCCTATTACACCTCCCACCACCAGCAGTGGCATGAACGCCGCCACCGTGGTCAGGGACGAAGCCAGTACTGGCCAGACCATACGCTTGGCAGCGCCTTCGGCGGCATAGATGGACTGCTCTCCCATACGGGCATGGGCGTCCGCGTCCTCCCCCACCACGATGGCATCGTCAACGATCACCCCCAGGGCCATGATCAGTGCAAACAGGGAAATCATGTTGATGGAGCCGCCGATCAGCCATAGCACCCCCAGGGCTGCGAGAAAGGCGGTGGGAATACCCACCGCCACCCAGGCGGCGACCCGCCCGGGAAGAAACAGGTAGAGCAGCCCCACCACCAGCACCAGACCACCCAGGCCGTTATTCACCAGCAAGGAAATCCGGTCTTCAATCAGCTGCCAGGTTTCGTCGTACACCTTGATTTTTACGGTGGCCGGCAAGGTCGGGCGGGTATCCGTCAGCCAGGACTCAAACACCCGCGCGGCGGTCAGGGAGTTGCCATTTTCCGCCCGCTGAAGCTGCAGCTCTACGGCGGACATGCCGTTGTTTTCCATGACCGTCTGGTTGTCCCGGGCTTCCTGGCGGATGATGGCTATGTCACCCAGTTGCATGCGGATGCGATCACCGCTGAGCACCGGAATGGTCTCGAAGGCCTGGGGGCTGCGTCGCTGTTCCACCGCCCGCAGCTCTCGGGTGGCATCCTCCTGAGCCATCATCCCCGCCGGCAGGTCACGGGACAGCGACGCCACCCGGTCGGCAATCTGTTCCAGCGACAGGCCCAGGGATTCCAGCCGCTCCACCGGCACATCAATACTGATCTGCTGCTCCGGCAGGCCCCGGAGCGTCACCCGGTCGATGCCCCGGTCCAGCAATTCATCCTCAAACCGGTACACGAGCTGGCGCAACTCGGCCCGGTCGACATCACCGTAAACCAGCAGCCGGGCCACCGGTTCGTACCGTTCTACCCTGGCCACCTGCGGTTCTTCGGCATCCGCCGGCAAGTTGTTGAACTCGTCCACCTGCTGGCGCACGTCGTCCACTGCCTGTATCGGGTCGGTGCCTTCATGGAATTCCAGGGTAATGGACGACACCCCCTGCGCCGACGTGGAGGTCATCTTCTTGAGGCCGTCGACGCTGCGCAGACGCTGCTCCAGCGGGTCGGTAATGCCGCGCTCCACATCCTCGGCCGACGCACCACTCCACACCACCCGCACGCTGACCACATCCAGGGCGAAAGTAGGGAAGAACTGGATATTCATGCGGCTCAGGGCCATTACGCCACCGAGCAACATCACCAGCATCACCAGATTGCCGGCTAACCGGTGATGGACAAAAAAGCCGATCACACCCTTTTTGCGACTCATGAGGCCGGTGCTCCCTCGCTATCCGCCAGCTTTACTTTCAGGCCGGTGATCGCATTGGGCAGGTGGGTGGTGATCAGGTGCATGCCCGGTTTCAGGTGTTCACTGGCGATCAACAACCGACGCTCACCGTTCTCGCTGAGTGCCTCGCCGACCCGTTGCACCGTCACCCGCTGCATGCGGTTATCATCAGTCATGATGTAAACACTGTCGGCCCCGTACAGTGCGCTGAAGGGTATGGCAATCAGGTTGTCCCTTGCTGGCCGCTGCAGCAGCAGTGGCTGCAAAGCCCCGGGCCGCAAGGCTCCCGATTCCCCGTTCAGCTCCAGCACCGCCTCGGTGCCGGCCGGATCAGACAGGCCAGCAAACCGGACCAGCTCAAAGCGCAGGCCGGAATCCTCGGCGGTAGCCGTTAGTGTTGCCCCCCCGGCCAGGGCATCCACCAACTCGCCGAGATACATCTGCGGCACCCGCGCCCGGACTTCCAGCCCCTGTATCGGATAGATGCTCAACAACGCCTGACTGCGGGATACCTGATCGCCAGCCGCCACTTGCAGGTTGGTGACCATACCGTCAAAAGGCGCTGTTGATACCGCCCGCTCACCGTCCAGTTCTGCCGTGCTCAGACTGGCCCGGGCCTGCGACAATCGGGCTTCCAGGCTTTGCAGCCGGGCCGGATGCTCGGCTATGGCCCGCTCCCGGGTACGAACGGTCAACTCCGCCCTGGCCAGCGCATCGGTGGCAGCCTCAAGGTTCTCGCGGGAGGCCAGGTTGCGCTCAACCAGCGACTGAATGCGCTCAAACTGGCGACGGGCGTTGTCCAGAATGGCCTTTTCACTCTCCAGGGATTGCTGATCGTTGCGGTATCGCACCTGTTCGGACCGCACCTGCGCCTCCAGGTCGGCGACCTGGGCCCGGGCCTGGGCAAGTACCGGCTCGATATCGGCGGAATCCAGCGCGACCAGCAAGTCACCTTCGCTCACCTGCTGCCCTTCCCGTACCGGTAACCGGTCAATACGCCCGGCCAGAGTGGCGGTGATGGTCTGCAGATCCGGCGCCACCACCTCACCATACAGAGGCAACACCGGGGTCGCTCGAGTGGGATTGACCTTCTGCACCTGCACCAGCCAGCTACGCTCGGTGGCGGATACTTCCGCCGGTTCCGGCCGGGTTGCCTTCAAAAGCAGGAAGCCGGCAATACCCAGGGCGATCATCAACAGGGGAAGCAGTTTTCTGGACATGGACCGTCAATACTCTGATTAAATGAAAGTGCGCAAAGACAACGAATTTACTATACAATTTTCAACAGGTTCCGGATTACTCCGGCAGGTTTCCAGGCTTCAGGATCGACTCCGTTGGACGCCACCCACGACACTCTGCTCAACGTCATGCTGCTGAACATTCTTCTGGTGTGCGCTGTTGTAGCAATTCATAACGAAGTCCTGATCCGTTTGAGTAGCCTCCTGGGGCGAATGCGGCAAAGCCACCACTTCCGCTTGATCGTCGCAGTGCTCGGCTGCCTTACCGCCCATGCTCTTCAGGTCTGGATATTTGCCACGGCCTTTTATTTCATGCACCACGCGGATGGCTGGGGCCAGTTGCTTGGCAATTTCAACGGCTCCATGCTGGACTGTACCTATTTTTCTTTCACAACCTTTACCACCCTCGGCTACGGCGATATTGAAGCCGTTGGCATGCTCCGTCATCTGACCGGCATCGAGGCCCTGACAGGGCTGGTCCTGATTACCTGGAGCGCCTCCTTCCTGTTCCTCGAAATGCAGCGCTACTGGCCAACCCGGTAGCAAATGACCCGGCGTCAAATCCACCGGCAACGCGCAAGTGTGTAGTACAGAAGCGGAACCACCAGAACCGTCAGCAAAGTGGACATGGCCAGGCCAAAGACCAACGATATCGCCAGGCCGTTAAAAATCGGATCGTTCAGAATAAAGTAAGCACCCACCATCGCCGAAATGGCCGTCAGGGCAATCGGTTTGATACGGACGGCACCTGCCAGTACCACCGCTTCGTCCAGCTCTGCGCCTTCGTCGATCAGCTGCCGGATAAACACCACCAGCAGGATCGAGTTGCGCACGATGATCCCGGCCAGGGCAATCATGCCAATCATGCTGGTGGCCGTGAACTCGCGCCCCAGCAGCGCATGGCCGGGCATAATGCCGATCACGGTCAGCGGGATGGGCGCCATGATCACCAGAGGCAGAATATAGGAACGGAACTGCGCCACCAGCAGAACGAAGATCATGAACACACCGACGCTGTAAGCCGCCCCCATATCCCGAAATGTTTCGTAGGTGATCTGCCATTCGCCGTCCCATTTCAGGGTGCCCTTTTCCGGCAATGGGGGCTGATCAATGAAATACTGCTCCGGCGCCCACTCCTGTTGGTCCAGACGTTCAACCATCGCAAACATGCCATACAACGGTGAATCGATCTCGCCCGCCATATCCGCCGTCACGTAGGTCACCGGCAGCAAATCCTTGTGGTAGATCGCGCCCATCCAGTCGGCCTCGCGAACATCGGCAATACTCGCCAAAGGAACCAGGTTGCCATCACGACTGCGCACGTTCAGGGATAACAATGCCGCGGGCTGGGCCTTGTCGCCTTCGCTCAGAATCACACGAATCGGAACCGGGTACTTGGCGTGGTCATCGTGCAGGAAACTGACACTGGTGCCGCCCAGGGCCGTCTGGAGGGCACCGACCACCTGGGCCTGGGACACGCCAAGCCGTGCCGCGCGGTCCCGATCCACAACCACTTCCCACTGTCGAGTAGGCGCCTCAAGCGTGGTATCGATATCCACCAGACCATCCACCCGGGTCATGCCCTCGGCCACTTGCCGGGCCAGTTCCGCCCGACGGTTTTCATCCACCGCGTAGATCTCCGCCACCACCGGTGACAATACCGGCGGACCGGGCGGCACCTCGACAATCTTGACGCTGGTGCCGTGCTGCTTACCGATCTCGGTCAACGGACCCCGGATCGACTGGGCAATGGCATGAGACTGCCGTTCCCGGCGCTCCTCATGAATAAGATTGACCTGTATATCGCCGTGGTAAGGGTCGCCACGCAGGTAGTATTGCCTGACCAGACCGTTGAAATTGATCGGCGACGCGGTACCGGCGTAGGTCTGCCAGTTGGCCACCTCATCCACCGTTTCCAGGTAGCTGCCCATTTCCATTAACACCCGCTGGGTCTGCTCCATGGGCGTTCGCTCGGGCATATCCACTACCACCTGCAACTCGGACTTGTTGTCGAACGGCAGCATTTTCAGGATCACCGCCTGGAACACCGGCAGCGAGGTGGCGGCCAGGGTCAGGCCCACCACGCCCAGCGCCAGCAAACGGCGCCGCCAGGGATGATCACCCAGGAACGGCCCGAGCACCGTCCGGAAAATTCTCAGGGACACTAGGCTGACGCCATCGGCAGAGCTGGAAGCCTCCTCGGCTTCGGCGGCCTGCTCACCCTTCTTGTGCTTGAGCAACCGGAAGGCCAGCCAGGGAGCCACCACGAAAGCAACGATTTGGGACAGCACCATACCAGCCGAGGCGTTGATCGGAATCGGGCTCATGTAGGGCCCCATCAGGCCACTGACAAACGCCATTGGAATCAGCGCAGCCATGATGGTGAGGCTGGCCATAATAGTGGGGGTGCCCACCTCGTCTACCGCAACGGGAATAATGTCTTTCACCGCCCGCCGGGAGTTCTGGATGCGTCGGTTGATGTTCTCGGTGATCACGATGCCATCGTCCACCAGGATGCCGATGGAGAAGATCAGCGCAAACAGGGAGACGCGGTTGAGGGTGAAGCCCCAGGCCCAGGAGAACACCAGGGTCAGCAGCAGGGTAATCAGCACCGCAATGCCGACAATCAGCGCCTGGCGCCAGCCCATGGCCGCCAGCACCAGCAACACAACGCAGAGGGTGGCGGAGATCAGATCGGTTATCAGTTTGCGGGCTTTCTGGGAGGCAGTCACACCATAGTCCCGGGTCACCAGAACCTCCACGGATTGCGGCAGGGCCCGGTTGCGCAGCTGCGCCAGACGCTCTTCAATGGCCGTGGTGATGTTGATGGCGTTCTCGCCCGGCTTCTTGGCGATGGCCAGGGTGACCGCCGGGTAAACCTGACCGGGCCGGCCAGCCATGCCGTCCTCATGGGCCGGCCCGAATCCGGTCATCACACTCTGGTCCGCCACAGTGCCTCCGCGGCTAACCTCGGCCACATCTTCCAGGTACACAGCAGCGCCGTTTTGCATACCGACCACCAGGCGCCGGACATCCTCCACCGTTTCCAGCAGCGTGCCGGCCTGGACCGGTATCGACAGGTTGTCCCGGGTAATCCGGGCTTCCTCGCTGCTGGTGTTGGCCGCCGCCAGGGCGTTACGGATATCGTCGATGGTGAGGTTGAAGCCCGCCAGGAACGCCGGATCGAAGCGGATATCCACGCGATCCGGAATGCCACCGGTGGTATAGACATCCCGGGTGCCGGGAACCCGTTTCAGGGCGACTTCCAGCATGTGCGCCAGGCGAGTCAGTTCCTCCCCCGTATGCCCGTTGACCGGATCGTATAGAGTGAGTGTCATCACCGGCACATCATCAATGCCCTTGGGTTTGATCACCGGCTGGGTCGCACCCAGGTTGGCCGGCAGCCAGTCCTGGTTCGAATACACCTGATTATAGAGCCGCACCAGGGCTTCCTGCCGTGGAATACCCACCTCGAACTGCACCGTAATCACCGCCTGTCCCTGGCGAGATACGGAATAGACGTGTTCCACGCCCTTGATCTCACTCATCACCTGTTCGGCGGGCGTGGCGATCGCGCTTTCCACCTCCCGGGTGCTGGCGCCCGGAAACGCCACCATGATATCGGCCATGGTGACGTCAATCTGGGGTTCTTCCTCCTTGGGCGTCACCACTACCGCCAATACACCCAGGATGATCGCAAGAATCGCCAGCAGCGGAGTGAGGTGGTTGTCCTGGGAGACTCGTGCAATAGCGCCGGAGGGACCGACAGGGGGCAAATCACGGCTCACGGATTCGACTCCCTGACCGTGTCTTCAACCGGATTCAAACGATCACTGCCCACCAGCACGGAGGGATTCGCGACCACCCGTTCTCCCTCGCTCAGGCCCGCCAGAATCTCGAGCCTGCCATTGTCCCGCACCCCGGTGCGAACCTGCCTCAATCTGGGCTGATCCTGATCGTCCACCACAAATACCACTTGGAGTTCGCTGCGTTGAATCAGACTGCTGGCCGGAACCCAAAGGGCCTCACGGCTGGCAACCGGCACACTGACTTTTACCAGCATCCCGGGAAACAGGGAGCTATTGGGCTCTCTCAGACGCATACGCAGACGAAAAGTATGAGTCTGCGGATTGGCGTAGGGATAGAAGATCATCTCACCAGTTTCCAGCACCCGGCCATCGGCGAGGGTGACCTGCGCCTGACGCTCGGTGCGGGCCAGTTCGGCGTACTTCTGGGGAAGGTCGACGACCACCCGAAGCTGTTCCAGGGATAATCCACTGAGCAGCGGCTGGCCGGGATTGACCGCTTCGCCAACCTCGACGTGGCGTTCGGTAAGGATGCCACCGTAAGGTGCCAGCACACGGGTATAGGAGAGTTGTTCCCGGGCCGCGGAAACCGCTGCCCCGGCACGTTCGACCCGGGCACGGGCGGCGGCGAGGTTGTTGCTGGCCTGATCGAACTCCTGCCGGGACACAAGGCCCCGTTCATGCACGGCTTCAATACGCTCAAAGCGCTGCCTCGCATCCGCCAATGCCGCTTCAGCCTCCTTTAGCCCGGCCTGGGCCTGGCGCAATCGGGATCGCTGCTCGCTGTCCTCAAGCTGGACAATCAGCTCACCGGCGGCCACGGAATCATCCACATCGAAAGGAAGACTCTGGACAGTGCCACTGGTCTGCGCAGAGACGGTACTTTGCTGTACGGCTTCAATAATGCCATCGAGGTGCACGGTCTCTTGCAGTTCGCCACGCTCCGCGACCGCTGTTGTCATCGGCTGGGCAGGCGACGCCTGCTGTGCCTGCGCCGTTGGGGCCAGCAAACCCAGAGTGATCATCAATGCTGCAGCAGCCATTCGCCCCATGAGGCACCCCCGGGAAATCGTTTTGGTTATTACCTAATAACCATAGATTATCAAAGTTCGCACCCGGAAAACACGAGAGCAGGTCTACCCGGCCGCCACGCGAGTGCCCGCCGATCCTTCCAGAATGTCCACGGCGTCCTGCAACCGTCCAATGCCGCTGATTCCGCCAGCCTCAGCAAAATCGCAGGCGGCCTGCAGTTTCGGGCCCATGGACCCGGCAGGCATGTCCAGCGCCCGCGCCTCGCCCACAGTCAGTTCGGAAAGTGGTGTCGACTGGTCAGTGCCGAAATCCCTGTAGACAGCATCCACATCGGTCAGCAAGAGCAGGGCGTCCGCCCCTAATTGGCTGGCCAGCAAGGCACTGGCGGCATCCTTATCGATGACCGCTTCAATGCCGACCATGCTGCCATCCTCCCGACGCAGCACCGGTATTCCACCACCACCGGCACACACCACGACCACACCCTGATCGAGCAACAGTTTCAGCACGCGCATGTCCGGTATTTCCAGAGGTTTCGGCGACGCCACTACACGGCGCCACTTGTCACCGTCCGGCGCAATGCTCCAGCTCCCACCCTCTGCCCGGCGCTCAGCCTCCTCGCGGTCATAGACCGGACCCACGAATTTGGTCGGCTTTTCGAAAGCAGGGTCCTTGGGATCCACCACCACCTGAGTCAGCAAAGTCGCGACCGGTCGGTCGTGTCCGAGGGCGTTTTCCAGTTCCTGCTCGATCATATAGCCGATCATGCCCTCGGTTTCCGCACCCAGGACATCCAGCGGGTAGGCCTCATCCGGTTTGTAAGCAGCGCCCTGCAAGGCCAGCAACCCGACCTGCGGACCGTTGCCATGGGTGACGACCAGATCGTGACCGGCACGGACAATACCCGCCAGCGAAATCGCCGCCGCTTGCACATTCTTTCGCTGAACCTCTGAGGTCAGCGGCTCACCGCGTTTCAGAAGGGCATTTCCACCCAAGGCTGCCACCACCAGCATGTCAGCCTCCCAGGGTCGCCACGAGGACGGCCTTGATGGTGTGCATCCGGTTCTCGGCCTGATCGAAAACAATCGAAGCCGGGCTTTCGAACACCTCTTCCGTCACCTCCATGGCGTCTATTCCATAGGTTTCCTGAATCTCCTTGCCCACCACGGTTTCGGTGTTGTGAAAGGCCGGCAAGCAGTGCATAAACCGAACCCGTGGGTTGCCGGTTTTGGCCATCAGGGCCGCATTGACCTGGTAAGGCATCAGCAGTTTGATCCGCTCGGCCCACTTTTCCTTTGGCTCGCCCATGGAGACCCAGACATCGGTATACACGAAATCGACTCCGGCAACCGCGGCGTCGATATCTTCGGTAATGGTGATGCACGCTCCGGTTTCAGCCGCCAGCGCTCGCGCTTCTTCCTGCACGGCCTGATTGGGCCAGCAGGCCTTCGGTGCGCACAAGCGCACGTCCATACCCATCTTGGCACCGCCGATCAGCAGGCTGTCACCCATGTTGTTGGCGGCATCGCCGATAAACACGTAGGCCACATCCCGCAATGGCTTCTCCACATGCTCCTGCATGGTCAGGAAATCCGCCAGTATCTGGGTGGGATGAAATTCGTTGGTGAGCCCGTTGTAGACCGGCACGCCTGCGTATTGCGCCAGCTCTTCGACAACGGATTGTCCGAACCCCCGATACTCAATGGCATCGTAAACCCGGCCAAGAACCCGGGCGGTGTCCTTAACCGATTCCTTATGGCCAATGTGGGTCCCGGTCGGCCCCAGGTAGGTTACCCGCGCCCCCTGGTCGAAGGCGGCCACTTCAAACCCGACCCGGGTTCGAGTGGAGTTTTTCTCGAAGATCAGCGCGATGTCCTTGCCGTCGAGTTTGGGCACTTCAGTGCCAGCATACTTGGCGGTCTTGAGATCCGCCGACAGCTTCAGCAAAAAGGCGATTTCCCTGGGGCTAAAATCCCGCAGTGTCAGAAAATGCCGGTTCTTGAGATTGAAAGCCATTGAGCCTCTCCTTTACTGTCAGACAGCATCGCGAATGGTTGGACAACTCATGCAGCGACCGCCGCCCCGGCCACGCCCAAGTTCCGCTCCCGGTATTGCCAACACTTCGATGCCTGCAGCTTCCAGAGCAGCGTTGGTATCGTCGTTGCGATCATAGCCAATGACGACTCCCGGGCTTAGCGCCAGGACGTTATTGCCGTCGTTCCACTGCTCACGTTCTCGTTCCGCCGGGTCATAACCGCCGGTGGGAACGACCTCCAGTTGCTTATAACCCAGTACGTCGGCTACTACGTCGAACAACGGACGCGGGTCCTGACGAAATGCGAGATGCTTTTTGCCCTCTCCGGGGCGCAGGTCATAGCAGACCATTTCATCGGCCACTTCCTTGAACGTCGTGACCACATTGCCGCCACAGAAGGTAAAGACGGTATCCAGATGCATCGCTGAGCGGGACTTGGGTATCTGGCAGGCAACGACGCGCTCGGCTGTGCCGCTTTCAAAAAGCGACCTGGCCAACTGACCAATCGCCTGAGGGGACGAGCGCTCCCCCATACCCACCAACACGGCACCATTACCCACCGGCATGACATCCCCACCCTCCAGGGAGGCAAGACCGTGGTCTTTGAGAGGATCGCCCCAGTGCACATTAACCTTGCCGGCAAATTTGGGATGGAATTTGTAGATACCCGCCATCAGCAGGGTTTCTGGCTTCCGCGCCGGCCAGTACATGGGATTCAGGGTGACGCCACCATAGATCCAGGCGCTGTTATCGCGGGTGAACAGGAAGTTTGGCAGTGGCGGCAACACGAAGCCGTAATGACCGAGATGGTTGCCAAACAGGCCAACCGGATCAAAAGGCAAATCGGCTACTTCAAGGCCTCCAATAAGAAACTCTGCCAGCCTGGTTCCCGGCAGTTCGTCCATCCAGGCACGTAGATCCGAGACCATCCCGACACCGATTTCGTTCCAGGTAATGCGATGATCCAGTATCCATTTGCGAGCCTTCGCGATATCCAGCGTCTCCGCCAGCAACTCGTTGACGTCCAGCACCTCAACGCCCCGGGCACGCATGAGGCCTGAAAACACGTCATGGTCTTTCTGGGCCTGCTTGACCCAGAAGACATCATCGAACAACAGCGCATCGCAATTGGAGGGCGTCAGGCGACGGTGCGCCAACCCAGGCCGACAAACGATGACCTGGCGCAGGGTTCCGGTTTCAGAGTGCACTCCAAGAGTGTGTTCAGACATGACAAAGCTCCTTTTGTCGAGTGTTCACAGCATTGCGCCGAGGCTTATGACTATCGTGATGAACACGGTCAGGATAAGCAGCAAGGGCCAGATGAAGGCGAGCCAACGATCGTAGGACACCCGCCCGATGGCAAGCCCGCCGACGACAACCGCAAAGGTGGGGTTGATCAGATTTACGAGGCCATTGGCAGACTGGTAAGCCGTCACGACGAGGTCTCGTCCGACGCTGGCAAAATCCGCCAGCGGGGCGAGGATCGGCATGGAGAGAACGGCGAGACCGGAAGAAGATGGTACGAAGAAACTCATGCCAACTTCGATCCAGAACATCAGGTTGATAAAGGCCAGCTCGGGCAAACCTCCCAGCGAGGTTTCGGCGCTGTGAAGGATGGTATCGGCAATCATGCCCTGCTCCATGATCACAACAATGCCCCTGGCGAGCCCAACCACCAGGGCAACCCCAAGCAGATCCCGCGCACCATCAACGAAGCTGCCGGTAAGTTTCTTCTCGCCCAGCCGCGCAACAATGCCGATGACGATGGCCGCACCAAAGAACAAAGAGCCCATCCGGGCCATCCACCATCCCTGGGATGACACACCCCAGATCATCACGGCAAAGGTCAGGGCGAATATAATCAGGGCAATAATTTGAGTGGTAGTCAGCTTGGCGCTGTGAATCTCTTGCTCGTGATCCTCCAGGAACAGCTTCTTGTGCGCTTGCCACTGCCTGGCAACCACGGATCTCGACGGATCGGCTTTTACCCGGCGAGCATACCGCATCACGTAGCCGATACAGATCACCAGACCGCCAATCAACAGAATAAACCGCAATACGATTCCATCTGTGAAAGGGATACCGGCAGCATTGGCTGCAATCACGGTGGCAAACGGGTTAATCGTGGAGCCCAGAACGCCAATACCGGCGCCGATAAGGATAATGGCAACCCCCGTTACGGCGTCGTACCCGGCCGCAAGTATCACGGGAATCAGAATGGCGTAAAAGGCCAGGGTTTCCTCGGCCATTCCGTAGGTCGTGCCACCGATCGCGAAGAGCACCATTAATATTGGTATCATCCAGATCTCGTGACCTTTCAGATGCCGCATCGCACTTCGAATACCAGTGTCTATCGCGCCCGTGGCGTTCATCACACCGAGAAAGCCCCCCAGAAATAACACAAACAGAGCGACGTCAATGGCATTGGCAGCATAGCTGTCCGGGTCATAAAAACCGCCAGTGGGGGCCAGCATTACATCAACGAAGCCCTGAGGGTTCGGGTCAACAATCTGATAGGTGCCGGGCACCGCCACTTCCCGCCCAACCTCTTCATTCATGGCTCGCTCGTACTGCCCCGCAGGAATGATCCAGGTCAGCGCGGCCACCAAAATAATCAGGCCGAAAAGGATTGTATAAGCGGTGGGGAAGCGGGAAGCGAGGTCGGCTTCAGGATTTTCTGGCAACTGTTCGTCTTCGGTCACAATGCGTCTCCTTTCCGTAATCGCATGGTGCAGACAAGTCCTTTTCGGGGCCCCAACAGGCTGGGAGTTTCCCGGCGGTTATGAGCCACTCGTACAGATCTGTATGGCTACAGCATAGTTCATGAAGTGGGACCCGAAGTTGAGGTAGCGCAATTCTTGATCGGCCACAAAAAAGCCCCGAGTGGAGCGTTGGCACCACCCGGGGCATCAATGTCACCCGCCGGCTATGAGAAGCGGGCAACCGCCATAATCGTTTTACCACCGGGCCGTAAGCGCTGCGCGCAAGGTGCGCCCCGGCTCATTGACCCGGAACACCCCGCTGTCGGCCAGGTTGTCCTTACTGACATGGTCCGCCCAGGTATTGTCGAACAGGTTATCCACTGCCCAGGTCAGGCTCAGATTGGCCATGAGCGGATGGGTTCCGGACAGGTTGAATACGCCGTATCCCGGTGAAGTGCTGGGGTCCAGTCCGGATTCCAGGTCTACCCGATCCTGGCGACGGGCCAGTTGCCATTCGGCCTCCAGGGTGTGGCCCTGGTAGTGCCAGCCCAGGGTCTGGATAAACTGGATGGGCGGAATCCGCGGCAGCGCCTTGTCGGCATCGCGGTTTTCGCCGCGCACCGAGGCCAGCTTGCTGGTGCTGCTCCAGGTACCGTTGGTCCATCCCAGCATGCCCTCTACGCCGAGCAGGCGGGCGCTGATATTTTCGTAGCGGGTATCCGTGGTGTTATTGGGATTGCGGAGGTCAAAGCGGTAAACATAGTCATCCACCTGGTCCACCCAGACAGCCGGTCGCCAGCTCCACTCTCCCTGGTTGCCGGGCAGGCTGACTTCCAGCTTGTGGTGTTTTTCGGTGTCCAGATCCGGGTTCCCGATCCAACTGCTTTTCATGGTCTTTCGGGCAACATAGCGCTCATTCACGCTGGGAGAGCGCACGCTGTGGCTGGCCGTAACCTCAAGGGCCTGGACCGGAGAAAAACGCCACTCCCCGGTCAGGAAACCACTCACGTTGTCATCATTGGCTTTGGTATCGCTTGCACCATAGGCCGAGGCGTAAAGTCCCGCAGGGGAGAACGTCATCATACCGCCGGCCATCGGAGTAAACGTCTGCTCTGCTCGAGTGGCATCCATTTCCACCCGGTCATAACGGATGCCGGCACCGAGGCGGGCATTGGCGCGGATCTGGTGGAAGGCTTCCACAAACACACCTACCCGGTCTCGCTCGACGCCCGGCCACATCAAAGAGGCCTCGTGGTCGAGATTCATGCCGTTGTACATGGTGGCATCCCACTCATTGCTTTCCACATCGACACCAAAGGCAATGTCTTTGGTGTAGTTAATGGTCTGATCCAGCACCAGCCGGGCACCCCGGGTACGGGTTTCCGAGTTGGTCTGCATTTTCATGGGCATACCCATATTTACCGGCGGCTCACGCAGGCTGAAGTTATCCATCACGTGATCCACCTCTGCCTGCCAGGCCATCAGGTTCCAGCCGCCGCTGGCAACCGGCGCGCCCAGCTCCAGCCGGTACAGGTCGGTATCCGTTGTCGGTGCATCCATACCCCGGCCGGGAAACTTTACATCCCGCTCTTCCTGGCGGCTGACCAGGCCCTTGATGTAAAAGCCATTATCAGCCGTCCAGGCGGCATCCACCCGGCCTTCAGAGTTTTTATAGGCGCTGCGGACGTCGTTACCGTCTCCGTCTTCATAGTCGTCGGCTTCGTCGTAGCCGCCAGCGAGGCGGATAAACGTTTCCTTGTCACCGACCGCCACGCTGCCGTTAACCAGCTTGCCTTCGCCATTGTCGGCACCGCCGACGGTCAGGTGGCCGGTTGTGCGGTTGTCATCAGCAAATTCCGGGGCGGCGGTGGTGGCGACCACCTGGCCGCCGGCAATCGGACCCCAGCGCAGGGTGCGATTGCTGGTGCGCACTTCCAGCACCGGCGCCAGCGATGTGCTCAAACGGCTGGTGGGCGGGTCCATCCGGCTCGGACAGGCACCTTCCACCCGCATGCCGTCGAGCAGCACCTCAACCCGCTCTTCGTTCTGGCCACGGATCACCGGGTCCAGACCACGCCCCCCCATGCGTGACAGGGAAACCCCCGCATCGGAGGACAGTCGCTGCACGGGTTCGGTCTGAATGGCCGAGGCAGACAGCCGGGCGGCTTCGGCCGACTGACCTTCGGTCACCCGGATCAACATCGGGGCAGTGGTTTCAGACTGGGCATTGGCAAGAGGTGCGACAGCATAGCCGGCCATCACAAGGCTGATACAGCGAGCCAGATGGGTCTTTCTCATCATGGGGTGGCGGTCCTTGGAGCGTTTTGATCAGGTATTTTGCGAATTAGCCGGAATTGTATGTCGCTTCTTTTTCACTGGCTTGAGACACAATGCCGCACCCCCTTGGGGGTATCTCCGTCGGGTAGAACGCGGTGCTTTGCAGCAGATTTACTTGCCAAATACCGCACCCCTGTGGTGCAATCAGTGCCCTTTTTTTGGGCAGTCGCATTTTCCTGCGGCTTTCAATACGCGTATTCCGAGGGCATGACACCATGACTGCAAAACTCGACGAAAAGCTCGAACCGATTTTCCAGGACGTTCTTCATCGCAACCCGGGTGAGAAAGAATTCCACCAGGCGGTTCACGAAGTGCTGGAAACCCTGGGGCCCGTACTGGTGAAATACCCGGAATTCGCCGACAAGAAGATCATCCAGCGTATCTGCGAACCCGAACGCCAGATCATCTTCCGTGTGCCCTGGCAGGACGACAGTGGTGAAATCCACATTAACCGCGCCTTCCGTGTCGAGTTCAACAGCGCCCTTGGCCCCTATAAAGGTGGCATGCGTTTCCACCCATCTGTGTACCTGGGCATCATCAAGTTCCTGGGCTTCGAACAGATCTTCAAAAACGCCCTGACCGGACTGCCCATCGGCGGTGGTAAAGGCGGCAGCGACTTCGACCCGAAAGGCAAGTCGGACGACGAAATCATGCGTTTCTGCCAGAGCCTGATGACCGAACTGTACCGCCATCTGGGCGAGTACACCGACGTTCCCGCCGGTGACATCGGCGTCGGTGGCCGCGAGATCGGCTACCTGTTCGGCCAATACAAGCGCATCACCAACCGCTACGAATCCGGCGTATTCACCGGCAAAGGCCTGGACTGGGGCGGCAGTCGCGCCCGTACCGAGGCCACCGGTTACGGCACCGTGTTCTTCACCCACGAAATGCTCAAGGCTCGTGGTGACTCCCTGGAAGGCAAGACCGTGGTGGTGTCAGGCTCCGGCAACGTAGCCATCTATGCCATCGAAAAATGCCACGAACTGGGCGCCAAGGTAATTGCCTGCTCCGACTCCCAGGGCATGATCGTGCATGAGAAGGGCATTGACCTGCAGACGGTCAAGCGCATCAAGGAAGTGGAGCGCCGCCGCATCAGCGCCTACACTGAATACCACAAAGACGCCAGGTACGTGGAAGACGGCAACATCTGGAGCATTCCGTGTGATGTGGCCCTGCCTTGCGCCACCCAGAACGAGCTCAATGGCAGCGATGCCAAGATGCTGGTAGAAAATGGCTGTATCGCGGTTGCCGAAGGCGCCAACATGCCCACCACGCCGGAAGGCATCATCATCTTCCAGGACGCCAAGATAGCGTACGGCCCGGGCAAGGCCGCCAACGCCGGCGGTGTTGCCACTTCTGCCCTGGAAATGCAGCAGAACGCCAGCCGCGACTCCTGGACCTTCGATTACACCCAGAAGCGCCTTGAGGAAATCATGATCGATATCCACAAGAACTGTTACGAAACGGCCGCTGAGTTTGGCGCGCAGGGTAACTACGTGCTGGGTGCCAATATCAACGGCTTCATCCGTGTGGCCAAGGCCATGACCGCCATGGGCGTGATCTGATCGAGCCATGACCAGCCAGCAGCCTCACCAGACCGCAGACCGGGTGTCCACCGGGCTGCCCGGTCTGGATGAGGTGCTGGATGGCCTGCGAATCGGCGACAACGTTGTCTGGCGGGTCTCCGATCTGGACGACTACCGCCGATTCGTTCTTCCCTTCCTGGACGCTGCCGCCGACGCCGGCCGGCAGATCATCTACCTCCGCTTCGGCGAGCATCCCCCGATCATTGACCGGCACCCCGCGGTGCGCACCATCACCATTGATGCCCTCGGCGGCTTCGAAAGTTTTACCAGCCGGGTCTGGCACCTGATCGAACAGCATGGCCGCGGCGCCTTCTACGTGTGCGACAGCCTGAGTGAGTTACTCAATGCCTGGGCCACCGATGCCATGGTGGGCAACTTTTTCCGGGTGGTGTGTCCATTCCTGTTCGAGCTGGATACTGTCGCCTGGTTCGCCCTGCACCCGGACCGACACTCCCGGATGACCCTGGACCGTATTCGCCAGACCACCCAGGTAATGATCGATGTGCACCGCCACGGCGAGGATGTGCAGATTCATCCCATCAAGGCCTGGCGCCGTCAGTCACCGACCATGTTCCTGCCCCATCGGGAACAGGCTGGCCAGTTTCGGCCAATTACCGACAGCAGCGATGCCACCCGCTTACAGGCCTCGCTGGAATCCGAGCACCTGCATCGCCAGCCCCTGCTGGATTACTGGGACAGACTGTTCCAGGAAGTCAGCCGGGCCATCTATGAACAGGACCAGGCCTGCATGTCCGATCTGCAGGAGCAGGTTCTCCAGGTGATGATCAGCCGGGACCCCCAGATTCTGGAACTGGCCCGCCGCTACCTGACCCTGGAAGATCTGCTCACCATCCGCAGCCGTCTGGTTGGCAGCGGTTACATTGGCGGCAAGGCCACGGGCATGCTGATCGCCAGAAACATCCTGCTGCAAGACGCCCCGGAACTCTGGCAGCCGAATCTGGAACCCCACGATTCCAGCTACCTGGGCACCGATGCCTACTATGCGTTTCTGGTCCACAATGGCCTGTGGCCGGCAATCATGCGACAACGCTCGCCAGAGGGTTATCTGAGTGAAGCACCCGCCCTGCGCCAGGCCATTCTGACCGGGCAGTTCCCGGCGGAAGTCCGCTCGGAACTGGAGCGCCTGCTCGACCACTACGGCCAATACCCCATCCTGGTGCGCTCATCCAGCCTGCAGGAAGATGGCTTCGGCAACGCCTTCGCAGGCAAATACGACAGTGTGTTCCTGATTAACCAGGGGGCGCCGGAGCAGCGACTGGCTGAACTCGAAGACGCCATCCGCCAGGTCTACGCCTCCTCCATGAGCGAAGACGCTCTGGTGTACCGCAAACAACGGGGGCTGGACCAGCGCGAGGAACCCATGGCTCTGCTGATCCAGCGGGTGAATGGCCGTTTCCATGGCCGCTACTACCTGCCGGATGCGGCCGGCGTTGGGGTATCCAGAAACACCTTTGCCTGGGACAGCAACATGGACCCGAAAGCGGGCATGGTGCGCCTGGTTATGGGGTTGGGCACCCGGGCCGTGGATCGAATTGAAGGCGACCACGCCTGCGTGATGGCGCTGGACCATCCCGGCCGGCAACCGTTCCGAAATCCGGACGAACACTACCGGTTCTCCCAGCATCTGGTAGATTTGCTCGACCTGCAGGAAGGCCATCTGGAAACCCAGCCCCTGAGCCAGTTACTGGAAACCGTTAGCGACCTGCCCATGGCACACATGGGCGAGATCGACCGGGCCGCCAGTGCTCGGGCGGAACAGATTGGCCTACCAGGGCCAGTGTGGCGGCTCACCTTCCGGCCGCTGGTTCAGGCCAGCTCGTTTATTCAGCGGCTGTCATCTCTGTTATCTACCCTGGAGGCCGGCTATCAGCATCCCGTGGACGTCGAGTTCACCCTGCATATTGATGAACAGGGCGAACCCTCCTTCAATCTGGTTCAGTGCCGGCCACTGGCCACGATTGGTGAAACCGGTCCGGTCACACTGCCGGAACACCTGCCAGCAGAGCGGGAGATTTTCCGCACCCAGGGCCATTTCATGGGCGGCAACATCAATCTGGCGATCGAGCGGGTTATCCGTGTGGATGCAGCTGTTTACGCCAATCTCAATACCAACGAGCGTTACGAGGTGGCCCGCCGTGTCGGCGAGGTGGTGCGGGCATCCAGCGACAGCACCCTGCTGATCGGCCCCGGCCGCTGGGGCACCAGCAGCCCGGAACTGGGCGTACCGGTCAGGTTTGGCGACATCGCCGGAGTCAGTGCTTTGGTGGAGGTATCCGAAAACGCCGGCGACATGGTGCCGGATCTGTCCTACGGCTCTCATTTCTTTCAGGACCTGGTGGAAACCGGTATCGCCTATGTGGCGCTGTTTCCCGAATCCGGCCAGTGCCACTACCAGCCTGACCTTCTGCCCGGTGAAATCCCCCAGCCTGAGAACGCCAGTGACATTGAACGCGCCATCAGGGTGTATGTCATGGATCAGTCGCCCCTTCAGCTGGCCGGCGATGTGGTTCGCCAAGAACTGGTGTGCTACCGGCCGGTTGACCCGAAGCAATAGCCAAGCGTTTTTCGCGCCGGAACCGGCCGCACGCTGCTAGAATGCCCCCATGGAATGGCTGACACACTCACAGACCGGTTTTCGGCAGGCCGCCCGTTACCTTCTGGGCATGCGCCTGGCCATCATTGTTACCTTGCTGGTGGCCGTTGCCGTTGCCGAAACCACCATCACCCTTGCTCATCGGGCCGAGGCGCTGCTGCTATGCCTGCTGTACGGTGTACTGGCCACGTTCGGGTGGTTATGGTTCAGCCGGCGCCCGCCCGCCTCTGCGGTTTTTGTCAGCCTTACCCTGGCGGCCGATCTGGTGCTTATCGGGTTCTGGCTTTACCTCACCGGGGGCTACACCAACCCCCTGGTCTCGCTCCTGCTGCTGCCGATTGCGGTCGCCATCATCCTGGTGCCCGGGCGTCAGGGTATCGTCCTGACGGTATCCGGTATTCTGGTGTATACCGCCCTGGTGCTCTGGCACACGCCTGCCATTGAACACCAGCACCACGGCAGCGACCTGGCCCAGCTGCATCTGGTCGGCATGTGGGTAACCTTTGCCCTGACCGCCGCCATTCTGCTGCTGGTGGTGGGAACCCTGGCCCGCCAGCTGAGAGCACAGCAGTCCCAGCTTGGGCAGTTCCGGGAAGACCGGCTTCGGGACGAGCAGATAATTTCCCTGGGCCTGTCGGCCGCTGCCGTCGCCCATCGGCTTGGAACACCTCTGAACACCATGACGCTGTTGCTGGATGAAATTCGTTCTGCCACCGCGGGGCGGGGCGACGAACATCTGGAAGAGGACCTGGGCATGATGCAGCAACAGCTGGCACTGTGCAGTGGCCATCTGCAACAGCTGACCCAGGCCGCCATCGAAGCCCGCAACGCAAAACTGGAAAACCTGGCGGTATCCACCTGGCTCAAGCGGCTTCGGGAGTCTGCAACATTGCTCTGGCCCGCCGGGCCGATACGCTGGGCAGACGAGTGTCCTGAGGCAACGGTCGCGGTAGATGCCACCCTCGATCAGGCGGTACTGAACCTGCTCGCCAACGCCCTGACCGCCAGTCCGCAATGGGTCGCGGTCAGTTGCCGCAGCTCAGACAATGCACGGGTGGAGATTATCGTCGAAGACCACGGCGATGGTCTGGAAAGTGCCTTTGCCGGTGCGCCGGGCGAAGACGTGGTGGATTCCCGCAATGGTCTGGGTGTGGGGCTGTTTCTGTCCAACGCCACCATACAGCGACTGGGTGGCCACCTTCGTGCCCGGGTAAGCGACCAGGGCACCACCATGGTGATCGACCTTCCGGTGACTGACGAGCCTTCTACGGGGGTTATCTGAACATGACAGACGGCGAACGCTGGTTGCTGATTGATGATGATGAAACCTTTCTTCAGGTGCTGGGCCGCTCCCTATCGCGGCAAGGCGTAGAGAGCGTCACGGCCAGTAACCGCGAGGATGCGCTACGGGCACTTGATGAGTACCGCTTTAACCGCTGCGTGCTGGACCTCAATCTGGCGGGTGAAAGCGGCCTGCAATTACTGCCAGAGCTGCTGCAACACGATGACAATCTGGAGGTACTGGTACTGACCGGCTACGGCAGTATCGCCACGGCGGTGGAGGCCATGCGCCGTGGCGCCGCAAACTATCTGTGCAAACCGGTCACCGTCAGCCAGCTGATACAGGGCTTTGAACCCCTTGAGGGCGGCCCCGCACTCCGCCAGGAACCGCCCTCGGTGGAGGAAATGGAGTGGGAACATATCCAGCGGGTGCTGAATGAACACGAGGGCAATATATCGGCAACGGCCAGGGCTCTGAACATGCACCGCCGAACTCTGCAACGAAAACTCCAGAAGCATTCCCGCTGGCGACAGTGAATCTCCCAGCTGTCCTGAAACGGTAAAAATCTCACTTCGAATTGACGATGGTCAACTTCCTGAAACCAAGGTCGAATGCCTTCCAATCCCGGATACGGTAGCATCCCACGCAACCTCCCTTTGCAATAAACGGATAACAGGTACATGGCAAATACGGAGGTTGCGGGTAGCCATCATTGCTATACTCGCAAACAGTTCTCACATGGAGAGGAGGAAGCCGAAAGCCACCGATAACCGGAACACCTGATCTATGCCCAACACCCCGGATACCCCTCAGCCTGCCACGGATATCGACCCGAAACGACTGGCGCTGGTGGCCACCGCCACCCGCAACATGGCACTGATTCTGGACGCCAGTGGCTGCATCGAGTGGGTCAATCAGGCGTTTGAGAAGCACACTGGCTACTCGCTGGATTCGGTGCGCGGGAAACTGCCCAGCCAGGTTCTGGCCGGCCCGGACACGGATCCGGAGACGGTCAGCCGGATACACCGCCACCTGTTCCGGGGCGAGGCGTTTGAAGAAGACATCCTGCACTACACCGCCAACGGCGAACCTTACTGGGTACACACCTACTGCACACCCGTCGATGGAGAGGACGGCATTGAACCCGGCTTTGTGGTAATCCAGACCAACATCTCCGACCGGAAAAACAGCGAACGCGGCCTGCGCATCGCTGCCAGCGTCTTTGATCGCAGCCACGAGGCGATTGTCATCACCGATCACCTCAACCACATTATCGATGTAAACCCAGCGTTTTCCCGGATTACCGGCTACAGCCGTCAGGAAGTACTCGGCCTCAACCCTTCCATTCTGAGCTCTGGCCGCCATTCCCGGGAATACTACCGTTCCATGTGGCAGTCCATCGAAAAAACCGATCACTGGCGCGGAGAGGTGTGGAATCGCCGCAAAAACGGTGAGGAATATGTGGAACTGCTATCGATCAGCCGGGTGCACCTGGAAGAACCCGGCAAACATTATTATGTGGCGGCGTTCTCCGATATCACCGCCCTGAAGAATCACGCCAAAGAGCTCGACCGGGCCGCCAATTACGACGACCTCACCGGCCTGCCCAACCGCCAGCTTCTGGAAGAGCGGTTGCGATCCGCCAGGGCGCACGCGGACCGGCAGAAACGCTCACTCGCCATCTGCTATCTTGACCTGGACGGATTCAAGGGTATCAACGATGAACTCGGCCACGATTTCGGCGACGAGGCGCTCCGCATGGTGGCGGAACGGCTCACCCGAAGTCTCCGCAGCGGAGATACCGTCGCCCGAATCGGCGGCGATGAATTTGTTCTGCTGATTCAGAGCGATCATTCGGAGCCGCTGTATCAGCGTATCCTGAGCTCGGTCAGTGAGCCTTTCGACATGGCGGGTAAAGCGGTAAATCTGACCGCCAGCCTCGGCGTCACCCTGTACCCGGAGGATGATACCGACGCCGAAGGCCTGATCCGCCATGCCGACCAGGCCATGTATGCTGCCAAAGAGAAAGGCCGCAACCAGTTTCATATTTTCGATCCAGGCCAATATGCCTTCCACAAGGAACGTCGGAACCTGCTGATGGAGATTTCCCGGGCCCTGGAGAACGAGGAATTCGAACTCTACTTCCAGCCACAACTGCGCATGGCCGACTGTCAGGTGATTGCCTTTGAGGCCCTGATTCGCTGGAACCACCCCGAAAAAGGACTGATTACCCCCGATGCCTTTCTGCCGGCGGCGGCCAACAGTCACCTGGAGATCCCCCTGGGCCAATGGGTGCTGAAAGAAGCGATTCACCAGATGAACCGATGGCGGGAAGCCGGCGAAGCTCTGGCAGTCAGCATCAATATCAGCGCGCCCCACCTGATGGACCGGAAGTTTGCGGACTACCTGGAAGGCTATCTGCAAAGCCATCCGGAAGTGAGCCCCGGGCAAATCACTCTGGAAGTGCTGGAATCCACGGCGCTGGAAGACACCAAACGCGCCAGCAATGTGCTGGCGCGCTGCCAGTCTCTGGGTCTGCAGGTGGCGCTGGACGACTTTGGCACCGGCTTTTCCTCGTTGACCTACCTGCGCACCCTGCCCGTGGACGTCATCAAGATTGACAAGAGTTTCGTCCGCAACATGCTTACCGACGCCAATGACCGTGCCATCGTCGAAAGCGTCATTTTCCTCGCACAGCGTTTTGACCACCCCGTAGTGGCCGAAGGGGTGGAAACGCTGGAGCACGCCACCGCACTGCGGGACATGGGCTGCAACCTGGTTCAGGGCTATGGCATCGCCCGGCCTATGCCGTCAGACGAAGTACTGGACTGGCTGGACAACTGGCGTCAGAGAAGCCACTCCAACAGGGACATTCGTGAACTGCAGACCGTTTCGGAGCAAGGTGAGGGCATCTGAACAGCAGGGTTACCGGTAGCGGCTCTGATCCAGCGTACTGAGCCGGTCCGGATGGAATACCATCAGGCCAGTGACAAAGGTGCCGTTGATGAAACCCTCCGGAATCATGAACAGCGGCAGATACCTCAGATACTCATGCACCAGTTCATCAAAACTGTAGGTACCGCTGCTCCATAGCATCAGGCACATCACCATGCCCGCCGCGGCAACCGACAGACCGGCTCCAAAAAAACCACAGAAGAAGATGTAGGCGAAGAAGTTACGGAAATTGCGCCGCCGTTCCCACAACATGATGCCATGGCTGACCAGGGCTGGCACCATCACCGTAATCAGGCCGTTAGCGGCAAACATCAGTAGCGGCTCGCGCCCGGTGATGACGGTGATCACCAGGGCCAGCAGGCCCGCCAGCACGGCCAGAGCCCAACCCAGCATCAGGGTAATCACCGTGATGCCAAAGATGTGAATCGCCAATCCTGGTGAAATACCTGCCCGTAACTGCCAGACAAAACCCAGAATCACCGCAGCACCAAAAAACGAATGCTGCAGAGCGTTATCCTTGCGCAAGGCGGACCAGTCGACAGAACGCACCGCTTTCAACAGGATCACCGCAAACAACACGGCGGTGATCAGCCATTGACTGGTGGAGAGCAGGTTGTCGGTCATTCCCATGGCGTTTTACCGGTGCGGGTGCGATTGGAAATAGGGGGCAGTGTCTACACATACCCCATACACCGTCAATGGGATCACACCGTTCAGATCAAGCCGCCAACGCCGCCCGGTCCGTGAGCGCCTGCCAGGCTTCATAAGTGCTCAGGAAGATGCGTCCGCCCAGGTGTTCCAGCAACTCCGTGCCTTTGAGCCGGTCCATGACCGGGCCCTTGATTTCCGAGAAATGCAGACGCACCCCGGCGTCGCGCAGCCGTTCGTTAATCGCTTCCAGGCTTTCCAGGGCTGAGGCATCAATCAGGTTCACCGCCGGGCACACCAGCACCAGATCGGTCAGCTCCGGCTCCCGGGTAACCAGATCCATCACGGTTTCTTCAAGGAAACGGGCATTGGCGAAATACAGGCTTTCATCCACCCGCAGGAAGGTAACCTTGGGGCAAAGTTCCACCTCATGGCGCAACACGTTGCGGAAATGCTCGGTGCCCGGCACCCGGCCCACCACCGCACTGTGGGGGCGACTGGTGCGGTACAGGAACAGACCGATCGATAACGCCACCCCGGCAATGATACCGGCCTCGACACTGTGAGCGAGCGTGAGCAGGATGGTCGCCAGCATGGCCCCGAAATCGGTACGGGAATAGCGGAAGGTGCGGCCCAGGGCAGGCAGATCAATCAGGGTGATCACCGCCACAATAATGGTCGCCGCCAGCGTCGCCTGGGGCAGCCAGGCTATCGCCGGCGTGAGGAACAGGGTCGCCAGGGCAATGCCCACCGCCGTGTAGGCACCGGCGGCCGGTGTTTCTGCGCCGGCATCGAAGTTCACCACCGAACGGGAAAAGCCACCGGTAACCGGCATACCGCCCGACAGGCCGGACCCCAGGTTGGCGGTCCCCAGACCAATCAGCTCCTGGTCCGGGTCAATGCGCTGGCGCCGTTTGGCCGCCAGGGTCTGACCCACGGAAACCGATTCCACGAAACCCACCACACTGATCAGCAAGGCGCTGACCGCCAGTTGGGACCACAGGCCAAGATCCAGACTGGGCATGGTGAAGGCAGGCAATCCTGACGGTACCTCACCGACCAGTCGCACGCCCTGCTCATCAAGCCGCAATACCCAGGCAACCAGAGTCGTGATCAGCACCGCCAGAATGGGCGCGGTCTTGGTCAGGATATCGGCCGCCCGGGGAGCCAGGCCAAATCGATGCAGTACCGGTTTAAGGTACCGGCGAGACCACAACAGAAACAGCAGGGCCCCGACCCCGATCAACAGCGTGGGCAAGTTGGTATCGCCCAGGGAAACCAGTAACGAGTGACCAATATCCAGCAAGTTGTGGCCATTGGCCTGGATACCGAACAGGTGCTTGAGCTGGCTGGCGGCAATGACAATGCCCGAGGCGGTAATAAACCCGGATATCACCGGATGGCTCAGGAAGTTAGCCAGGAATCCCAGCCGCAGAACCCCCATCAGGGTCAGCATCAGGCCAGACATCACCGCCAGCAAGATAGCTCCAGCCAGATACTCAGCAGTGCCCGCCTCGGCCAGTGGCGCCAGAGCAGCCGCCGTCATCAGCGAGGCCACCGCCACCGGGCCAACAGAGAGGGTGCGACTGGTTCCGAACACCGCATAGATCACCAGTGGCAGGATGCTGGCGTACAACCCGACCTGCGCCGGGAGGCCTGCCAGCAGAGCGTACGCCAGGGACTGCGGAATCAGCATAACGGTGACAATGACGGCAGCCACCAGATCACTGGTGGCCTGGTCGCGACCGTAAGATGGCGCCCATTGCAGAATGGGCAGATAGCGTTTCAGATTCATGCGCGGCTCAGAACAGGTTGACCGGTACCTTCAGGTACACCTGGCCGTTGTCTTCTGCAGACGGCATATGGCCCGCCCGCATATTCACCTGCACCGACGGCAGGATCAGCCTCGGCATATCCAGCGTTGCATCCCGCTCGGTGCGCATCTTCACAAACTCCTCTTCCGACACACCATCGTGCACGTGCACATTAGCCTGGCGCTGCTCGGCCACGGTGGTCATGTGCTGGTATTCATCACGGTCGGGTGCCTTGTAATCATGACACAGGAAAATGCGAGTCTCCGGCGGCAACGCCAGAACTTTCTGGATGGACTGATACAGAACCCGGGCATCACCGCCCGGGAAATCACAGCGGGCCGTGCCGTAATCCGGCATAAACAGGGTATCGCCCACAAATGCGGCGTCGCCAATCACATAGGTGAGGCAGGCCGGTGTATGGCCGGGCGTATGTAGCACACGGCCTTCAAGGCTGCCGATCGCAAAGGTGTCGCCTTCCTCAAAGAGCCGGTCAAACTGACTGCCATCGCGGGCAAACTCGGTACCGGCGTTAAAGGCCTTGCCGAAAATTTCCTGTACCTGAATGATTTTTGCCCCGATACCGGTTTTGCCTCCAAGCTTTTCATGCAGGTAGGGAGCTGCTGACAGGTGATCCGCATGTACGTGAGTTTCCAGAATCCATTCCACGATCAGATCGTTCGCCTGAATGTACTGAACAATCTCGTCGGCCGAGCGCACATCAGTGCGGCCAGCGGCATAATCGAAATCCAGCACCGAATCCAGAATCGCACAGGCCTGGCTGTCGGGATCGCGCACGACATAACTGAAGGTGTTAGTGGGTTCGTCGAAAAAATGCTGAACGATGGGCTGGGTCATGGTATTCACCTCTGAAGTCGCCAGTTCTTTAATTTGATCTAAGGATATACTGAAACGATATATAAGGTGAAATGCTGTTTTCTTATATGTGCGATAACCCAAATCCATCGAACAGACAATTCCGCCCGCCCGCCTTCGCTTCGTAAAGACGATGATCTGCGATGGCAATCAATGCCTCCGGAGTCGCAGGCTGAGCTGTCAGTTCCGAAACACACACCGCGCCCGCGCTAACGGTAATTCGTAGCAATTGTCCGTCACACTCAAATTGTTCCTCCCGCACGGATTGAAAAATCCGGCCAATCAGCGGGACAACATCCTGTTGGTTAACTCCCGAAAAAACCACAATAAATTCTTCGCCACCATAGCGCGACACAACGTCTGTAGTCCGGCTGTATTGCGTCAATAGTAACGAAAACCGCTTTAAAATCTTGTCGCCAACAAGATGTCCAAATCCGTCATTTATGCGCTTGAAGTGGTCAATATCAAATATGGCTACACAAAATTTTTCGCCATAACGATTACAGACCGCCAACATTTCTTCCATGCGCGGTAGCAGGTATCGCCTGTTGTATAGACCTGTAAGTGGGTCACGAATTGAACGGCTGACCAGATCCTCTTCCAATCGATTTCTCTCCAAAGCTCCGGAAAGCAGGCCAGATACGATAATCATCAGATCAGACTGATCTCGGCGCCAAGGTCTTAAACTGAGTGAATCAACTCCAAAGAATCCCATGACTTCACCTCGCACAAGAATTGGGGCACAAATCATGGACTTCACACCCTGAGACTGAAGAAGCAATTTCTCTTCAGTCGCATCAACCGGAAGTGCGTTTACGTCTTCAACAAAAACCACTTTATCCTGGTCAATCATTCGATGGATCTGACCCTGCCACCAGGTAAAGCCTGAGATATCGACCTCTTGCTGTTCAGCCATCAAAGACGGCACTCCAGCCCTAGTCCACTCATGCGTGTTGGTCATTTGGGCGTAATCTTTGGAAAAGGCATATACATAGGCTCGATCAACCTCAAAGAAACGTCCTATAGCTTTTAAAAGATCGTCAATGCACTCATCAATCGTGCCAAAGCCCAAATGAATAAAATGCGCAGACAAGGCTGCGATCATTTTCTGGAATCGCGCCTGATATGAGGCCTCTTCTTCACTCATTCTGAGACTGCGTTCAAGCGCTTTGTAGTGCTCTATATTGATAAATTGCCCGTACCAGATAGTGCTTCCATCCGGCTGTTCTTCTGGCATGGAAGTGGCTTCGTACCACTGAACTTCTCCGTCTTTTCCCCTGACTCTGGCCCGGTAACACCAAGGCGACATGGTATTCGCAGACAGCAAAATCGATTCTCTAATACCATCGAGATCGTCCGGTGCAATTAATGCAAACATTGGATCCGCATCGCCGTGTAAACGAACCGGTTCAATGCCGAACACGTCTCGGACCCGATCACTAATATAGGGAAAAGCGTGGTGGCGCCGGTCGGCACTCAATTGGTAGGTGAACAGAATGCCGGGAACACTTGATGCCAGTTTTCGGAAAAAACTCTCCGAGAGTGCTTGCATCTCCGTCTGAGCAGGCGCTGACTTCGGTGTTCCCTTCATTGTTTGGGTTCCTCATAACCTCACATAAAAAGTGTAGTGCAAGGCTATAGTACCCGCGAGTTCTCTAATTCAAATCCTCAAGGAGTAACTCGGCTTCTGCCCGACGACCGGCATCGGCAACCTCACGACCAGGTCTCGACGGGGCCGCTAATACTTTTTCAAGATAGACCCGGGCCCGTTGCGGCTCATCCTGCTCCGCCAGAAAATCTCCAAAGAAGTAATTGGCATCAATACCGTCCGGGTTGATTGCCAGCGATTTCTGCAGGTACTTCCGGGCCATCTCATCATCCCCGAACCCCAGCGGCCAGCCCGGCACCTGATAATACAGGCTACCCAGCGAGGTATAGGCTGAGCCATCCAGCGCCTCCGGAGCGATCTTCAGGGCCGCTTCCAGGGAGGCGCGGGCCTCTTTCACCAGCCCCAGCGCACCCAGGCCGCCTTTGGCACCTGCGTAGGTGCTGAGCACAATACCCTGCCAGATCAGCGGTTCGGCACGGCCCGGATAATCAGCGACAAAGGTCTCGGCCTCTTTGGCCAGTGCCTCAAATGCCTTTTCCTTATCATCTTCGGGCAACTGATACTGGATCTGAGCCCAGCGTTGCTGGATTTGGGCCAGTTCCGCCTGCATGTCCTGAGCCCACAGGGGCATGGCCATGACCCCCGCCAACATCATTACGATCCACTTCATGACACCACTCCTGAATCCAGAAAGCGCCGGATCACCGGCAGCTGTTTTAACATCGCTTTATCCACAAGCTTCGGCAGGATGCCGTTGATCACCACAAACAGTTTTTCCGGCCAGCCGAGAAACCGCCGACGTTCATCTTTTTTCATCGCCTGAAGAATCTGGGCTGCGACAGCGTCCGGTGCGTCCATGGCATTGCCCAGGGCACGGTTCAGCTCGTTCACCGGCGCCGGGTTCATGGCCGTGGCCGTGGCTCTGGGCGCTACGTACACCACCTGCACCGGGGTGTCCGCCAGCTCCCGGCGCAGGGCTTCGCTGAAGCCGCGCAGGCCGAACTTGCTGGCGCAATAGGCGGTGTAGCCGGGAAACCCGATGCTGCCGAAGGTGGACCCCACCAACACCAGGGCGCCCACGCCGGCTTTACGGAAACGAGGCACAAAATGCCGGGCCACCAGCATGGCGGAACGCAGATTGACCATAAGCTGTGCATCCAGGTCGCCGACGGCCATGGCATCCAGCGCCGCAAACCGGTTCTGGCCGGCGCAATGAATCACACCATCAATATCGGGATACACCTCACTCAACTGTTGAAGCTGTTGATCCAGCTCCGGGCTGGCCAGCTCCAGGTGTACCGGAGAAACGCCGGCGCGCTTTTCCAGCCGCTCCGGATGTCGGGTCGCAACGATCACCCGGGCTCCGCATTCCACCAGCGGCCCGATCAGGGCCTGGCCAATGCCACCGGTGCCACCCAGCAGCAGGAAGGTACGGTCATGCAGCCTCATGACGTTGCTCCTTGCCATGGGCCCGCAGCGGAATGCTGTGCAGCATATCGCCGTACAGGCGATACACCATGCGCGCGGCCTCAATGATGGCCTGCTGGTCCTCCGGATCGGTGATGTCGTTCATCAGGTTGCGGAAGAACTCGAAGTGGTCCTGATCCAGGGCGCCGTGAGAGTACAGATAACTGAACGCCTGATTGGGCAGGCCTAGCTGTTTCTGGATGGCTTCACCCAGGGGCGTTGCCAGCTCAATGGAGGTGCCCTCCAGCACCTGAACCATGCCAAAAAACGCCGCCGGGTTACCCCGCTGGATGCGGTCATACAGGTAGGCCACCATCAACTCGATGGAGGTATCGGGCTGGCCATGACGAATGGCTTCCTTGTCTTCGCCGCAGGCTTCAAGGTCGTTGAGAATCCACTCGTGGTGGCCGTATTCTTCCTCAATGTATTCCACCAGTGCCTTGCGCACGAATTCCAGCCGTTCGGGCAGCCGGCCACCACAGGCCATCATCAGTGGCACCGTATGCTTCACGTGGTGATAGGCCTGG
>Ga0208316_1000483_pt1 | contig 33937 bp, 38 predicted proteins | sample MalvireepMed_231_FD_184240 | JGI IMG/M metagenome (GOLD analysis project Ga0208316, IMG submission 184240) | Marine viral communities from the Global Malaspina Expedition - Malaspina viral metaG DeepMed_231 (SPAdes) (version 2) | ecosystem: Environmental > Aquatic > Marine > Oceanic | place... | reverse complement strand
TGAGTAAGCACTTTTGTGGATCACTTTGTCGCCGGCGTCTGAAGTATAAAATTAGCTAAGGGTGGATCACTTTTACGCCGTTGTTTTTAGGACAAAAGTGGATCAATTTTCACCCGTTGTTGACACTCCAAGCATGGTAGGGTCTTTGTGGGATATGTTAAAAGGCGTTTTTCGACGCTGATAGGGAGATAAAATGACAGCTATAAAAGGCGCAGGGATAGCACTGGACGTCAGCTTTCAGCCATGTGGCGTTGAACAACTGTTAACCGATACTCGATTGCCGGACAGCTTCGACCAGGATCGTAAAGCGCTGATGCAGGGCAGTTATTTGAATGTTAGCGAAAATCGGCCGGTGACCCATACATTATGTCGCTCGGTTCATGCGGTGACAGGTGTGACCAATAAAGAGTCACGGTTTGCCGCAATGGTTAAAAAGCTGCGTTCGGGCCGCTGGCTGGGTGCCACGGGTAAGCCGATAACCGCTGTCGTTAACGTTGGTGTTGGAGGATCTGATTTAGGTCCTAACATGGCGTCGTTTGCATTGAAAGAATTTGCTGACGACTCGGCGCTAAACGAGCTTGACGTTCACTTCGTATCATCCATGGATGGTGGCCAGTTGTATGCCGTTTTGCCCATTATCGATCCTGAAACAACGTTATTTATTATTGCTTCAAAATCTTTTGGCACTATCGATACTCTGGCGAATATCGACACCGTGCGCGAATGGATCAAACCGCAATTAACCGACAAGCTTTGGTTAGCTCACCATGTTATTGGGGTGTCATCCAACGCGCAACGCATGACCGATTACGGTATACCTGCGGCGAATCAGCTCACCTTTGGTGAAGGGGTCGGTGGGCGTTACTCGCTGTGGTCCTCAATTGGCCTGGCAATTGCGCTAAGCTGTGGACTACGTACGTTTGAGCGGGTACTGCAAGGTGGCAAGGCGATGGACGAACACTTCGCTACAGCGCCAATTGAGCAAAACATTCCGATATTGATGGCGTTGTATGGCGCTTACAACAGAGCCAGTAAAGGTATTAACAATCTAGCGATATTACCTTACGACGGTCGCCTGCGCATGTTACCCAACTACCTGCAACAGTTGGATATGGAAAGTAACGGTAAACAGGCCACTGCCGACAACCAGGCTATTGATTACCCCACCGGTCCCATTATTTGGGGTGGCTTTGGTCCGAACGGACAGCACGCTTTTTTTCAACACCTGCATCAGGGCTACGATAACTTTGCCGCCGATTTTGTGTTGGTGTTGGATAGACAGGCTCCGGGCTTTGATCCTGCCGTTGCACAGGCTCTGCGTCGCCAGCAACGGCTTGCGGTGGCAAATTGCCTCGCGCATCGCCGTTTAATGTGGTTTGGTTCAGAAAATTTGGCGTCTCCACGTGACCATTATCCAGGCGGGCATCCTTCCAATTTACTGATGATGGATGAATTGACACCAGAGAGTTTTGGAGCACTGATCGCTGCATACGAACACAAGGTATTTGTTCAAGGGTTGCTCTGGCGCTTAAACTCATTTGACCAACCCGGCGTCGAGAAAGGCAAAAAAATAGCGCTCAACGTGCTGGATAGTCTAAACGGCGATGCCGATACCGCATTTGATGAATCCACCGATGCGATCATTCGTCGTTACAGGAATATGTGATTAGTCGGTCGTGCCTATGGCACGCTGAACATTACGCTTGCGCCAGAGGCGCAAGCTACCGAGGTGTAAGATACGGAAAAGGGGTTCAATGCTCACTGATAAAAAGCTAACGCACCTAAAAGCACTGGAATACGAAGCCATTCATATTCTGCGTGAGGTCGTGGCTGAGTTTGATAACCCGGTGATGCTGTACTCGGTGGGCAAGGACTCGTCGGTGTTATTGCACTTGGCGCGCAAGGCGTTTTACCCCGGGAAGATTCCGTTTCCGTTGTTGCACGTTAACACCACCTGGAAGTTTCGCGAAATGATCACTTTTCGTGATCGCATGGCGGAGCAACATGGCTTTGAACTTATCGAGCACATCAACCCCGAGGGGCTGGAAAAAGGCATCGGTCCGTTCACGCACGGCAGTGCGTTGCACACCGATGTAATGAAAACCCAGGCATTAAAACAAGCGCTCAATAAATACCAGTTCGATGCCGCTTTTGGCGGGGCCCGCCGCGACGAAGAAAAATCGCGGGCGAAAGAACGAATGTATTCGTTCCGCGACAAAAACCACCGCTGGGACCCGAAAAATCAACGCCCTGAACTGTGGAATATTTTTAACGGCAACGTACACAAAGGTGAGAGTATTCGGGTGTTCCCGCTGTCTAACTGGACCGAGCTGGATATCTGGCAGTACATCTATTTAGAACACATCGATATTCCTCAACTGTACCTCGCCAAAGAACGGCCGGTGGTTGAACGTGACGGTACCCTTATCATGGTTGACGATGATCGTATGCCGTTGGAACCGGACGAAACTCCGCAGATGAAACGGGTGCGCTTTCGCACCTTAGGTTGTTATCCACTGACCGGCGCGATTGAGTCCAACGCCACCAGCCTACCCGAAATCATTCAGGAAATGTTGCTGACCAAAACCTCGGAACGTCAGGGCCGTGTCATCGACCACGACAGTTCCGGCTCCATGGAAAAGAAAAAAATGGAGGGGTACTTTTAGTACCGGGCATGTGAATGAGTCACACTTCTGCGCTGATCGATAACGACATTCTTTCCTACCTCCGGCAGCACGAACGTAAGGAATTGCTGCGCTTTATCACCTGCGGCAGTGTTGACGACGGCAAAAGCACGTTGATTGGCCGATTACTGCACGACAGTAAGATGATCTTTGAAGATCAGTTAGCGGCCATTACGGCGGACAGTAAAAAAGTCGGCACCACGGGGGATCAGGTCGACCTTGCGCTGTTGGTTGATGGCTTACAGTCCGAGCGCGAGCAGGGCATTACCATCGACGTTGCCTACCGTTATTTCTCCACCGATAAACGCAAGTTCATCATTGCCGATACCCCTGGTCATGAGCAATACACCCGTAATATGGCCACCGGCGCGTCAACCTGTGATGCAGCCGTTATTCTGCTAGACGCCAGTAAAGGCGTGCAAACCCAAACCCGCCGCCACAGTTTTATCTGTTCATTGCTGGGAATAAAAAACATCATCGTTGCCGTTAACAAGATGGATTTGGTGGATTATTCCCAACGCGTGTACAAACGCATCCAGGCCGACTATCTGGATATGGCCGGTGCACTGAATATCCCCAACATTCGCTTTGTGCCGGTGTGTGCGCTGAACGGCGATAATGTCGTTAACCGTTCGGAAAACCTCAGTTGGTTCCGTGGCTCGACATTGATGCAATACCTCGAAACCATGGACGTGCAACGCGCGGTCAGCCACTCGGAATTTCGTTTTCCGGTGCAGTACGTTAACCGCCCTGATTCGACGTTCCGTGGCTTTGCCGGAACCATTGCGTCGGGCGCGATTGCCGTGGGCGATACCATACGAGTATTACCGTCCGGTAAGATATCCACGGTTAAGTCGATCGTCAGTTTTGACGGCGAACACGCCTCTGCCCAGGCACCGGCTGCGGTTACGCTGACACTGAATGATGAAATTGACGTCAGCCGTGGCGACATGATCGTAAAAAAAGACGCGTTGCCGAATGTGTCGACACGTTTTCGCGCCAAACTGGTGTGGATGAACGATGACCCCCTACAAACCCACCGCGAATACTACCTAAAATTTAACAGCAAGCTAACCACCGGAGAGGTGGAAGACATTCAGCACCGCATTGACGTTAATACCTTTGCCGAGCACAAAGCCGGTGAACTGGGGTTAAATGAGATCGGTGAGGTGGATGTCCGGGTGACCGAAAAGGTGATGTTTGATGATTATCAGAGCAACCCGAAAACGGGCGCCTTTATTGTCATCGACCGTTTTACCAACATGACGGTAGCCGCTGGTATGATTGAGCAGGCCTTGTCCGACTCGGACGAAAGCCGTGGCGACAAACACCAGTACAGCGAGTTCGAACTGGAGCTGAACGCTCTCATCCGCAAGCACTTCCCGCATTGGGAAGCCAAAGACCTGCTGAAGTAGCTCGCGCATTTTGCGCAAATTACGGAGTGTGGTCAAAACAGTGAGACGCAGAGGGCGCGGAGGGCGCAGAGAAAAGACATTTAAATGGAAAGCCCAAAACAAAAGGGGGTCCACTTTTAGACGCTTTCCCTGCGCCTTCCGCCAGTTTCATCAGCCCTTATGGGTATCAAACCAATCTGATGGTGTTTAATGCCAGCAGCTATCGCCTAAAACATTTTTTATACAGCGGTGTACCGATGGCCGTGGTGTATTTGCTGATCACCATCACCACGATTGGCTATTTTTATTTACTGTAACGACACAGAGTGAATGATGAGTGAACCTATTGTCTGGCACGAGGCCAGTGTCAACCGCGCTGAGCGCAGTAAAGCCAAAGGGCACCGCCCGGCGCTGCTGTGGTATACCGGGTTCAGCGCCTCGGGTAAGTCGACCATTGCCAATGCGGTGGACCGCAAGTTATTTGAATTGGGCTGTCACACCTATTTGCTGGACGGTGATAACGTTCGTCATGGGTTAAATAACGATCTGGGTTTTGGTGATGAAGATCGGGTGGAAAACATCCGCCGCATCACCGAGGTTGCGAGGCTGTTCGTGGATGCCGGGCTTATCGTGGGGACAGCGTTTATTTCGCCGTTTAGGGCGGACAGGGCGCAGGCACGCGCGCTGGCGGGTGACGCGTTTATTGAGGTGTTTGTCGATACGCCGCTGGCTGTGTGTGAACAGCGAGACCCCAAAAGATTGTACAAAAAGGCGCGCGCCGGAGACATTCCGCATTTTACGGGCATTTCGTCACCGTATGAGGCACCGGAATCGCCGGAGATTCACCTGCGTACGGGGGAGTTGAGTGTTGAGGCAGCGGCTGAGCAAGTCATCGACTACCTGCGCCGCCAGGGCTTTATCTTTGAGGGTGCTGAGTAGGCAGAGAGCGCGGAGGTTATTCACCGCAGAGGGCGCGGAGAGCGCGGAGTTTTTTATTGGAAAACATAACGCCGTGATTCTTTGGTGACAATGGCAGCGGTGCTGACGACAAGCACCACGCCTAATCCCACCAAAAAAACCTAACAATTGGGTTTCCCATTCAAAGTTTTTTCTCTGCGGTTCTCAGCGTCCTCTGCGGTGAAAAACATATTCATTAAGGAACTTCTTGATGTTGAAGGAATTGCAACAGATCGCGCGTGATGCTGGCGCGGCGATTATGGAGATTTATAACAGCGACGATTTTGATGTGCAGTTGAAGGGCAATGACAGTCCACTGACTAAGGCCGACCTGGCCGCACACCGGGTGATTGTTGACGGGTTAAGTCAGCTGAATGAGCAGTACCCCATTTTGTCTGAAGAGTCTGCTGATATCAGCTGGGATAAGCGTCAGCAGTGGCAGCGTTACTGGTTGGTTGATCCACTGGACGGCACCAAAGAGTTTATCAAGCGCAACGGCGAGTTCACCGTCAATATCGCACTGATTGAGAACGGCGAGCCGGTTATGGGCGTGGTGTATGCGCCGGTGCTGGATGCCATGTATGTGGGCGACCGTGATAACGGCGCAACGTTAAATGATACCCCGATTCAGGTCGAGCAAAATACGCCTGAAACGTTGCGTATTGTTGGCTCGCGTTCACACGCTTCGCAGGAAACCACCGATTGGCTGGAGCAACTGGACAAGCCCTACGAAATGGTACCGATGGGCAGTTCATTAAAAATTTGTCTGGTAGCCGAGGGGAAAGCCGATATCTATCCGCGCTTAGGCCCAACCTCGGAGTGGGATACCGCGGCCGCGCACGCCGTGCTTAATGCTGCCGGTGGTTCCATTACCACCGTCGACGGTGAACCGCTGCGTTACAACCAGAAAGACTCCTTCCTGAACCCGTACTTCATTGCCCGGTAGGTCGTGCCTCTGGCACGACGCTGAATTTGTACCGTGCGCCCAAAGTGCACGGTAGTGGAATCCTATTTGCGCAGATAGGGAATAAACATCAGTAGTGCCAGCGTGCTGACAAATAGCCCTGAATGCGAACCGGTGGCTAAATAGGACAGCACGGCGTAGTAGACAACATCAAACAGTAAATACCCCGCGAACACACGCTTAAACCAGCTGCTGCCGCGCCAGACAGCAACAATCAGTGCCAACTGCAGTGGCACGAATAACATCAGTTTCCAGCCCCATGTACCGATGAACGCACTGGCGAGGCTGTCGGTACGATCACTCAACGGACCTAACAACGCGTCTTGGTAACTGTGAGCGAACTGTATATCAAACATAATCCAGTAGAAAAACGCGACAGTGTATGCCAGATTGAGCAGTAAATACGCGCTAATGGTTTTCTTCGGTGCTGACGGTTGAGTCGCTGTCTCACGACTTTGCGTTGCCGCTTTTGTTGCTAACACCAGCACTGCAACCAAATAGAATACTTCGGTCGCAATATATAACCCCCCTGCGAATACCCCCACGTTATCTTTCCGCGCAAAAGAGTAATAGGTTGCCGACAGGTTGTCCGATAAACCGGCTAAGTGCAGCAGGCTGATAAGCATTAGCTCAACGTTGTGCAGGAAATCACTCACCCATTGCATCGGGTAGATGAACCAGTCAGCAAAGTAGATGGACGAGAAGGCACCAATGGTGACAGCAAGACCCAACAAAGCCATCATCCCGCCCGCAGGTGGTAAGCGACCGGTTAGCGTGGTGTGCATAGCGATCATGCGCTAAGAAATCCTTAAGTTTTTGTTTTTAAAAACTATACAGACCCTTTTGTGGTTCGGCAACTTTGTGGTTTGCGTGTATTGAGCGGCCTCCGCGGTGGGGAGGTCTTTTTTGTTCACCGCAGAGGGCGCGGAGAGCGCAGAGGTTTTTAATGGTAAACACAAACCCTGACCGATTGGGTTTTCCATTAATAAATGGTTTCTCCGTGTACTCAGCGGCCTCTGCGGTGAGAAAGCTCTTTTGTGTTCACCGCTGAGGGCACGGCGTTTATATTGAGTGGTCTCTAGAGGCGTTGACTGTATCTGCGCATACCATTGAAAATGGGTTCAGCAATAAAACTGGGGAACGACTCAGGTAAACCGCAACTAACCTGCTCTATGACACTCTCCGTCCTTGCAGCCATATCGTCTAATATCTCGTTCATGGAATCTTGGCTGAAACCAACCTCCCTAGCGGTTGCCAGGAAGTGCTCTCGACGAATCATTCGACATTCATACTTTCTTCCTTGGCTGCCCTTAAGCGACATGGCAAGCTTCAGATCTTTTTCGTGTAAACCCTTTTTATTAATAGCTGGAAACGCCGACAGGATATCGTAGAGTGGCGTTAAGCGATATCGGTTTTCACGTTCGATAAAAACAGAAAAGTTTTTGGCATGGCCGTCAGTCGCACCTAACAGCCAAAATAAAACTTGCGCACGCATGAAGGTGTAACGGTCCTCAATAGGTTTAACTGACCCTAGCAGCTCCTTCATAATCTGCGAAATTGCCGGACCGCCATCGGTTTCATATTTTCTTGCCGGTGATGTACCAGTGGCCTGGCAAAAATCCTCTTGCGGAAGACGTATTATCCACGACCCGTCTGGGCTCTGTTTACGGTCAAAACGCTCTACGGCAAGCGCTTTTGTGTCATCAGGAGTAATGATCTCGCAATTTGCGGCTTCAAACCCATAAGCTTTTGCAATCTGCAGACACAAATATTCGTTCTCAACGCTATGTCTCATGTCAATAACTCGGTCATGAGACTGTATCTCACCGATGGGTAACTTGATTATGTGCGTTGTTGGTGTCGCGTCATGTGGCAAGCACCACTGGCCGTTATGAAATAATAAAGCTGTTTTCTCCTGGGCCCCTGCAAGAGAAATGCGAAAATCCGCTTCATCTTTTAACATACCCAGCGGGGTTTTAGATTGATATCCCCTCAAGATTTTCGCTAGTTGCTTTTCAGATAGCGGGCTTAGGTCAATGCGCTTCACATTGGGTGGCTGTGCCTTATGAGGTAACAGTTGTATAGCGCCAACACAGTCGCGGCCGATTTGGGTTAATATATCAAATGGCTCACTAGAGTCGGCTTGAAAACGCGCAACGATGCGTTCTCGAATTTCCCGGGAGTCGGGAAGTAGATTGTCAAAATAATTATAAACTTCTGGCCCCGAATAGGGCTTGCTTCGAAGCGGCAGCGAAAGTGAAATACTGCGACGCCCCGGCGACTTTAGCCAGCTTTCATCATATTGAAATGTATTTGCCCCACTGCGGCTACGGCCGTACTCCCCCACTTTTAGCCCGTTCATGTAAACATCGAGTTTATCCATTGTTTACCACTCTTCCGTCCATTCTGATGAATCGCCTTGGCTTCCGGTATCTCGTGTATCTATATCGACTTTTAAATTAAGCGCGGCCAGAATCTTAAAGAAGGTTTCTAGCTTGCAGGCTTGGGGTTTATTTTCGAAATCCGATACTGTGGCGACACGGATCCCCACAAGCTTTGCAATATCGGACTGAGTGAGACCGCTTTTACTGCGGTAGTCCTTGATAAACGCGCTTAGTTGCTCAGGTCTTGTGATATTCATGGTATTACCCGGATAGTGGCCGTTCAGTTTGGATTTTTAGTATACGCTATAGCGTAATAAAAGCAAATATACTCTATGGCGTATACTGTAAAAATATACGCTATAGAGTAAGACCAATTGAGACGGCTTGTTACAATAATTTAACAGTTGCTGTGGCAAAAACATTAGCAATTTCGCCGTAAACCCTCGCCCAAGCGGGCGGGGATATAAGGCGATTGAGGCGAGGCCTCAACGTCCTTGACAAGCAAAGCTATATCAGGAGAATACTGGTTATCTATACAGTTGCATGATTTAAATGTTAAGAGCGACAAAAGTACGCATTTACCCAACTCAAGAGCAGGCTGAGTTTTTAATAGCTCAGTTTGGCGCTGTGCGTTTCGCGTACAACAAGGCTCTGCATTTAAAGTCTCATATGTATCGCAAGCATGGTGTCACACTGAATCCAAAAAAGGATATAAAACCACTGCTTGCAGTTGCTAAGACATCACGAAAATACCACTGGTTGAAACAATATGATTCAATCGCCTTACAGCAGGCGGTCATCAACCTTCACCAAGCCTTTGACAACTTCTTCAACCCGAAGTTAAAAGCCAAATTCCCGCAATTTAAACGCAAGCACGGCAAACAGTCGAGTTACCACTGTGTGGGTGTTAAAGTGCTGGATGGGGCTGTTAAATTGCCCAAAATGCAGCCTGTAAAGGCAAATATTCATCGTGAAATTACGGGTGCAGTAAAAAGCATTACTGTCAGTTTGAGTAAAACAGGTAAGTTTTACGCATCAATTCTTGTGGATGATGGAGTCGAAGCGCCTGCATTACTTCACACTGTAAGCAAGGTTATAGGTGTTGATTTGGGGCTGTCTCACTTCACCATCGAATCAAACGGCAGAAAGACTGCCAACCCTCGATTTGTAAAACGCGCTGAGAAAAATCTCAGACGTAAGCAGCGCCAGTTGTCTCGTAAGGCTAAAGGGAGCGCCAACCGAGCAAAGGCTCGTTTGTTGGTTGCAAAATGCCACGAAAAAGCAGCAAACGCTCGTGCCGACTTTCAACACAAACGCTCTCGAACTCTCGTTGACGAAAACCAAGCGGTGATAGTTGAGACATTGAAATCGGCCAATATGATGAAAAACCGTAAACTGGCAAAACACATAGCCGATGCCGCATGGCATAGCTTTGTTGCTAAACTGGAATACAAACTGAAAGAGCAAGGCAAATACCTAGTCAAGCTCGACCAGTGGTACGCCAGTTCTAAGACATGCCATTGTTGCGGTCATAAAATGGAAGAAATGCCCTTGTCTGTTCGCAAGTGGGATTGCCTGTCTTGCGGAACGACGGATATAGATCGGGATTTAAATGCCGCCCTTAATATTCGTGATAAAGGCATTCTGGAATTAAAGGCGGCTGGACGGTCGTCTCTGCTTATGGAAGCTGCGTAAGCCTCGATACTATCGAGCAACGGCTAATGAAGTAAGAAGCATCGCCCGATAGGGCGGTGAGAAGTCACATTGGTCTCAATAACGGCTTCAATGTCCTCTGCTGTAGCATCCGCAAACAGACCCTCGTGGGTAACAGCGGCATTATTGATAAGGCCGGTTAGTGGCGTCGGCAAAGCCTGTACGCATTCTTGTAACCGCTGTCGGCCGGCTTCGGTGGTTAAATCAGCCGCCACTGCCGCCATAGAGCCGACCTCGGCGAGCTGTCCATAGCCGGGCAATGGCCGTCCATCGATACAATAATGTTGAGGGCTTCGATCCAGATAAGCCTGCGAAAACAACACCTGCTGGTCAGCAAATTGAATGCCGCAAGCCGCTACCAGCTCTCCATCGAGGTTATCCGTTTGTTCATCAAATACAGCCAGCAGATGGCTTGGTAATTGCCGTAAACAGGCTTTAAAATTTAACCAGTAGCGCTCGCAAATGAAGGCCTCTACCTGCGAACGTAACGGATGGTCAGGCATAATCCAGTGGTGACGCATGATGAACACTCCTTAACTTAGCGGAGATTGCCGCTAACATCATTCATGTCGCCACTTTATTAAGACAGACTTAAGGAAACCTTAAACTGATTGGGGTGTTACTGGTTGGTATGATCGTTAGAAAGTTCCCGGGTTTCGGTTTTTTTATTAAAAAAACAACACTGCAACCCAAACCACCGCCATAAACAGCAAGGCAAAGAACACGGCTGCTGAGGCAATGTCTTTGGCTCGTCCGCTCAACTCATGAAACTCTGCGCCAACCCGGTCGACAACCGCTTCTATGGCCGAGTTGAGCAACTCAGTGATGAGCAAAATAAACAGACTGGCAAACAACAATAAGCGCTCCGCAAGGGTTGCCTCAACCAGCAACGCGACGGGCACTAACACCAGACACATCAGGCTTTCCTGACGAAATGCAGCCTCGTAACACCAGGCATTTTTAATGCCCCGTAGTGAATTAAAGGTTGCTTTCCAAACTCGTTTAATGCCCGTGTAGCCTGGCTTCATCGAATGCTCCATTGTGCAAATCGTAATTTAGGAACTGACACAAACCCGGTTGCGGCCCTGATGTTTGGCGTGATAAAGCTGCCGGTCGGCGCGACGAATGTTCTCTTCATTACTCTGCTGCGGATTGATGGGCGCTGCGCCCATACTCAGGGTTAATACCGCCAGTTCCGCCTGCTTGTAATGATGCGGTATCGCCAATTCGACCACGCCTTCACGTAATTTCTCCAGCTCGTTATGTACCTGTTCGCCGGAGTCTGCCGGCATGATCAGCGCGAGCTCCTCGCCGCCATAGCGATAGACGTTGGCTGATGTCTCGCCCACCAGTCGGGCAGCTATCTTTTTAAGTGCCTGATCACCGGCCTCATGACCATAATTGTCATTATAGGGTTTGAACTCATCAATATCCGCCATGATTAAATAATGACCTTGCGTGCTATTTTTGACAGCCGCCAAGTCACGGTCAAAGGCACGTCGGTTCAGCAGTCCCGTTAAACCATCCAGGTATGCCATGGCATCCAATTGTTTATTCGCTTCAGCCAGTTCAGCGGTGCGCGCCTCAACCTGCTGCTCCAAGTCATTCTGCGCCGCTAAAAATCGTGTGGCCATGGTTTTAAAGGCATCCAGAGCCTGCTTCACTTCTCCACGCGCTTTAATATCATCGGCCTGTCGCGCCAATGCATCATGATAATTGCGTTGCCCCATCAGTGAAGCTACCGTCGCCACCTCCTGCAACGGCTTACTCACTTCCCGACGCACCAGTAAATAGGTCATCAGCAAGGTTAGCAACACCAGTCCGATACCTGCGGCGACCAGTCGTAATGGCAACACCATTGCTTGCTTACGAATTTCTGCCAGCGGGTACACGGTTACGTGCCACCAGTCAGGACCCGCGATTTTATCGATGATCATCAGTTGTTCACTGCGGTCACTTTCGATCACTGCCGGGTTCTCGGTAAAGGCGTTGTCGGCAATCACATCATTGACCGCCTGAAATAGTGGCTCCTGGTAATTGTCAGCAGTTAACGTTGCTTGATCCTGCATCTGTTCTGTCGACAAATTGGAGGCCGCAATGAGATCGCCGCGTGCATTCAGCACCATGTGCTCAGAGTTTGGGCGTTTTCGCTGGGTTAAATCCGTTAACAGACTACCAAGCTCAATATCAAAGCTGGCGTTTGCCAGATGCTGCCCCTTCCGATCAATAGGCCGTTGGTAGGTGATGGTCCAGACATCCGCTGAAATATCATGATACAAGCCAGTCCAGTTTGGCGCACGTTGGGGGTTCTCACTCTGCAGCGTCGACTTGACCACGGAAAAATCGGTAATGACCAAATCTTTATCCGCCAGCAACCCCCAGGGAGACTCTGGTGAATACAGAATGAGGACATTTTCAGGCATAGAAAAATGTGTGTTGCCGACCACATTTTGCCAAGCCGGACCCAACGCGTTCAGCGTATATTGAGCGGCGATAACGCGAGTTTTCAGTTCGTCGGTCAGAGGTTGTTCTCGGGGACCAAGAAACGCACTCAAGTGTTGAAAATGGCTTTGCTCAACCGCAATGCCGCGATTGAACTCCGGCTTTAAACGCACCACCCCGGGCGAGGTTTCTTCATACCATTGATTAAAGTGTTGTAACGGTTGGTGTGCGCCGTTTAGCAACTGATACCGTTGTAGAAACTGCTCAGTCAGAATTTCGCCGTGCTGCTCAATGCGCCGGAACAACGCCTGATTGAGTTCAAGGGTTGGCTTTAAATCCTGTTGTAACAGTTCGATGACGCGTTTGCGGGCATCGTTGTAGGTGGTAATAAAAGTAATCGCTGACGCCACCACCACAATTGAAATAGCCCAAATACTGATTTTCAGCAATAACGCGGTGGTAAGGCGCTCGCGTCGTTGCAACCGTCGTTGTTGTTGTCTTCGTTCCATGACCAGAAAATGTTTTATTTAACCCAACAACTAGTCTACACAAATGCTAATATTAGGCATACTAATAACAACAATAAACTGCCGAGAAACGTTATGAAAGAAATAAAATGGGGGTTAGTGTTTGCCGTCGCCATCATCATCTGGATGCTGATTGAGCGGGCTAGCGGGCTACATTCCGATAATATCGAGTACCATGCAATTGTCACCAACCTATTCGCGGTTGTTGCCATTGTTATTTATATCTTGGCGTTACGCGACAAACGTTCCTCCTTGCCTGACGGAAAAATGTCATGGCGGCAGGGGTTTGTCAGTGGTTTGAAAATCTCGGTCGTCGTCGCGGTTTTATCGCCCTTAGTGCAACTGCTGGTACACTCGGTGATATCACCGGAATTTTTTCCTAATATGCGGGAATACGCAGTGACATCGGGGATGATGAGTGAAACCCGGGCTAATCAATATTTCAGCCTGCTGACTTACTCATTTCAGTCTGCGGTGTGGGCGTTAGGGATGGGCGTCATTACCAGTGCCATAGTGGCAGTCTTTCTAAAACGCCAGTAACCCGCGCCGGTGGCGCAGGTTACTGGTAATAATCAACGGCTCAGAAGTTTACCGTTACCCCAACCCACAGGTTACGGGCTTTGTCTTTAACGTTGTAATCATCCGTAAAAACAACCTCACTGACAGCGCCCCGACCGGTGACATACTCGTAGTCACCGTCACCGTCAAGGTCGGTGTATGTGGTTGAATAGGTGGTAAAATCGCGATCCAGCAGGTTATTGATGCGTACGTTTATCTGCGTGTACGGATTGAGTTGATAACTGGCGCCTAAATTCAACAAACTGTAGTTTTCAAAGTACTGTTGCTGTTCAGTCACGTTATCGTAGCCACGGTATCGATCCGACCGCAGTTCGCCTTGCAAGTACACACGCAACGGCTCACTGGCACGCCACTCTAGCCACATATTGGCCATGTGTTCGGCGGTATTGGTCAGCGGCTGCCCGGCCTGAGCGCCGGTCACCTGCTCGCTGTCTGTCCAGGTGTAATTACCGCGCAAACTCCAGCTGTTACTCAACGCATAGCGGCCGGCAACTTCAACCCCCTGCACGTCAACGCGATCAATGTTAATCACCTGACTGAAACTGTCGTAGCCCAATTGCTGATACTGACCCAAGTTGACACAAGGTCGCTCTCCCGCCGTCACCTCGCAACTTGGAACCGTATCGCCACGGGCAATTTTGTCATCAAAACGGGTGTTAAAATAAGTTATATTAACGTTGTGGTCAGCGTCCGCTGCGTTCCAGTAAAGCGCTAACTCTGAGTTGACGCTGGTTTCTGGCTCAAGTTCTGGATTACCGGCAAAGGGAATCGTGCCCTGTCCGCCAAAACCGGTGATACCGTCATACAAGTCAGTGGTCTTTGGCGTTTTGTAGCCGGTGCTGACACCGCCTTTTAACGTCCACTCAGAGGACAGGTTGTAGACACCATAGAGCCGGGGCGAAACCTGGCTGCCAAACACATCATGATGATCGTAACGAACCCCTGCGGTCAGCGTAAAATCCGCCACCGGCATCCAGTTGTCTTCCGCAAACAGCGAGTACATCTGTTGCTCCTGAACCGCGCCGGCCATGCCTTGCTCGAGTCCAAATACGCCATCTTTCAATTCGCCGTCAATTAGCTGCCCGCCCAACACCAGGTTATGGTGACCGGCAAGGTTTTCCAGCGGAATATCAACCCGCACATCAACGGTGTATTGGCTGCTTTGCAACGGCCGCGCAGGACGTGGCAAGAACGTTTGCTCGGCAAGTTGGCGGCGTTGCGGTTCGCTCAAACCACGGTAGTCACCGGTACCATCGTACATCTGTTGTAACAGCAAACGTTCGGCAACACTGAGCGGCAACGTGCGTCCATTATTCTCAGTATCGACATAAGACAACGCCATCCTGGTCGAAGCCATCGACCAATCCGCATCATAAATCAGCGACCACCAACGGCGGTCATAACTTTGATCTTCGGCATAGCCTGCCCGCGGCGCTACCGTTCCGCCCCGTGCCTGCCAGATTGACTCAATGCTGTCCTTGGTACCCAGCGGATAGGTGATGGTATCGGTTTCAAGGTCATAGCTTGGGCTGTTATCGTACGACTGATGGGAATCATCGTAGTTAAACTTAATGTGCTGATTGGCGACGGGTGTATAAGAAAGAGAGAAACCGTAGTGTTCGTCACTGTTATCGACCGTACGACCACCACTACCAAAGCCCAACTGCCGCGCATGCACGACACCATTAGGGTCAACCGCCGGTTCAAATTCAGGGCTGGCCGCCTGTTGATCATACAAGCTACCACGCAACCCCAACGTGAGCTTATCCTTAATCAACGGCCCACTTACGCTGAAATCGGAGGTAAAATCATCGCCGAAATCATCATTGCTTTGTACACTGCGGCCAAAACTGACGGACCCTGTCCACTCATTGGTGTGTTTTTTGGTGATCACGTTGATGACACCACCGAGCGCATCCGCGCCATATAAGGTTGAAGCCGGACCACGGATCACCTCAATACGATCGATAGCTGCCAGAGGCGGGATATGATTAAACGCGTTACCGCCAAAGTTGTTGGGATAGATATCACCGTGATTATTTTGCCGTACGCCGTCCACCAGAATCAGCGTATATTCGCCGGTTAAACCGCGCATACTGATACTGCCCTGACCGGTTTTATCCCGTGATGTACCAATATCGATGCCTTCCTGAAATTTGACCGCATCCAACAGTGAAGTAAACGCGCGTAATCGGATTTCCTCATTGGTAATGACCGAAATACTGGCCGGTGCTTCCGTTAACTTTTGCTCAAACCCGGACGCGGTGACCACCATTCGTTCCATCTCCTGGCTGTCGATAGTGCCGTCATCTGCCACAACCGTCGTCGCTACAAAATTGGCCGCTAACGCCAGTGTCAGAGCACTGGGCATAAAGTGTTTCATTGGTTCAATCCCTTTGTCGTTATGATAGTGAGCGACATTCTACTGGGAGAACAAAATAACGTAAATGCGAATTATTCTTATTTGTATTGATATTTTTTAACAGCTGTTTTTATGAATACTTAACACTAAGCTCTAGAGGGTATGGCTGTATAACACCCACACACCAATAACGATCAATGTCAAACCACCACCAATCTCGGCACGGTGGCCCAACCATCGACTGACGACCCGGCCGACCAATACACCGATGGTGACCATAATGGTGGTAGCCGCACCAATCAGTCCGGCGGCAAGCCAAATATTGACGTCCATAAAGGCGAGCGTAATACCGACCGTCAACGCATCAATGCTGGTGCCAATGGCGGTGAGTATCAATTTAAACAGCGGCGTGGCGGGCGCGTTATCAGGGTCATTATCAGGCCCTGGTTTACACCCTTCGTAGATCATATGCAGACCAAGGAGTGTCAGCAACGCAAACGCCAGCCAATGATCCCAGGCTTGCACATAACCTTTAGCGGAGTAGCCAATCAGCCAGCCGATCAATGGCGTTGTTCCTTCAATCACACCGAACAACACACCAATTTTCAGCGCCTGACTGAACTTCGGCTTGCGTAACGCAGCCCCCTTTCCAATTGCCGCGGCAAAGGCGTCAGTGGACATGGCAAAAGCAAGTAAGATAAGCGCAACAGAGCTCATGAGGATTTATTCCACCCAATAAAAACGCGTCGTATTCTAGCACAAACGGCTGTACTTAACGGATATCACCTTTCAGGTAATACCAAGCCCCCTCGTGGTTGACGAAGTCAGAGTGTTCTTCCATAAAACCAACCTCGCCCTGTTCGCGGTAAAATGCTCTGAAATGTACTTTGCCGGTTGTCGATAATTGTGATGCGGACACAACCTGAAGCTTTATCCATTGAGGGTTGTCCGATAAATCCAGTGTCGCAGGACGGGTACGGGGATGCCAGGTGGCGAGCAAATAATCAGTGAGGGCTAGCACAAACGCACTGTAGCGCGAGCGCATCAGTCGCTCAGGGCTGGCTGCTTGCACACGACCATTGTGCAGCGGCTGACAACATTGCCGATAAGGCAATTCTGACCCACAATAACAGTGCAGTTGGGGTGAAATTTCAGGCATAAAATGACAAACCGTGGAAAAACTTCGCCACAGTTTGCCAGTTAGTGGCGGCTTTTTCTACCTATCCTGCAGGTAAGCCTCGGCCCGCAACCACAGTTCTGAAGGTAAACACTTTAGTGTATCGGCGATCTTCATGACCGAGGAAACCGAAGGATTCGCTGTCCCGCGCTCGACTCGGGAAATAAACGAGCGAGCCATGTCAGCCCCGTTTGCGAGCTGTTCTTGCGAAAGCCTGCACTCCACTCGCTTCACTTTTACCGCCATACCAAACGCTGTTTTAATATCAATGCCCATAAGGTTTTTTCAGCCGACAATAAACAGGGGTTATGTTGCCATTGGCACGAAATCGAGGGAACGCTCAATACGACACCGCATGACTCATTTAGGTACCAAAGACCAAAAACTGAGTTTAACCAATGCAAAAAATCGAATAAAACGATCTTTACAGCTAAAATAGCCGCTTAGCATCTATTATTAACAAAAAATAATCAATTCTTTTTTCAAAATGATAAGGCTCAGACCGAACAAATTGACCACTTAAAGGTTCGGTCTGAGTTGTAAAGGCAGCGCCTCATCGAGCCGTATAACCACCATCAATCACCAGCTCAGCGCCGGTCACAAATTTGGACTCGTCCGACGCCAGATACACGATACCGTGGGCAATATCGTCCGGTTCACCGACATGCCCCAGTGGATGCAACGTATCCAGATGTGCTCTAAAGGCCTGTTCACCCTCCGCCGAGGCTTGTGCCAGTTTTTGCACCAACGGCGTCCAGATAAAACCAGGATGCACGGAATTGACCCGAATTTTATCCTTGGCATAAAGTAACGCGTCGTTCTTACTCATCAAAGTAACGGCCCCTTTTGAGGCATGATACGGTGGCAGGTCAGCAGCACCGACAATGCCGTATATCGACGATAGATTGATGATACTACCACCCCCCGCTTTCTTCATCGCTGGGATCACATGCTTGGTGCAGAAGAAAACGCCGTGAACATTGATGTCCATAACGTGATCCCATTCATCTTTGGTAATTTCATGGGTGGGTTTATTAACCCCGGCAATACCCGCGTTATTTACCAATATATCGATGCGCCCAAAGGCTGCAGCAATATCCGCAAACACACGATTGACACTTTTCTCGTCCGCCGTGTCCAAATGCCAGTAACCGGCCTTGCCACCTTCGGCTTCAATTTCCTTAACCAGCTTTTTACCGTCATCATCAGCTATGTCCGTAACGGCAACTTGTGCGCCTTCTCGGGCAAGTGCCAGACAGGTAGCACGGCCAATACCTAAGCTACCACCGGTAACGATAGCGACTTTATTCTCAACCCTTTTCATCCTCCGTCTCCTCTCGGTCAACAACCGAATTGAGTATGGCTGAGAATCTCAAAATTAGGCAAGCATGTACCCGGTATCGGAGCAATCTTTATTCGTTAAATACCAAAGTCATCGAAGCGAATACGGTTACGCGGTACACCAAGTTCGGCCAACCCGGTGAGCGTTGCTTTTAACATCGCCGGCGGTCCACAGACATAAACATCAACACGATTTAGGTCTTCCTCAGCAAGCCACTGCAGCGCAACATCATGCACATAGCCAACCGCCCCATCCCATTCATCGCCTTCCTCGGCCTCAGACAGCACCGGTGTATAAGACAACCCTGCGGTCATTTCAAACGATTCCCGATAGCACAGTTCACGTACGTTGCGCGCTCCATAAAAAAACACGCAACGGCGCGGTTGCTCGCTGGCAAGTTCCGTTTGCATCAGCGCGCGTAATGGAGCCACACCCGCGCCGCCGCCAATAAACAATTGCGTACGGTCATTCGCCTCGGTCAGCAGGAAGTCGCCGAAAGGTCCCAGCGCCTCGATTTCTGCTCCCACGCCTAAACCACACAGGTAGTTAGAACCGACACCCGGCGGTATACCGTCACCCGGAGCATCAATCCTACGTACCGTAAACACCAGTTGCTTGCCGTCAGGGCGATTCGCCATGGAGTAATAGCGCGTTATGACATCATTACGGTGAGGAATTTGAAACTGCACAAACTGACCGGCCGCATACTCCAACGCCACCGAACTGACGAACGTCAACTCCGTCATCGTCGGTGTCAGTTCCCGGCGTCGTTCTAACCTCAGCGTCACTGACCTAACCGACGGCTGCCGTGGCGCCGCGTCGTATGCTGTTGAAACCTTGTGTTGACAAGACAAACGCACACCGTCAGCCAGCTCATTGGGCCGCAATAACGCTCGCTCAGCGGCGGTCGCGACCGGTAAATCATCACCCCGCAGGTTCACTTTGCACAACCCACAGGTACCGCCCCCTCCGCAATCACTGGCAACTGGCTGTTGTTGCTGCTGAAAATAGTCCAACCAGGTGCGGTTCCGGCGCGGATTAAAATCGCCCTTTGCAATATTTCTGCCGAGTAACAGTAAGCCCGACAACGAGAACCAAAGCGCCAGCAGACCCGCCGTCCAAATCAACAAATGGTTAAAGCTGCGGCCGCCACTGTAATCCATAAAATGCAGACGAAAGGCCCAGTCGGCGATGGCCCACGGCGTATTGCGATGCTCGACGACGCGCGCGGACGCGGCATCAACATAGATTCGAGTATTTAAATCGTCCGCCATGTCGACGCGAAAACCAGCCCCCTGCCAGCCCTTCACTTCGTCACTGCCGCTAACCGCCGACACACGCTTCAACTGACCGGGGCCGTCATAACTGCTCAATGCCAGCTCGGTTGCCAATGTCGTGTCGGTCTCCCAAGGTTGACCCGTGTTGGCATCGATAAACAGCCTCTGTTCGGCCAACGTCACCTGATACTGCCCTTTACCTGAGACATTCACCAGTTTAATTGAATGAGCAGAAGGAAACCGGTCGTGCATCTCAGTAAAGTCAATCGCCACTTCGGCTTGATTCAGCCGCTCAGAGACAGCGCCGGTCTTGTATTGATGACCCGACATCGCGTGGTGCCCCATGAAACTGAAGAACAACCCGCTCACCAGCCACAGCAACACCTGCAATACCAGGATTAAGCTCACCCAACGGTGCAACCACTGCATAAAACGCATCATTGGGGGCCTCCGGCGGGCTTTGTTTTAAAACGAACTGTATAAACCAACAACACAGTACCCGTTATCAGCAAAATAAAGGTGCCGATAATAAAGGCTTTTAGCCACCAGGTTTCAATATCCACCCGCTCGTCGTAATCCATGATGTGCAACATCCAGAAGACGTCGAAACCCCGCCAGAACGTATGTCGCTTTACCAGTAACTCACCGGTGGTGTCCGACAAATACAGACTGGTGTTACCAAAATCATCATAATTGACCTGCCAAACCGGCAATAAACGAGGGCTAATTTCTGCAGGTGGGTTATCCGTTAGATAGGCCACGGACTCAATGGGTGACTGGCTCTGCGCATAATAACGATTCGCAAGTGCGCGGATATCCCGCTCGGAAATGTCGATAACCGCTAAGGACTCAGCATCGATCAATAATTGGCCGCTTGTTGTGTCAATGCTGTAAACCTTGCGCAGGCGATCATTAAGCCAACGGGTTTCCAACGCCATTGATTGTGCATCCGGATAACGCGCTAACACCTTATCCAAACTCGCAACCTTGCCCTCGCGCGGCAAGGATTCACGGATATCTCTGACCAAATGATCGCCGTGAATAAAGTCTAAATCAAAAAAGACCATGTAGGCCCCGCTGATAGCCCAGATGACCATCTGCAAACCAAAAATTAACGATAGCCAGCGGTGCCAGACCCGCCAACGGCTTGCTCGTGTGTTTTGCACGCTGTTATTCCTCAAACGACAAATAAAAAGGCTGTCGCCTCACGACAGAAGCGACAGCCAATCGGTTTATCAGAAGCTGTAACGTACTTTAAGATACTATTGAAATTATAACAAATCGCGTAACGCCACTCTGTTCTTTGCAAAAGCGTCGATTACCGACTAACGTCAGTTAAGTGTATCGCAAATTGGGAGACAGACTTATGATGGGTCATGAAATGTTTGCAGGCATCGGTTTCTTATGGATGCTGGTTGTTGGCATTATTTTCGTCATTCCCGCCTGGAAACTGTGTCAGCGTATTGGCTATCCCGGCCCGCTCGGCTTACTGATTCTGGTGCCCTTCGCTAATATCGTGTTACTGTACTTTATTGCCTTTGGTCCCTGGAAAGCGGGAACAGCGTCGGTAGACGATTAAGAGGATTCGACTTAACGGACGATAAGCACAGCGTATTTTTTTCTGATTACTCTTTTGTCTACGCAAACCTTTTGTATACTGAACCTCGTTTGTAACAAACAGGACTGCAAAATGACAATAACCCTAAAAATCGCTCTTGCCAGTTGCGTTGTGCTTTTTTCTACTACCAGCAACGCCGATGTGCTTTCATCCTCCGAATACGGCTTTCAGATAAAAATCGAAGAGTCGTTTAACGGTTCGGCAGCCGATGGTTACACCCGCTTTGTTGATGAAATTAATCAATGGTGGCTTAACGATCACACGTGGTTTGGTGATGCCGGTAAGCTTTCGATAGATGCCACTGCAGGCGGCTGTTTTTGCGAGCTCAAGGGTGACCAGCAAGCATTGCACATGCAAGTAAGTTACGTTGACCCAGGCAAAGCACTGCGCCTTACCGGCGGCTTAGGTCCGCTGCAGTCACTGGGTATGAGCGGAACCATGACGATAACCTTCGCCGACAATAAAGCAACGCTGGATTATATTGTCGGTGGCTACCCAACCACCGATTTCACCAAACTGGCCCCCATCGTTGATGGCGTGCTGAAACAACAGCTGGCGTCCTTCGCGCGCGTTTCCGAATAAGCTAACGGCACCTGGCTGGGTAACATGAAATGGCTACTAACGTTCATCCCGCTGGTATTACTCGGTTGCTCCAAGTCGCCGGGAATTTATCTCAATGAGCGTTATTTAACCGATGAAAACACCGCCTCACTTCGCCAAGCTATGGCTGAGCGGGGCTTTGACGTGACATCGGTAAACATTCCCTTTCCGGCAAACGTAGAACGTTCTACTGTTATGTACAGCCCGTTGCTACTCGATGACCGCGCGTTAGATACCGTCGTAAAAACGCTCGAACAAGAAGGTTACTCCGCCTTACAACTGATTCCGTTGAAGCAAGGTAAACATTGGTATAAACAAAACAGTCTCGGTTTATACCTGCTACCACCCGGCGCGGCATCGCTTGCGTCATCCGCGCTAAGGTACGCTCAGCATTACCAAACTGAGCGCTGCGATAGCCATGCGTCATTGACATTGAGTGACGACAAGCACTTTACCTATCGACAGAATGGTCGCCAGCTTAGCGGACGCTGGGAAATTCCTGATACACCGTATCTGCGGTTACACAACCAACAACCATACGTCAATTTCTATTATCGTATTGCGCGTGAAACTCGCTCTGATAATTTAGGTAAAATCGACGTGATAACGTTAACCCCGATGAGCGATGATAACGCCATTGCTGACTGCAGGATGGTGGTTGGTACCCGCCGTTAACCCATCCGATTGCCGCTAGCCCACTGACGAGAAGCCTTGCTAATGACCACTGTAACCATCGTGTTTCTGATCACCTATCTGGTAATGGCACTAGGTAGACTGCCAGGCACCCGCATCAACCGCACCGGGATAGCACTCATCGGGGCTATGGTATTGCTGGGTGGCGGTATCGTGCCGTTGCAGAATGTCGAAAAGCTGGTCGAGCTGCCGGTTCTGCTGACGCTGTTCTCATTGATGATCATCGGTGCGCATTTGCAACATGCCCAAGCCTTCAGTGTATTCACCGCACGCATGACCCACCCACAAGTATCGCCGAAACGGATGTTGCTGGTCAGCTTAGCGTTAAGCAGTGGGTTTTCACTGGTGTTAGTGAACGATATTGTGGTATTTGCCCTGGCGCCGTTACTGTGTGAAATCTGTGCCGCAAAGAAAATAAACCCAAAACCGCATCTGCTGGGGTTGGCATTTGCCGCTAACGCCGGCTCGTCGGCCAGTTTAATTGGCAACCCGCAGAACATCCTGCTTGCCGACGTTGGCCAACTCTCGCTTATCAACTATGCGCTGTTTGCAGGTCTGCCCGCTCTGACCACAGTGGTCATCATCTACGCCGTGTTGCAATGGGTTTATCGCGATGCGCTGGTACCGACGCCCGACAAACAGAACACCTTCAGCAACAGCCATGCTGTTGATCGATTCACCACCATTTTATCACTGGGGGCACTCGTGGTTGTGGTTGGCGGCTTCATCGTTGCGCCCGGGCACGGCTATCAAGTCGCGTTAACAGCGGCCGCCGGCTTGAGCATTTTGGGTCGTATGCACACAGCCACTTTGCTGAAAGACGTTGATATCAACTTGCTGATCATGATGACGGGACTGTTTATTGTCACGGGAGCTTTTGCCAACGCGCCTGCCGTAACGGAGCTGGTTGCCAGCTTCAGCGAGGCCGGCTGGTTGCCGACCACACAATGGAGTGCTGCGTTGTTTTCTCTTCTCAGTAGCAATACCATTGGCAACGTTCCCGCCGTTATGCTGTTACTAAAACTGGTCGATACTCTGCCGCAAATCGTTTTTCAGTGGCTGGCACTGTTCACCACCCTCGCCGGTAACCTGCTGATTACCGGCAGTCTGGCCAACATCATTACTGCGGAACGAGCCGCTCAGCAGCGCGTGTTTCTGACCTTCAACGACTTTGCCCGCGTAGGGATTCCTATCACCCTGTTGAGCATGGCGGCCGCTTATTTATGGTTGTGGCTTTTTTCATCCAGTATCACGACCTTAGTCTGAACCTCAGTCTGTTCCAGCATCGCCAGAAAGCGCAACAAAGGCGCGTGAGACGACTTGTCTCCCATACCCCAACTGGCGTTGCCGTATCCCCATGGAATGATCACTTTGCAACGCAAATCCTTGGCAGCCGTCACAGCATCTTCCGGCGTCATGTGGACGTAGCGATACCATTTAGGATGATCGTCACTGTGATAAGACGCGATCGGCATCAGACACACGTCAATTGCGCCATACTGTTGAAAAATATCGCTAAAATGCTTCGAGTAGCCGGTATCTCCTGCAAAAAACAACGTCTTGCCCGCGCTTTTCAATAACCACCCGTTCCAGGATGTCCGGTTGCTGTCGTCGTAAATAAAGGGAATAAAAGTTCTACTGCTGAAGTGATGCGCCGGCAGCGCAACGACTTCCGTGTTTTTATACGCTTTGCTCGAAAACCAGCCCATCTCGTTAACCGATGCACCCATCGCCGGTATATGAGGAGCAACATTAAGCGGCACAAAATACTCCTTATTACTACCCAGCGATTTAATGTCACTTTTATTGAAGTGATCATAGTGCACATGCGAATACAGCACAGCGTCAGTGGCTTGTCGATTATCTTGATTAAATTGCGGATAATGCGATCGATAGTCTCCATTAAACCAGGCATGCAGCCAGTTTATCGGCCAGTCAAACTCTTCAAACACTGGGTCAATCAGAAACCGTTCACCAGAGGGCGTCGCAACAACAAACTGCGCATGGCCAAACCATTGCACAATAAAAGCGCCTTCGTACTGCGCTGCTGAGTAATTTCCCTGATACTGACACACGCCTTCACGACAAGTGAGTTCCTCTCGCGGAGCGTAGCAATCATCACGACAGGTTAGCGGATAGTCCTTTTCGCCAACATACAAATTGCTAAATTGGCGAGTCTGCTGATCGTACGGCTGCTTACCGTTGTCATGAATCGTCACCGAGTTACTTGAGCAGCCCGACACCAGGAAAACCAGCAGGAAAGTCAGCCCGTAAACAAGCGACAAATCGATTCGTTGCATGGGGTATGTCCTTTGTAAAGATGATGTAATTAGGTGATGTTCACTAAGTACCAGACAACCCCCAAATGAAAGAGCATGAAGCCAGCTAATCCAGCCTGTGCAATGGTTACTGCCAGTCTGGCCTCGCTAATCGACAACAAACCAAAACGAGTGACAACATTGCCGGTCATCAGGCTAATAATAAGCAGCGTAGCAAAAAAACAGGCGCCCAGAATAGTCGACTCGATTGTGGCATCGGCCAGCGCCTTGCGAAACGCGGTCGGCTGTTGGCTCACCTTATAAAAATAATACAGGATGGCGAACAACGCGCCGAAACCGTGCACAATCAGCAAATGTTTGACGGTCGTGGGTGAATCCTGCATTCCGTAGGATGGTTCTGACATTTTCTGGCTTGATTCTGATGTTTTTTTCATAAGGCACGATGTTGATGTTAAAAGTCTTTCTTGCGCAGCGCTTTTTTCTGTCCCTGCTGTTTTTTACTTTGCAGGCGCTTTTCCTTAGCTGCCCTACTGGGCCGAGTGGCAATGCGCTTTTTCTGCACCCGCGCAACGCTGCGGATAAGCTCGATCAGCTGCTCCAGAGCCAGCTCACGATTACGCGCCTGACTGCGAGTTTCCTGGCATTTGATAATGATCTTACCGCTTTGCGTAATGCGGTGGTCAGCGAGCCTAAGTAGCCGTTGCTTATAAAAGTCCGGTAGTGACGAAGACTGAATATCGAAAATCAATTGCGCGGCCGTCGCAACTTTATTAACGTTCTGGCCGCCGGCGCCACTGGAACGGATGAACTGCCACTCAATTTCATGTTCAGCGATTTCGACCCGCTGAGAAATGTTAATCATGTCCGCGTCTAGCCTCTTTTAAGGTAGTGGCTGATAGCCCTTCCAGTCGGGAACGAGCGCTTGCTGCTGGCCATCGTAATGTAAGTGAATGTGATGGTTGTCAATAAGATCCACACACAGACAGTCATCAACGGCGATTAAATCGTCTTTATGAACCTGTTCGGCGCCCGCCAGCCCGCGCTTAAGCACTTGCGCTTTAGCCAACGCTTTTGCGGCCTGAGCCGAATCGGCAACGACTAACGTAAAATCATGAAACTCCGCCAACTTACCGTCGAAATAGCCGCCAAAATTAACAAAAAACAGCTTTTTGGCTGAATCCTGCGGTGCCTCCTGCGACAATTCAATGCGATAGCCATCAACGTGATGCAACTGCACGTAACTGTCGAGGTGAAGGCCTTTTTGGGTGCCAAACCAGCCGGCGCGAATCGCCGGATACGTTTGTTCCATGCTCTCGCCAACAACAAAACGGACATCGTGCAATTCAATATTAGCGCCGGGAGCGGTGCCACCAATGTAGGTTAAAAAAAGTTTTTGCATGCCGCTCAATTACTCCTCGATAAAACGAAACCGCGCAACCGTGCGTCCATCAATAGTGACTGACTCAGTAAACATCGCATAGGGTCTAACCCATAATTTCTGCTCACCATAAAGGGGTTGATAGAGTACCAGAAGTTCTTCTGTTTCGCTGTGCGTCACCGTATCAATCACCCGATAGCGGTTGCCTTTATAATGTTCGTAAATACCCGCTGTTATTGTCATATCTTTCGCGCATCCGGTTCCTTTGTTTTTCATGATCATATAGGCTTTCGTTCTGACGATAAATCGCTATTTAAACCAATGATATCGAACAAACAACAACTGCTGGATTTCTTACATCAAAATCAACCGGTAACCGTATTAACCGGGGCCGGGATAAGCACGGCTTCGGGCATCCCTGATTACCGTGACCACAATGGCAACTGGAAAAGCTCGCCGCCCATACAGCACCGCGACTTTATGACCAACGAATTGCTCCGCAAGCGTTACTGGGCGCGTGCATTGCATGGCTGGCCAGTGCTTTTTCATGCTCAGCCCAATGCGTCTCACCGGGCATTGGCTAAGATGCAACAGGCAGGATTGATCGGTACCATCATTACGCAAAATGTCGACGGTTTACACCAAAAAGCCGGCGCTACCGACGTTATCAATCTGCACGGTTATGCCAATGATATGGTGTGTATGAGTTGCGGAGCACAATCACCGCGGCTTGATATGCATGAGCGCTGCCTGGCACTTAACCCCGAATTTGCCGACATGGACGCCACGGCTCTACCGGACGGTGACGCGGACATTGAAACCGATTTTTCAAAATTCCAAATTGCTGATTGCCTGAATTGCGGAGGCATTTTAAAACCCGACGTTGTTTATTTTGGCGATACCGTTCCCAAAACCCGCGTTGCGGCGGCGAAACAAGCGTTAACGGACAGCGGTGGCTTATTGGTTATTGGCTCGTCATTAATGGTTTTCTCCGGTTACCGCTTCGCCCGCCAGGCCAATGAATGCCATCAGCCTCTCGCCATTTTAACCCGCGGTAAAACCCGCGCCGATGACATCGCCACCGTTAAAATCGATGACGATATTGAACGTGTGTTGGTGTAGCAAGGTAATGCGATAAGCACCTGGCGGAGATGAATTTTTAACAAATCATTCATCTCCCGCCGAGTTGGTTCAACCTCGGCCAACCCTCGCCGTTGTTAACGGATCAGTCCCAGTGTTGTTTAAACCACGAGATCATTTCTGCGACTATTTGCTTTCGTTTGGGGGCTGACTGATGACCAAGACCTTCATAAACCGAAAGCTTATGTTTAAAGCCCTCCGCTTCCAGAACCTTATTCAACGCGATACTTGAATCAACCAAAACCCGCTGATCCTGTTCGCCATGAATGAGCAAAACCGGAATATCCTTATCAATTTCACCAACCCAGTGGATTGCTGACCGCTTTTTCAACGCCTCTGCTTTGTTCTCTTCATAATTCGGAATTCTGGCTCTATACACCTTTTCCATTTCCGGTCGATGTTTCAGTGCTTCCACAAAGTCATATTGTCCGGCAAACAATACCGCAGCATCGGCTTGCAGGCCCTGCTTTAATGCCAATAGTGATTGCATACCACCACGACTTTCTCCATATACTGCAACCTTCTCTGGATTTACGGCGGGAAATTCGCTAAACAACTGAGGCAACGCCAGCACATCTTTAACGTCTTCACCACCAAACTCATCGTTACCAGGTAATGTTGGAAAAACACCACGGTAATTCGTCGCAAAAATCGCAACATTATGCTCTTTTGCTATATCAAACAGCCGCAGATAAACATTCCCAAATATCCAAGCGCCATAAGTTGCGTTGCCACCCCGATTATAAATTACGACCGGTAAGTCTGATTGATCTGATGGCGCAATATAAAAACCGTCGACGATGGCATCGTCGACTTTGTAGATCATGGTGCGGCAATCTATCGTTTCTCGATAATTTTCAAACTGCTCCTTTTTGTAAAAGGCGGTATTTCTCGTTAATCGTTCTTCAAAGTCCTCGGCTTTTTCACGGCTTCCGCCGGAAATTACATTCATCCAGCGTTCATAACTGGAAAAAGGCCCCGTAAAGCAGGTATCCGATTTTAGTAAAGAAACCTCATCCTGAGCGTTCGAAGACAGGGGAAACGTCAATATTCCGATGGCTGCAGCCACAACAAGAAGATACGTTTTTCTTAACATTTTCATGTCCTTATGATTGCTATTAAAAGTAGACCGTTAATGAAATACATTATCAGCAATTGACGGGTCTTTCGATAGCTCGTTCTGGTTTAAACTCGATAACCGTTCCATTAGGATTTATTCTTAGTCAGTGCAAGCCAGCAAACACGCTGGCTTATACTTAGTTACATTCCGAACCCATGACACGTTTTAGATGAGTCAAGACAGTATCCATTGTTTCTTTGTTATAACTGTAATGGTCTCCATCCAAATCGATATGCAGCACGGGGTTCTCATAGCTATTATCTGACAACCTTTGTTCAATTTTATTAGCCATTTCGAATGAAGGCCAAATTTGGTCTTGCCTTGCTGAGACCAGCGTAACCGAGCCTTTAATCTTCTCGACAGGAATTGCAGCATCGTTTAACTCTTTTGGGGAAGCTTCCGATAAAGCGTCAGTAAAGGCATTTCGGTACTCACCGGTAAAAATTCCGGATAGCATGTCAAAAGATAATAAAGGGGCCTCAATGTAAGGTAGTGGCTGTCCGTCGATGCTCCAGCTTGAATAGCTCATTGGTGTTTTCACTGCATTCCAGACAACATGACTCGGGTATGCAGCAACAATGTGATTAACCGTATTAAAATGGCTGCCAAGCAACAAAGATAATTCCGCACCTTTTGAGAAACCGAGAAGTGCAACACACTGACCTTTAATGCTCGAGTCTTCAGTTATTGCCTTAATACGCGCGTCAATTTCGTTTAAAGACAGCTCAATAGGGCTATCGGGCGTTCCCAACGTATCAAAGTAACCCATTGATGCAACAGAGAATCCATAATCGTGATATCTATCCATCAACGGCTTCATATTTGGATTGGCAAAGTAATTACCACCGTCACTTCCTCCTACCAAAATGACTAACGGGTGTGCTTCTCCGTCGCTAATGTAATTGGTGTATAAATCAGGTGCTGGTGCGTTTTCGCAGGACGCAAGAGCCCCCACCAGTAAAAATGGTGTTATTAATTTTTTCATTATTTTTCCTTATTTTTTAGGGTTAAGCACTACATCGTTAAGTGCCTTTTTAGTTGGCGTGCGCCATTTCGGCTGGTTAATACTTCCAGCTCGGAGTGAATAAATCTTAAGAGCAAGCGCCCATTAAGCCAGCGCTCGGCTTCGCTCAATCGAAGCCGATTAATGATTGCGCCACGATGGACACGGAGAAAGTGTGCTGGCAGTTGTTGCTCCAGCTCAGTTAATGTCTTGTCTAAAGGGTAAGTCTGCGAACCGCAATGGGCCACTTGCGTCCCGTTGTCGATAATAATGGCATCGATATCCTCAATTCCTACGTTTTTCATACGTTGCCCCACCTGACTAATCAATGTTTGTGGCAGCGTTTGGGCTCGTTTTAGTCGCAGCCGCTCAGCGACTCGTTCAAGTGCGAGCTGAAGTCGTTGTAGGCTAATCGGTTTGAGAACGTAATCAGCGGCGGCACCGTTGAAGGCTTCAACGGCATAACGGCTGTGTGCCGTTGTGAAGATAACTTCGCTATTGCAGTGTTGCCGGTTTAATTGCGACAGCACATCGATTCCATTCAGTCCTGGCATATTAATATCGAGTAAAATGACATCGGGTTGTGACTCTGAAAGACGCTGAAAAAGCTCCTCTCCGGACCTTAGCTTGGCTTCAATACGCCACTCGGGTAATGCACTTATAAGCTGATTCAGCTTCAGTCTACTTGCGTATTCATCGTCAACGATAAAAAGGGTATTAATCATGATTGGACTCCAAGCTGATGTTGACAACCGCTCCCTTAGACTCTGGGTTATTCGACAGCTGGATATTGGCATGGCGCATAAGACCAATCCGTCGGATTGTCGTGCTCAAACCGAGTCCCGAATGCTTTAAGTTTTCAAGTTGAGTAGCCAGAACTGTGTCAGGAAAACCGGGACCATTGTCGCGGATAATAACCTGCAAAGCACTGCCACGAGCTCTACACGCTAACGTTAATTCAATTGGAAGCCGCGTGGCATGTTTAATTGAGTTTTCCAGTATTGGTTGCAACAAAAACGGGGGAATCTGCACATCTAGAGTTGCTTCATCAATGTCTATATCGATTTTCAAATCATCACCGAGCCTAGCACGCTCTATATTCAGCCACTTTTGTAGGATCATTAATTCATGTTTGAGGCTGATGGTATCGACATTATTCGTATCTAGGATATGTCGCAACACGGACGCTAAATCGTGAGTCAGCAGCTCTGCCTTTTTCGGATTCGACGTAATGAAAGCCGTTAACGTATTAAGGCTGTTAAACAAGAAATGAGGATGCAAGGAGTGCTTGAGTTGATTCAACTCAGCATGCTGGCGCAGCAAACGTTCGGTTTGTAATGCTTTGTAGGCTCTGTAGGCACGATAAAGAATATACGTTCCAATAGCCCAGGGAATTGACATGAAAAAGACGTCAAGCCAACCAAATTCAACACCTGGATAAATGCCTGCTAGAGCAAAGCCCCAGATTCGATAGCCGATATAAAAGCAGCCAAACCATAGAAGCAGCTCATAGAAAATATTGTTGATGCCGAGCCTTTTGATAGCGAATACAGCCGAAGAAATAGGTACCCAAAATAGGAAGACAATCGCAACAGCCCCAGCTAACAGAGCGTCATTGGTTCCTGCCTGCCCTCGTTGCCACCAGTCGAGAAAGGTAATCGTGGCACTGATAAAACTTAACCCGAGTAATGCAATAAACAGTTCTTTTTTAGTGATTTCTGGCATCGGTATGTCCGCTGCTTTTGGTTATGCAGACATTATTAAAGCCCTGAAGCTGAGTGTCACTGTGTTTCTGACTGAATGGTTGAATTAACGTGTTGAACTGTCGCTAGGGTTCGTCCGCTTTGAGCGAACAGCGGACTCAATAGAAATCCGATTTTTCGACTTGTAGTACGCTTATACGTAAATATGGTTACTCTATAAGTTCGAAATCAACCATTGAAAAGGATTTCAATATGCTTATTCTCAGCCGCCGTTTATCCGAGAAGGTAACAATAGGTCATGACATAACCGTCACTGTTTGTAGGGTCAAAGATGGCCAGGTAAAGCTTGGTATCGATGCACCAGCAGACGTCGTCGTTATGCGCGACGATGCTGTCACGCAGGCACCTAAGACAAAAAATAAGCCCAGGGTGACTTAACCCTGAGCCTATCCCTTACAATCCAAGCTCTATCATTAGCTGGCGCTTATAGTTGCCACCAAGCGGAAGCACTGTTTCGTCAGCTAATTCGACTTCCTGATATCGATCCAGCTCGGATAGAAGCTTTCGAAGGTGCTCGCGTTTTACAATATGGCTTCGGTGGATTCGAATGAATCTATCGTCCAGTATTTCTTCCATATCCGATAGCGTTGCTCGATGCATTACCCGCTCGTTGCCAAAGTAAATCTTCACATAATTACCACACGCTTCTACACGCTCGATAGAAGCAACCGCAACAAAACGAACCTCACCAGGACGCGTTTTAACGGCAATTATGTTTCGTCTCATGCTAGCCATACCTAGTCCCTCTCCATAACCAGGTCGGCATCGATGCTATTACCACCAGCCAGTCGAATCGACGTTCGCCCTTTTATTGAATAGTCATTGTAAATAGCAAACAGCAACGTTGTGCTAAGCCCTATCGCCACTATGGCGGTGATCAGTGAGCCAGTAGATAAGGTCCCGATAATACCTGAGCCCCATCCCAGCGGATTCCAGAAGTTGGTGGCAAAGACTCCAGCTGAGCCAACAGCTAGCGCAAAAGCACCAGACGATGCTGACTTCAATGTTTTCACGTCATCAGCCAACGACGCGCTTTTTACGGCTATCGTTTTGTCTTGCCTTTCGATAGCTCGCTCTAGCTCTGACTTGGTGTATACGACCGTTACGTTCGGCATAAATGTTCTCCTAATTGACAGTTAATTAACTGCAGCCGTAACTGCCATTAGGTGATATAGGTTTTAATTTCGCTTGGTTGTTACTCTAGGTATACGAAACAAAAAATAGGGGCACTCAGCCCCTATAGCTCTAATTCAGCAAAGTCCCGGTCAACATCTTCCTGAGTAATGCCAATATAACGCAGCGTCACAGCCTCAGAGCTATGACGTAGCATCTTCATTACCCTGGCGATGTCGTTTGTGTTCTTATAAAGGTGATAGCCTCGGGTCTTTCTCATTGAATGAGTTCCAAGTTTAATGCCAACCTCCTCCCCTATCGCCGCGAACGCCCGCGAAACGTAACGGCGGCTAATCGGGGCCTCGTCCAAACCTTTGGACCATTGGTTCCGGTAAGACTGAAACAGGTAGATATGCTCGGGATGCTCTTCTTTAATGCGACCAATAATAGACCGTGCTTTGTCGTTCAATTTAATAGTCGCTTGTTTTGACGTCTTTCCCTCAACCAAGGTCAGACGCTCATCGTGTATATTTTCAAACTTGATGGATAGCAGATCCGAGATCCGTAATGCCAGGTTCAAGCCTACATCCCAAACGTCCGCAATTTGCTGACCATAAGTTCGTTTGAGAAGGTAGCTAATCAGCTTCACGGTATCCAGATCTTTAACCGCTTGTACTTCGGCCATGATCGAGTTCCTTTTTTGCTGTAAAACGTGATTTTGAGTACTTAAGAGGGTATAAAGGGGTAAATAGCCCGTTTTTAGTGGGTTTGCTTGTTCCCAATTCCTTATTTTAGGAACTTAGTAGTAATCAAAACAGAACCACTCTTTTTGATGATATATCTTTTAAATTATGGGAAGTTCAAGCTTTGATTGAGAACGACTTTTAATTAATGTACCGTAGTGACGTCTTTTTAAACCGTAGGTAATGATGCTTAGACTGGGATTTTTATTACTAGTGATTGCTGCCGTTCTGACTCAAATCAGTCAGTCGGTTGCTGACGTGCATCAATCTCACCAGTCATCTTCTGAGCAACACCTCAATTTTGAGCATGACGAATCGCACATCGATAAGCGAAACCTACCTAAAAGTGGCGAAATCAGCTTTGACTGCCATCATTGCTGTCACTGCCATGGTTCATTTCATTTATATGCCATGAAGGCTGAAAAAACTCTCGCGTTACCACGAATGGGCACAATACGTCCTGGGTATACTGAGTTTTACACTAACCCTCTATCATCTCCGCTGTTCCGGCCTCCCATCTCCTCATAACTGCCTAATAAGCTGCGTTAGCAGCGCAAGAAATCATTATTTTACGCAGTAATATGACTGAGGAGTCTATCTATGGGTCCGTTTTCGACACATAGCAAACGCTTGTTTGTTGCCGTAAGTCTGGCAATAAGTTCAAGCTACGCCAATGCACAACAGT
>Ga0208316_1000482_pt1 | contig 33964 bp, 26 predicted proteins | sample MalvireepMed_231_FD_184240 | JGI IMG/M metagenome (GOLD analysis project Ga0208316, IMG submission 184240) | Marine viral communities from the Global Malaspina Expedition - Malaspina viral metaG DeepMed_231 (SPAdes) (version 2) | ecosystem: Environmental > Aquatic > Marine > Oceanic | place... | reverse complement strand
GATATCTGCCTCACGATGGGAAGATACTGCTGTCGATCCTCCTCGTTCCTGGCAACCTTCACGGCCCGCTCCTCGGCACTCACGCCACGCTGGTCCCTTGGCACTGTCTTCACGATCTGGTTGACGATCTTGCCCTTGAACCCCACGTCCAAAACCTCCAGCAGATCCGTCGCGTCACCCGTCTTGGCGTACTCCTGATAGGCGTCAGCCACTCCACCCAACTGGGTCATCGCGCCAACCTGCACGCTGGGATCGACACGCTTGCCACGCCTCGCTTCCTCCAGCCGGTTGAGAATGTTGCCCTCCGCCCACGTCCACAGGTCATGGGCCACCTGGTTCTCCTGCCGCGTCCGCTTGGCAGCAACCAGTTGCTCCTGCAACAACAGGTCGCCCGGCTTCAACTTCAACTTCCTCTCGATGGATGCCGGACTCGAACGGCCCCACTCCCTGTCCAGTTCGTGCAACTGGTTGGTCGGCTCGTATGCCCAACGCTTCTTGCCACGGTGAGGCATCGCCCTGCCGAACAACTGCATCAATCCGCCGGTCGGGAAACCACCGGCCATCCCCGCAGACCGGATGAACTTGTCAACCGCCTCGGACAATGTGTCCGACGCCTTCGACTCACCCTTGCTCGGCCACTGGGCACTCCGCTCGTCATCCATGTATTGCTGGAACGCCTTGGAAAAACCGGCTGCGGAAGCAATCCCGTCCAAGGCCACACCGCTCAGGATCGTACCCCGGACCCGGCGGAACCCCGGAGACATCTGTTTTTTGTCTTCCAGAACCGACCCGGCCACCACGTTGATGGCATCACCGAAGATCAGCCAGTTGCCCATGGCCTTGCGGAGAACCTCGATGGAATGGTCGCCGTAACCCATGCCCTCGACCTCCTCCATTTCCTCGTCGTCACCCCACATCGCGGCCAAGGCATACTGAACGCCAGTCCCCATGCCATACACCACCGCTGATTGGGCCGCGTTCACAGTGGCAAGAGTTCCCAAGAAGGGGGCAGCAGCCTTCCACTTGTCCTCGGAAGCCATGAAGTCGCTGTATGCCTTCAGGGTGATGTTGAAGTTCTTGTTCCTCTGGCTGGAGAACATCGTTGCCAGCATCTTCAGAGACGGGGACGACCGGCCCACCATCCCCATCGTTGACGTGGTCAGTGGATCCCACGTTGGCTGAGTCATGTCCACCACGTCCACCGCACGGTCGCGAGTGAAGGCCATCAGTTCGTCACCCTCAAGACCCTGCTCGATACCCTCGTTCTTCGCAGCCTGCCAGATGGACTGGATCACCACCTGATCCATCTTCTTGATCATCCACATGGCAACCTGGTCCACCTTCCGCTTCATGCGACCGTAGCTGCGGTTCTCCACCCCACCAAAGAACTCCAAGGCCACGTTGCCCGTGTAGTCAGGGGACATGATCTGCTGGCCACCCGACGTGATCCTCTGGGCCAACGTACCCGACCACTCCATGATCTCGCCAAGCGTCTCCGAACTGAGACCCTTCAACCCAGCCACCATCTTCATCGCGCCCAGCTTGGTCGCAGCGGTAATGAACGATGCCACTTGGTACAGGGCAATGTGAGGCTTGAGGCCCAGTGCCGCGATGTGAGAATTGTTGATCAGCTTGCGAAGACCCTCCTCCATAGCCGCATCCGACTGCTTCTTGGCCAAGCCACGGAAGTCGGCAATCGTCTTCTCGATCTGGCTCGTCCATGTGTCATGGTGTTCCTGAGTGTTTCGCAACGCATTCTGGACAGGAGTGGAATGCAACATCGACAACGCATCAGTGATCGCTCCGTGCATGGACACGAAGGAACCCGCCCGGTTGATGTGCGAGAAGTAGACGCCGAATGCGTCACTGATCGAGATAGCAGCCGTTGACGTGGACCGGCTCTTGAAGATGGGAATGTGGGCCAGAGAATCATTCAGAAACTCCTGCATGATGTTCTCGGGACTCGACTCACGCTGCTCGCTGTCCCGCGTCCTCGGCCAGTAGTTCTCGTGCATCTGGAGTTCGTAACCAAACTGCCTCAACCACTCCTCGTTGACCTTCTCCCCCATCGTCTTGCTGATGTACTCCGAGAGAGCAGCAGCAATCTGCAATTCCTGCGGAGACATGCTCTGCTCGACGGCAACCACGTCCTCTATCGTCAGGCGGACGCTGTCCCCCTTCTCCCTATCCTGGCTGCTGATGAAGATCCCGTTACTGTCATCAGCCAGTATCTCGGCACGGGTGTAGCGGTCCTGAAGGTGCAGGAACAATCCGATCTTCTCACCCACCGTCAGCGTCAACGACTCAACCCTCGCTCCGCTCTTCGATGAACGGGCGGTGGGCAGTTCGATGACCGTCTGCACCACGTTCTCGCCACCGATACGGCTCATGGAACCGAAGGCTTTCGGGGAGATACCGGCAGCAGCCAACGCCCCCCTGATGTGAACCAGTCCAGCGTTCTGTATGGAAGCGAACTTGTCCCTCGCACGACGCAACTGCGTGGACATCAGTTCGTAGAACACGCTGTCCTTGCCGCCAAGAAGATAAGCCAGCGTGTCCACACTCGCCTGATCAAACCAGAGCAGACGCTTGAACCAGTTCATCTTCTTCCTGGCCCTGCCGGTCCCAACCTTCACCCCCCTTGCCTTGTTTGACCTCTCGGTGATCTCGTCCGCACCGAGTTCTTCAACCTGCACCCGGTCCTCTTCAAGACCCCTGACCGTGATCACTCGCTTCAGTGCCATCTGGTGAAGCATCGACTGGATCTTCTTGGTGACTGCACGCAGGTCTGCGGCTGACATTTCCGTGGCAGGAGTTACACCGTCGTCGTACTTGGCGAGAACGTCGTTCGCCTTGTCAATCAAAGGCTGGGGGATCTGACCCACACCGTCCTCGGCAGCAGCCTCCAACAGGCTCTTCATCCGATCTATCGTCTTCTGCGTGTGGTTGGTCAGGCGCAGGCCCGACAGAATCTCCTCGATCTCCTTCTTGTACTTGGGATCTATGTTCGACTTGGCAACACTGGCCTCCAGCGCACGGAGTTCACTCAAGGCCGCAGCATGTTCGTACTTCTCATGCAGCGTGTTCAACGCCTTGACCGCCTTCTCCATTGCAACCTTGCCACGAGGAGTGCCCACCCTCGCACGAGCAAGACGCTGAAGGATCTTCAGGACGTTTCGCTTTTCCACGCCGTCAGGCAACTGCTGGGCAGAACTGAGTATGTCTTGCCACGTCATGCCCTCGTTGACAACAGCAGCCGTGTAACCCGCCCGCGCCGCCCGCCTCTGACGACCCAGAGAAATCTTCAGCAACTTCCTGGCCGACATTTCGACCGTCTCGCCCTCGGTCCAGCGTATCTGCTGGTTCACCACCACCCGGCGAGAGGGCAGATCGATGGCCCTGTTCCAGATCTGCTTCATCCGCTCCATGATCGAACGGGCAGGTGCAGCCTTCACGCTCTTGATTGCCTGATGCCTCTGTGCAGCCTCCGGTAGCGTCGGGTCGATCTGCGCGGCGAGGTCGATCCAGCCGGGAATCTGCTCCTGCTGCCACGCCTGAGTCTTGGCCGCAGCCTCCCCCTCGCTGTCGGCCATGACGATCCGCTGGGAACCGTCCTCGAAGGTGACGACGTATTCGAGGGTGACAGGCAGATCCAGCATCTTGCTGATCTCAGCGTCCGTGATCAGCCACCGGCTCTTTCGCTTGGCCTTCTTCTTCCTCGGGTCACGAAGGTTGAACGGAGGGTACTGCCGCAGGAACTCGATGATCTTCTTCTTGGTCAGACGCACACTGGACTTGGCAGCAGCCTCAGCCATATACACCAGCAGCTTGGTCGTCGCCCGGACCATCTTGTCGGTGATCGGGAAGATGGAGCCGGGCGTGTGCCCCTTGGCTACGTCCTTGACAGCCTGATTGATCTCGTCAAGGATGCCGCCCAACTGATCATTGGTGACAATCGTGTTGCCACGACCAGCCTCGTACAGTGCCTTCTGCCACTTTGGCATACCAGACGTGTCAATCGGCACGTCCTGCTCGGCAGCAGCCTGGCTCTCAGCAACAGCCTCGGACTGACCCTGAGCCTTGAGTTCGTCCACCCTCGCAACAGGAACACTGACCGTCGTTCCCTCGTTGTCGTGTTGGACAGCCTGCTCTGGCTCTGCTTCAAGAGGAGCAGCTTCTGCTGGGGCGGGGGCGGCTGGGGCAGGCGTCGACACATCGTCAACAATCTGCGAAGGGTCCAGCGCAACTTGCCCGTCCCCGGATTCCCAGACTGGAGTTCCTGAGTAAGAGGATTCTGTTCTGACCACACCCTTAATGGACGCTTTCTCAAGCAATTCCAGCAACCGAGAGTTCTTCTTCTCCCCCTCCTCCGTGAAAAAGAATACTCCGTTCGGAGGAACTTCTAATGGTTGCTGAAGTCCATACGATCTCAATTCGAGCAATTCCTGATCTTCGTCATCGTTCAGCTTGGATAAGTCCAAGCCTGAATTGTCCAATATCCCTTTCCCGTCAGCATGGGTATATCTCGCAACCTTTACCGGGGACTCTGCGGCAACAGGAGGAGTAGCTTCGACCGGTGCAGGAGCAGTCTCAGTCGGAGCCTCCGGTAGCGGGGTCGGACGGGCGACCTTGGCATCAAGCCTGCGGGCCACTTCTTCATCCTGTGCCGCCCGGTAGTCTGATTCGTACCGATCCCCCGCCTCCTTGCCGACATTCTGCCTCAACGCCCCGGCCTTGCCACTGTTCACCGTGCGACCAAGGGCCTCGCCAGAACTGACGCCAGACTCGAAATCGTAACGACCCTCGCTTACAGGACGCTCGTGAATAGACCCGTCTGGCAGTTCCACAACAAGCGTGTCGCCGCGCTGCTCAACAACCCTCCCCTGATTGCTGGTGCCCGTTCTCGGCTTCGATGGGTCGGGAACCCAGACATTCACTACCGTCCCAGACTCCACTTGCTCCACGGACGGTTCCGCTGCCCTCTTATCGGCAATCTCCTGTTGTACCTGCACCTGCTCAGGACTGAGAGCAGGGTCTGGTGGGCCGGGGTGTGCGGCTGGAGCCTCTGTGCCCGTGACCTCATCCCGTGTCGGACCCAGATCCGGCTCGACCTCCGGTTCACCTGCCTTGATCCGGTTTATCTCTTGGACCAGGTTCCCCAGTATCGCGTTACGCTGGCTCTCGCTGTTCTCCCCCGTGGTGCCGACGATCTTCGAGTCACCGCGAGACAGCTTGGTCTTACCCGCAAGAGCCAACGCCTCCTCGTAGTTGTTCTTCGCGTAATACCTGCCCACCCATGAACGGCTCTCGGCCATGCCCTGAGCAAGCAGCGTTGTCCTGAAGGTATCGGCCAGCAGGGGACCAAGACGATCCGGGTGGGCGGCAGTCGGGTCCACGCCCTGCAACGTCCGGTTTGCTGCATCACCAACAGCGATGATCTCTTCCTCGGTGAGTTCCGCCATCCCGTGGATGCCCAAGTCCTTGAGAACCTTGCCCAAGGATTGCCTGACCACGCCACCGGCAATCTTCGACTCGAAGCCGCCAAGGCCAATCGCCGAAAAGGCAGCAGTCACGCCACCCTCGATGCCACCGGAAGTCACGACGTACCACGTCTTGTCCTTGCCGGTTAGGCCAGCCTGGTCCGCCTCGTATGCCGCCTCGCTTCCTCGGGACAACGTGAACCAACCAATGATTCCGGGGAGTCCAGCCGTGCCAGCCACACTGGCCTCGATCACCGAACTCGTGGCACCACGGAACGCCTGCCCCCACGGACCCGTGCCGAGAACCTCGCTGGCCGCTTCGTCCATCAGGTCCGCGTCACGGAGAAACTCGTGACCCTTCTCGTGCCACTCCTTCTGGGTTCGCTTGTCCTTCCACTGAACAAGACGACTGAAAGTAGCAACTGATCTCTTGGAGGAACCCTCCAGCGCAGCACCCACGTTCCCCAGAAACCTGTCACCCACCACCGGGCCATACATGTCGCTCAACTGCTGGTAGTATTCCTTGTGGTGACGCTTCGCCTCCTCGCGGTCCTTGTTCTTGAAATACGAACGGGCGATCTCCCTCGCCTCTCGACGCTCGAATGGCGTGTACTTGCCCAGCCATTCCTTGTACTCATCCGACTCCTTGTCTGGCTCAAGAAGAGCCTTGCTGAACTTGGACTTGAACTCCTTCAAGCCCTCAGCCACGGAAGGATCAACAATCAGACGCCCGTAGTTGTCAGAAACAGGAGACGGTGCCTCGATCATCCCGCCCGCAGGAGTCTCAGGCAGATCCTTCTGCCTGGCCTTCTTCATGATCACGTTGTCAGTCCAGTCCCTCCGGTCCAGACGGTCTTCGGGGGACTCGGGGTCCGGGTAACGGAGAACCTTCAGGGCCTCGTTCACCAGAACCTGGTGATCAACCTTCGGTGCCTCGTATGCCTCATCCGGCAGAGGCTCCGTGCCATAGATTGCATCAAGCTGGTCGTCTATCGACCTGAGCAGTTCTTCAGTCGGTGGATCGGCCATTGGTTAAAACTGCATCGAGGTTGGCATGTTTCTGTGTAGATTGAACAGTTTTTCAGTCGGTTGTCCGTGTTCGTCAGGCATGGCTCCCTAGTACCCACCCTACATCGGTGATGATGAACTGGGGCCAAACGACCAGGTCGAGCGTGTTCTCGGTGTCCCTGTTGAAGCCTTGGGTGCGGCGGGCTTGGGGTCACCCGATACCCTGATGAACTCCGTGGCGTCACGGAATTGCTGGATAGCCTCCGGGGGCCACTTCGTAAAGTCCGGGCCGTATCTCTGACCTATCGCCCTGCGGATCTGCTTGGCGTCATCCACCGACTCTGGAGCCATAGACTCCCGCCGCTGCTCACGCTCAATGTCCTGCAACTGATCCCGCAATGGAGGCTGAGGCGAGACAGGGGTTTCGACACGACCCCTATTCGGCCTCAGTTGCTCCAGTTCCTTCAGGATTCCAATGTTCCTGACAGCCTTCCCGGTGTCCTCCTGGTCCCGCTGCATTACACCACGGGCATCGGGACGCTTGGGTGGTGGCGACGAGAAGCCCATTCCTGTCCACCACTCCGCAGGAAGTTCAGACGGATCACTCACCCCAAACCCCCTAAGCCACTCGTCCATGAACCCTGTCCTCTTCAGGTAATCCATGTATTCCTGGTTGTTCACGCCCTGAGCAGAGTGTTTCTGCTGACTCCAGACATCAGTCTTGTCCTGAAACTCCTGAGCAGCGTCAATCGGATCGGGAGCGGGATCTTTGTCAACGCCATAGATCTGCTGCATGATTGCCTTGTTGTGTCGCTCCAACCCCCTCCTCGCGTTCAACCGAGCAGCCTTTTGCTGGTCAGTCAAGTCAACAGTCACGCCAAACTCAGTTGGCGGCTCGCTCAACTTCTCAATCTGAGACGCATTGCTCCTGTACTGTTCCATCAAGTCCATGTTCGGGTTATGGAACTCCACCCTAGGGGGACCACCCTTCGGGTCCAGAGTGACAGTCCGCAACGTGCCCAGAGGACCGGCGTCAGGATTCATCGGGGCGGTTCTGATCAACGCCTGAGTGACCTCCTCGTGGGTCTGCTGTCTGGACGAACGGTCTCCATGCCTCTGGACCCGATCCATGATGGAACGAGCCATCTTCTGCGCAGCTTCAGGCTTCAAACCCTTGTCGTTCAACCTTCTCTGCAACGACTGCATCTGCTGCTGAAACGCCGGGTTTGGCTTTGAGGCAGCCTCGGCGTCTGCAAGTCGGCCAGCAGACCTCGCCTGCAACGCCTCGGGGGACCAAGCCAGCCTGTGCGAACGAGCCTTCTCGCTGTTGGACGACCAGTCCATCAGCCTCTTCTGCCCCTCCTCCCGCGTCATGTACTTGGGGGCATTGACCACCTGGTCAGCAAACATCGGGTCATTGACGACGCCCGGACCATGCCTGCCGATCAGGTTGCTGCTGACCATGTCCTGAACGCGGGCACCATTTTCGTCCCACCACTGGACATCATCCAACCGCTTCTGGGCAAGCTGCTGCCCCCGCGCAGACACATGAGCGTTGACCATCCGCTCGCGGGATTGCATCTGGGCAATCGGCAACCCCATGTTGGCGAAACCAGTCGCGAACGCATTGGCGTTCATCTGCATCTTCTGCTGGTTGAACTCCGTCAGCCAGCGGTTGTACGAAGCCTCGCCAGCAGACTGGGCCATGCTGCCCAGCATCATCGCGTTAGGCTGATATTGTATTTGCAATGGCATTCAATCTACCTCTACGTCTTATCCGGCTACCATTCCCGTCGCCACGCCAAAAAGTTGCGAGATAAACGGGTTGCCAGCCACCGGCTGCTGTTGTCCCGATCCGCCAGCGACCTGACCGTGGATGATCTGGGCAATAGCCATTGGATCTGGTGGCGTACGCTGCACGCCCATGAACGCCTGCTGCATGATGTTGTTACTCATCTGCAACGATCCCAGCCTGCGGGCCAATTGCGTGTCATTGAAGTCACTGAACATCCGGCTCCTGGCCTGCTCCGTAGCCTGCATGGCAGAGGAGTATGCCGTACTCGTGTCGTAGCCACGGTCTCGGAAGTTGCCCCACACCTGCTCACCCATCTGCTGAGACCTTTGGATGATATCAGCATACTCCGACATCCCCATCATCCCGGTGAGCAGGCCCATTGTCTGGGCAGTCGTCCGCGCCTGATCCATACTTGAGGCAGCAATCTGCTCGTTCCTGAAGTTGGCATAGTCCGATTTGTTCTGCACGTCCTCCAGCATCGCGTAGGTTGTCCACTGCGGGAGGTACTGCTTGCGATCCTCCTCGGACAACTTGTTGATCTCGGCCAGGACATCCTCATCAGTCATGTCCGTCCAGCCATCATCTTCCCGGCCAGTCCTGAACGCGCCTTCCGTTTCTTCGGGAACGGCCCACTTGTTGATCAGGCGCAAGTGTTCGGAACCGATACCCATGATCCGATCCATCATGGATGTCTGAGGGTTCCAATCTGGATACGCCGCCTCCACGCCTGTCGTGCCGTAGGTGTACGGTGACAGTCCACCACCCGCGCTCGGAAGGAATCCGACACTGGTGGTCCGCTCAATTCCCGGTATCGGACCCACGGCACCAAGCGGTTCGTGGTATCCACCCGGCACATTCGGCTGCTGAAGTTGCAGGCCGGTGGAATACTCTCCACCACCAAGGGCCGTGTTCATGCTCGGTAACAACGACAGGTTGGTCTGACCGTAATTAGGGTTCAGGAAGGACATGAACGGGGAGGATGAACCGGGTTGGGCCGGAGTGTCACCGCCCATCCCGAACATATCTCCTATTGCTCCCCCAATATCACCAATGATGGGAATATCGACGTGAAATGGATTGTGGGTCATGCCTATCTCCTTACGGTGAGTCTTCTATCTCGACCGTGATTGAATCCATTGCCGAATCTGCCGCTGTAGTGGCCGCGACCATCGCCGCTGCCTGTGCATCCTTCAGGCTGTACGCTCGCATGATCTCACCGACGTAATCAAATATCTTCCCTATCGTGAATTCCTCGACGGTCTGGGGGTTCGGGATCGAGTTACCGTCATTGTCAAGAATGCTCGACTCGTACCCAAACGTATCCCCAAACGCCAGTGGACCCAACGTGTCCATCGCGTCTGGATAGGTGATCGTTGCCACCTTGCCCCAAGCTGTGAGTGTGATCTCAGACATCTTCCACCTACGATGCAGTCAGTACCGTTGCCATCCACTTGCCCGTCTCAATCCCTATGATCCTCAATCCGTTGTACTGAGTCCCAATCGTCTTGGTTGTGGACCCATCATGGAAGGTGTCGGTCCCCGCCCTGGAGACCGTGACCATGTTCATCATGTCGGAGTCCTTCCGGTAGATCTCAAACACACGCCCCTTGATCCACGCAGGGAGGGTGATCGTGACGCTGCCTGACGCGGCGTCAGCATAAATCACATGATCCGAAGCAACGAGAGTGTAGTCCGCAGTCTTGCCCAGCACCACATACGAAAGGCCGCCACGAACATCCAAGGTGGCCCGCGGGGAATTGGTGGAGACCCCTATCCGATCCGCACCAGCGTCAACAAACAATAGCTCCGAGTCGGTGTCCCCTTGGACTTGAAAGTCCGCACTGATCGTGCCGTTCGGGTTGTGGATGAACTTGCCATCCGAATCCATGCTGAGACGGATGGTTGAAGACGAACCGTTGTGTGTCCTGAACTCAAGATCACCACCGCTGGCAGGATAATCAAAGATCAGGGTCTTGTTGGCATTGGTGTTTCGGAAGTTGAAGTTGTTTCCGCCGCTGGCAAGTTGAAACGTCGCGGTCTTTGCTGTGTCCCCGAGGGTGAAACTGGTCCCCCTGGCGATGAACCCGCCCTCCATCGTGATCCGGCCAGCATTGTTCACAACAAGCTGGTCTGCCCCGCCGGAGTCCTCAATCACCAGAACATTGCTGGTCTGGGTGCTGTGCGACTGGATTCGCAGTTGGTTCTCGTCAACAGTCCCGTCAATCACCTGCCCCAACGTGAAGGTGTTCGTCTCGTCCTCGTAAGCGATTGACGAGTTCAACTGTCCCTTGCTCGTGATTGTGACCTTGGTCGAGGTATGTGAAGCGATCTCACTGTCGCCAACCGCATTGGCCGCAATCTCACTTGAGCCAACAGCATCAGCAGCAATCTCACTTGAGCCAACAGCATCAGCAGCAATCTTTGCTGATGTCACAGCATCAGCGGCTAGCTCCGCCGTGCCGATCCCACCGTCGGCTACATCCAGCGTGCGGTCTGCCGTCAGATCACCGCCCCCGGTCAGAGATCCAGTGGTGTTGACCGCGCGAGTCTCCAGCACCACATCGGTTCCGCCAAGCTGCAAAGCGGTGGTCGCGTTGACTCCAGTTTCGTTTACGGTGAGACGATCTGTGAGCGTGTTGTTTACCATCACCGACAAACGAAACTCACCATCCTTGGTGGTACTCGTGACATCATTCGACTCGAACGTAAGTCGTGCAAACTCGGCCTGCGCCCCGTTGCTGTCGTCCAGATCGAAACTGATATACCCCTCGTCGCCATCAGCAGGCGTGGCCCGGTTCCCGCCGTGGATGATGGCAACCTGGTTGCTCGCGGCATCCGTGGTGTTCTGGATCGAGAGTGCTACACCGCCTTTGGTGGAGGTAAGGCGGGCACTGTCGGCTACCGTGCTGCCTCCAACAACGACATCATCACCCGTCTCAGTCGGGTGAATAACCGCGCCAAGGTCGGTCCACTCAGATGACCCGCCACCAGTTGTGTCAATACTGTCCTGAAGGTCATCCAGTGTCATGTACTTCCACAGTGACGCAGACTCGTCCCACAACAGAATCTTGTCATCGGTGGCGTCGGTTGCCTCGGTCAACTGACTGAGATTGATCGGGTCATCGACACTAAACGTGGTTCCAGAAAGGGCTAAGCCGTTGCCCGCCGTGTAGGTTGACTCAATGGTCAACGTGTCACCGAACATCGACGTGGAGACATTGGCCCCCCCGGCGATTGTCAGCGTGTCGCCAGGGGTCATCCCTGTCGAGCCGGTGTCTCCTGCCACCGTGAGGTCGGAAACCACGAAGTCCATGTCGTTCGTAGCATCCTGGTACGTCACCGTAATCCCTGTCTTGGTCCCTCCGGTCGCGACCAACGCCCCTGCAAAGTCCTCGACTTGCTCTTGAGTCAACTGGGTGTCAGCGGTCATGTCATCGACCACTAGGTCGATTGTGCCATCACCGTCTTCGTATGTGGCTGAGATTCGTGTCTCGGTATTCGATGAAAACATCGCGCCAACAATATCTTGAACCGCCTCTGTCGTTAGCTGGGTATCAGCGGTCATATCGTCGACCACCACATCGATGGTCCCGTCGGCGTCGTCGTAGGTGACCGAGACTCTAGTCTCCGTGTTGCTGGAGAACATCGCGCCAACAACATCCTGCACCTGCTCTTCGTTCAGGCCGCCCCCCGACATATCATCCACAACCAGATCAATCGTTCCGTCGCCGTCTTCGTAGGTCGCGGAGATTCTGGTCTCGGTGTTTGAGGAGAACATTGCCCCAACGATATCCTGAACAGCCTCAGTCGTCAGAGGCTGGGTGTCAGCCGTCATGTCGTCGACCACGAGATCAATCGTCCCATCGCCATCCTGATAAGTGGCAGAAATCCTAGTCTCGGTATTGGACGAGAACATTGCACCGACAATGTCCTGAACTTGCTCGGTCGACAACTGGGTGTTGGCGGTCATATCGTCGACAACCAAGTCAATCGTTCCGTCGCCGTCTTCGTAGGTCGCGGAGATTCTGGTCTCTGTGTTCGACGAGAACATCGCCCCCACGATGTCCTGAACAGCCTCGGCTGTCAGGTTCGTATCCAGATCATCGACCACCACATCGATGGTCCCGTCTGCGTCCTGATACGTCACGGTGCAGCGTGTCTCGGTGTTCGATGAGAACATCGCACCGACAATGTCCTGAACTTGTTCGGTCGACAACTGGGTGTTCGCCGTCATGTCATCGACAACCAGATCGATGGTCCCGTCGCCATCCTCGTAAGTCGCTGTGATTCTGGTCTCAGTGTTGCTTGAGAACATTGCACCGACAATGTCTTGGACCGCCTCAGTAGACAACTGAGTGTTGGTATCGGTTGACGTGATAGTCAGTGTGCCCCCCGACATATCCGTTTCGACATTCGTCCCGCCCGCGATGGTGAGCGTGTCACCCGGAGTGATACCTGTCGAACCGATGTCACCCGCTACGGTCGTGTCAGAAACCGTGAAGGTGAGGTCGTAGGGGTCAGCATCAGATCCAGTAGAGACATCAGTCCAGTTGATGTCGATTCCACCGCCCTCGATAAACTTGACCTCCTTGTTCTCGGTGATCGTGACCTCAGTGCCGTCGCCATCCTCAAGGACGAACCCCGCACCCATCGTGTTTGTGTCAGCGGTCATGTCATCGACCACCAAGTCAATCGTGCCGTCGCCATCCTGGTAGGTCGCTGCGATGCGGGTCTCAGTGTTCGACGAGAACATCGCACCGACAATGTCTTGAACCTGCTCGGTCGATAACTGCGTGTTGGTGTCGGTCGAGGCTATCGTGATGGTTCCGCTGCCATTTGTGATGCTGACATTGCTTCCAGCCGTCAGGGTTGCCTTGGCGAGGGTGTTTCCGATGGTGTTGCCAATGAGCAACTGGCCGTTGGTGTAGGTGGTTTGTCCTGTTCCGCCATCACCGACAGCCAGAGTGCCCGTAATCGACAATGCGCCGAGATCAACTGCCAGTTCGTTGTTGACCCCTTCAATAACCACTCCCCCATTTGCCTTGAGGTCAGTGCTGAAAGTAGTTCCTGAGAGGTCAAGGCCGTCTCCCGCTGTGTAGGTGGTGTTGGTCGAGGCTATCGTGATCGTGTCACTGGCCTCCGTTGTGGTGATCGTGACATTCAACCCTTCCGCCAAGGTCAGAGTGTCCGTCGTCGTGTCAGCAACGATATTGTCTTGTCCCGAGACTGATATGGTCTTGAACGAAAACTCGTTCGTCTCACCACTCACCGCCTGCCAACTGCAAGTCCCGTCACCGTCCTCCCTGAGAAACTTGCTCCCTCCGGCTTCACCCGTTGAGGAAAGTTCTGTTCCTTCAAGGTTGCAGGTGAATGTGAGGTCGTAAGGATCGGCATCAGATCCAGTAGACGTATCAGTCCAATTGATGTCGATCCCCGTGCCTTCTACAAACTTGACCTCCTTGTTCTCGGTAATGGTGACTTCCGTTCCATCACCGTCCTCGAGAACAAAGCCTGACCCCATCGTGTTGGTGTCAGCGGTCATATCGTCGACCACCACGTCGATAGTCCCGTCTGCGTCGTCGTAGGTGACCGAGACTCTAGTCTCCGTGTTGCCGGAGAACATCGCCCCAACGATATCCTGAACAGCCTCAGTCGTCAGATTCGTATCCAAATCATCGACTACGACATCAATCGTGCCGTCGCCATCCTGATACGTCACGGTGCAACGAGTCTCGGTGTTTGACGAGAACATTGCGCCAACAATGTCTTGGACTTGCTCGGTCGATAACTGGGTGTTGGTGTCGGTCGAGGCTATCGTAACCGAGTCTGCCGCCGCGTCAGTGGTGATTGTCACATTGGACCCGGCCACGAGAGTCAGCGTGTCCGTGGTAGAGTCTGCAACCACGTTGCTCTGGCCTGAGACGGCAATCGTCTCGAACAGATTCTGACTGCCCCCGGCAGCAGCAGTCTCCCATGTCGCCAACCCCGCCGCATCGGAGGTCAGAACCTTGTTCAGGGCAGGAGAACCGCCCGTGATCTTCACCTGGCCCGCTACCTCCAGCAACGCGCCCGGAGCCGTAGTCCCGATTCCCACGTTCCCGTCAGCGTCTATCCGCATCCGCTCACTGGGACTGCCGGATGTCTTCGCCGTCCTGAACAGAATCCTCGCTGGCATTGCACCGCCACCAGCATCCGAAGGCGTGCCATCTGCCTCGAATTGAATCCTCGCTCCCGTCAGGTACTCGTTCGTTGTGCCCACGAAACCCCGACCGTCGATGTTCAACAACACGTCGTCGTCCACAACCGCCGCCCTGGCGGTGTACGTCCCCCTCGACTTCTTGCCGATCACCGAACCGGCGTTCACCGTCTCCTGTATCCGCTCAAGGGTGATCCCTGCACCGGCCACTTCTCGGAGGACATGAAGTGCCGTGTCAGGCTCGTTGGTCCCGATTCCGAGTTCCTTCAGGACCGAATGGTCTCCGGCAAGGTTCGCCATGCCACGACGCATCCTCGACACGGATGACCCGTTGGGAACCCTCGGCTGCTCAAAACCCCTGTTGGTGACTGCCATCAGAAGATCCTCGCAGACTTGCGGGCCGTGAGTTCAAGATCAGCCTCAGCCCGCTCCATCACCCAACGCTGCGCCACCGTGCTGTTGCCCAATTTCAGGTAGATCGCATGGGAAATAGCCTTCCGACGCTCCGACACGTTGCGGCCAGGAACAAAGGTTGCCGTGTAGTGTGCCGTGGTCTGGGCATACGCATCCTCGGCATTGTCGCCGATGAACACGCTCGCAGCCACGTTGCTGGAGTTCTTCCCCACCTGAACCCGTAGCTCATTCATCTTCACCAAGCCAAGGTTCTCCGACACCAGAGGGCCGAAGTAGGCGTAGCTGTCAATCGCCGTGCCGTCGTCATCAGAGGCCGTCAAGTCCCACTTCCGCAGGAATCCGTCCCAACCGCCAAGCAACACCACCCGGTCATTCGGGTCCAGTCCGTCCAGCACATGCACTTCCTTGGGATTGTGGACGTACTCGCTGTTGGTCGTTGCTTCAAACTTGTCCAGCCACCACGACTCGGCACGGATGTCGTAGAAGTAGTGGGTCGCCGCGTCGAACGGGTTCAAGGGCGTGATGAAGACATGCAGACCCTGCTCGCGCTCGTTCCACACCAGACGAATAATGTTCTTGTCCAAGTCAATCGTACTCAGACGCTCCTCGATGGAACCCACCGTGATCTTCGTCATGCCCTGGCCAAGAGCAAAGCGGTACACGCCGCCCCGCGTGCCGAAGAAGTAAATTACCCCGCCGGAATCACGACACCACGGACGGCCCCACGGCATTCCGATACCATCCACCACGTTGTCGATCCGGCCACCCAGCATCGGGTCACCAGTCATCTGCCAGATGCTGTGGTCGCAACCCCACACCAGGATGTCGTCGTTCACCGGGATCATGCACCGGATCACGTCGGGACTCTTTCCGGCAGGAGCGTTCACACCAGACACCGCCTGAGTCTCGGTGAGGACGTTGGGCGTGTAGTTCCAGTCGTCGGCGTCACCCTGCTTCGACATGTAGTATTCCTGCGGGTCTCCCTCCACACCCGCCATCACGATCCGGCTGCGCCAATTCTCGATCAGGGTGGGCTTGCGGCCATTGCTGTCAGCCGGAAGAGTCCCCGCTGTCGGACTCCACGCCGCCACCTTGTTCGTCGCCGCATCGTAATACTTGTTGTTCAGTCCATCCGTGAAATACAACTTTGAGCCTAGCTGGGCAGCGAAAATGACAGCACGGCCCGGATCAAGGGCAGGAGTTCCAGTAGAACCACCGCCGTCCGCAAGTGCGTACCAACCATCAGCATCGAACTCCTTCACCACGCCACCGGCAACACCCAACTGCTTGGTCTGACGGACTGACAGGCTGTTCTGTGGATTGAATTGGTAAATCGAGGCACACGACGCACCCGTCTGAACATTGTCGCCGTCGCTGATAATCCAGTCGTCAACCACCGGCTCCGCTTCAGTCACCCTCGCCACGTTGTTCGAGGCGTTGTTTCGGAACAGGCGGAAGCCACCCTTCTCGTCCTGGTACACGTTGTTCCAGTTGGTGATACTGTGAGCATCCGAGTCGTTGATCTTTGTTCCGTCCGAAATGCTCACCGTGGCAAATGATTTACCTCCTCCGTAAACATTTCCACCCACCACGCCCAGTCGTGTGCCGACGTAGTCATACGCCAACGCACGGCTGGTTCCCGCATTGGTCTGCTGCCATTGCTGCGTGCCCACGCTGTTCATCTTCGTCACGACGTAGGTGAACGATCCCGTGCTGTACCGGGACAGGCAGTAGAAGTTGCCGTTCTCGTCCACGGCAAGAGACAATTCCTCGTTGTTCGTGTGGGCCGTGGTTGAGCCGGTGCCGTACGGCTGTAATTCGCGAGCGTACATCTGCAACCCGTTGTCCAGATTGATCGCCTGAAGACAGATGCGACCGTCGTGGGCCAACTTGAAGTCACCACCCGTTGCCGTGGACGAGAGCGTCACAACCTCTGCCGTGTCACCACTGCCCTCGGTTGTCTTGGTGATCGTCAGGCTTCCACCCGTCAGGTTGTCCGAATTGATCAGGAACTCGACAACATCCTGGTTCACCTTGTCCCCCTTGAAGGTGACCACCACGTCATCCGTGTTCAACGGCCCACCCGTAACGCCGACGTTGCTGGTGGTCAGATGAGCCATCGCCACGATGGCCGTCTCGATGGAAGCAGCCGAGTCGTTCCAGTTGATCGCATTGCTGGTAGTCGTGGCTACCGCTGTGGCCCCGCTGTTGTTGTAGCACAGCATCGCCAGCATTCCGTTACCGGCCACGAACGGATTGGTGATGTTCGCGGTCTCACCACTGCTGGGGTAGAAGTCCTTGTGATCAGTAGTGCCTTGATCCTCGGACAACAGCCAGTAATCTGACTCAGTCCCGTTGCCGCTGGTCGTCTCTCGCAACTTCCCATCGGAAGTCTTCACCCGGTAGATCGCCTCGCCGGTCACCCCGCTGATGTTTCTGGCCCAGACGTAGACGTAATCACCAAACACAACCAGACCGGCCACCTGGCGTGTCGCTGAACTCAGTTGAACCGAAGGCGAGTTTGCATCCGTCCAGTCCCACGAATCAACACCAAGGGCGTTGGTCTTCCGCATGATCAACTTGTCTGCGGAAGACACGCAGGCGGTATACAGAAACCCGTCACGACCCCATTGGCCCAGTTGGTACGTCTCGGTTACGTCGCCCAGAGAGGAGCCAATGGTCCCAAGGTTATCCACAACTGCAAACGACCCACCCGTATCCTCACGGATTACCGCATGACCACGGCCTGAGAGTGGCGTGAACTCCGAGTAGGCCAACTGGTGAATCGTCTGGATCGACGTACTCGCCGTGTGCGCAGTCGAGACGTACTTCGCCAGTCCCGCTCGCTGACCACCACGCGCCCTGCCGCTCGCCTTCGAGTTCCCGCTGGAAGGATCAGTCGAATTGGCCGGGAAAGAACGGACGTTCTGAACGTCCACGGATGTGCCGCGAGGCTGGTCCTCGTAGCCATACGTCTCGTTGAGTCCCTTCACCGGAAAGGGAAGTTTTACGCTTCGCCTTTTGGGAGGCATCCGTCTTCTCCCTAGACATACTTCTTCTTGCCGTCTGCAAGGTAGTAGTGTTTCGTCTTCACAGACCAGTCCACAGCCATCTTGTACCCGGCATTGTGGACAGCCAGCCCCCACGACTGATCTACATAATGCACCCCCTCATGCTTGCGATCCACGCCCAAGGACTTGATCACGGGCGTCTTGGTCAGCCAGCACCCAAGATGACTGCTGCCGATAATCTCGACCCCAAATTCCTTCTCCTCTACAACACGCACCACACCAGTCTCTGGCTGAAAGTTTCCACCAACCTGGTACGTCCTGCGAAGATGCCACAACACCGGATAATTATCACATTTCCTGCGGTTGTTCATAGAACCCACAACAGTCGCAAGATCGTCTCTCGATTCAGCCAAAGCGTGAAGCGTCTCGTAGGAACCCTCTGGTATCTCCACGTCGTCCTCGACAATCATCGTGTATGGCAGATCAGCGATCTCTTCGTTGAGGAGACGCTTGTAAACCGCCCACACCCTCGCATCAACCGTCAAGGCGTCATCAGTCACGTCAATCGTACTGGGAGGATTGTGATCCACCAGAAGAATATAACTGTCGAACTTCTTCTTCACTATTTCCGATAACTCAGCAGAGAACTCGTGATCACAAGAATTGTCGTAGACCACATAGTGAGCCTCGGAGATAGGAAGCCTGTCGATTCCTCGAAAGTAATCGTCAAGACAAAAACTCTTCCCAGAGAACGGGGTCACAAGGTTGAAGGTCTTTCCAGACAGCGAGAGCCTCTCTCCCACAACCTCAACCAGTCTCGGATCGTGACCAGGTGTCGTGTGGATTGAGGCCAGTCGAGCATCCTGACCAGACATCGAATACGCCGGAACCATCCGCCTGTGGCGTATCGAGAACTCAGGCTCAGACGATACAATCTCCACTGTTACCCCTTCAACGTGACAATGCACGTCTTGGCGTTCGTCGCTGCAACCATCCGAAAATGATTTGCCCCGAACAATTCGTCAGGCAGCGGATACCCCTTGTTGATTTCCGCCGTGATCGACACCGCCGTGCCCCCGCTGTCTTCAAGAGCGTGGTACGTCCCGCCCTTCTTGTCGGAGACCTCGAAGGTGATGTTTCCAATTGCACCCGTGACGTTGGGGACGTACACCACGCCACCAGCGTATTCCGAGAAATCGACCTCCGTGGAGGACGTGTTCGTAGTATCCACCACGACACTCGACAGGGTGGTAGACCACCTGTGAATTCGCTTGGTCATGCCTCACCCCCTTACGCAGACGTTACGGTGACCGTCTGGGTTTCAGTGGCCAGAGGAACGACGATCCATGATGTCCCGTCACACACGGCACGGAAGCCGCCACCGATCTTCTCATTCGTCGTGGAAAACTCGATCTTGTCGGCGGTCAGATCGTTGAACACCACGAGTTCCTCGTCCTGACCGGCAATGATCAAGTCCTGGTCGGCCACCGCGTAGAACTCCACGATGCCCCCGCTGGAGTTCGCAGCCTTGGGCAGCGTGAAAGTCACGCCAGCCGCCGCGCCACGGGTCGTGAAAATACTGTCGAAGTCACCGGCAACCACCGTGTAATCGGCGGTCTTCGCCTTGATCTCACGGGCCGATTGCAACAGGCGAAGTACGTTCTTGCTACTCATGTCTCGTTCCTTTTGACATCGTGAAGGATGGTCCGGTTCCCCGACATGGGGCAGGGACTCTCACCCTGTACCAACCGGAAGGCTACTCGTTCTTGTAGGTCACCTGACCACTATACAGGAATTGGCGGTTCCGGTTGAACACCGGAATCCCATCAGAGTCATCACCATTGTACCCAAGATGCTCGGCCCGGTTGTCCTTCGTGTCGAACATGATCGACGACACCAGCGACTCCTGAAACCTCGCGAACATCGGGCCACGCTCGTCATCCAGTCGCCGCTCGGCCTCGGACAGGCACGAGTACAGGATCGTCTCGGAGTGATCGCTTCCCCCGTACAGGTAATCCGTGCCGGAACTCGGCTTGTTCGGTCGGACCCGGTAGCGGTACGTCACCGTCGCGGACGACGTGATCGGGGGCCAGAAGAGAACCTCCTGCCGTGTACCCGTCGCCTCGGCAAACACCTTCGGACGAATCGCTGCGAATTGCGGATCGCCTCCCGAATAATTCTTGTATCGGTCCCTCTGTCGTAACTCGCGAATGCGAGCCTCGCCCACCACCTGGCAGGTGTACCATGCGTTGTCTGCCTGAGCGAATGTGAACGGTCCCAGAACCCTCCCGAAGTCATCCGGCAAGTCATAATCATCCTGATGCAAGTCATACGACGCACCAGCAGACACATCAGACGCAGAACTCGTGTCGTCCAGTGTCAACTGCGTGTCGCTGTCTCTGGTGGCAACCGAGTAATCGGTGCCGCTGATCTCGATCATTCCTGCCGCTGCCCACGCCGGAAACGTACCGCCAACTAGCGTGACAACACCACTGGAAGCCGTAATCGTACCCGTCGTGTACGGGGCGTTGATTGAGAGGGTCGTCACCGGCATCAGGAAGGACCAGTCGTGGACCGATCCACCGACCGGGGGCGGCTTGTAGAATTGACGCAGGCCGGAATACACGACCCGGTCCACAAGTGCCTTGCGGTTGGCGTCACTCTCCCCGGAGTGATCACCGTCACCGCCGTACAGGAACTCGTAGACCGCGTCCCGCAAGTCCTCGAAGGACAGGCTCAGTGTGGACTCGGCCATTTACACTAGCTCGCAGACTTCGTGGAACTTCTCTGGCTGGATCAACTTGCTCTCGCCGTCGACCTCAACCTTGTAAAACCCCCTCGGGCCACGGCCAAGAAAGGTGCCTTCGCTCCCGTTCAGGAGGAACCGACGCCCCGCGTCCTCCTTCGTTAGCTTTTGCCCCGAACCTGGACTCGCCACCCGTGGGGGCGGATCGAACGCGAGGGCAAGGATCAGGGCCAGCACGCTTGTGGGAAGGTCCGCTGGCCCGTTTCCCATGTCAGACAGACGCCTGACCTTGACATACAACTTCTCAACAGCGGGGGGAAGAGGCCCGCCGTTCATCAATTCCATGCGCTCCCGCGTCCGTTCGTCCATTTACTTCTTCTTCTTGGAGGCAGGCTTCTTCTTCGGCTTCTCGACCGGGTCGAGACCACACCGGATACCGGCCAGTGCTAATGCAAGATCGGAACCGCAGGCATCCAGAACGGCAGCGTACTTGTCGCCGTATGACTCAAGTCGCTCGCTGCAACTGCCAAAGACCGACTCGGCCTTCTTCTTCGCTTTGTCGTCCATGTCTTGTTCCTTGTGAGGACGGCTTTCGCCGGGGAGGGTCCGTGAGGAAAAACCCTCCCCGGCGTCAACCCGCGAGGACTCAGTCCGACACACCAGCAGCGAAGAACCGACCAATGTCCAGAACCGGGGCACCATTGCCCTCAGCCTTGGTCCCAATCACCGCGTACCCGCTGGCAATCGTCGGCATGGTGTCAGTCGCCACTTCGGTGTCATCAACAAAGAGACGAACAATCCCGTCGCCACGATTCACAATCCCGATCTTGGTGGCAGTGGCGGCAGCCACGTTGCTGCCAGAATCCTTGATGCGGGCCGCTCCCGAATCACCACGGGTGGCAATCAGGAGACTCCCGGCATCATACGACACGCTGTCGGAATCAGTCTCGTCTCCACTTTTGTCACGGTCGATGTAAACACCGACAGTCCCTGCCGCAATCGCACCAGATCCATCCTGAGAGTCAACCAGGAAGCCCCCGTCGCGAGCAGCCGAGAAACCAACAAACACCGCGTTGTCGCTATCGGCAATGCTGTCGATGTTGATTGACCCCTCAACGGCGAACCGACCGGACAGGGACAACTTGACCCGGCTGGAAAGGACCGCCGCGTCCTCAGCCACACTGCCAGCCGTGAGATCAATGGCGAAGTTGGTGGAGTCCCAAGACGCTGTCCCCTCGCCAACCCTGTCGTCTTCCGAAATGTCGTTGATGTTGAACGGGTCAACCATGAACATTTCGCCGCCCAAGCCCACGAGGGCATTCTTGACCGGGAAGTTGCCCCAGATCACTGGAGACAGGCGACCGGCGTTCACAACGCCTTTGTGCTGCATTGAACTTGTCATCGTAAAGCCTTTCTGATGCTGCCAATCTCAGACAACCCCTCCCCCCGCATGGCAGCGATGGCTGGGGGGGAGGGAACGTGTCAGTCAAACTACTTGGACAGAACGAAGTTCCGACGCCGGTCAAGGCAGCAGAACTGGTATGAGCAGTCAGTGTACTGCGTGATCGTTCTGTGGTGCAGCGGGTGCGGAGTTACCTTCGTCTCCTTCATGTACTCGCCGCTCAGGAAGGCAGGCTTGAACACCGACCAGTTGATCCCGTAGACCGGGTTGGTCGTGTCAGTCGTGCCACTGTTGTTGTCGAACCACGGAACCCAGACAACAGGAGTGCGACGGAAGACGGTCAGCCCATCTTTGCTAGCCACGTCATTCCCCAAATTGTCGTTTTGCCCCTCAAGCAATTCCTCCAACGTGCCCAACACCGTGTAGTCGGTGTAGAAGCCGTAGTCGGAATTCATGTTGCTGAAGGGACCGTCAACAGGAGGACGGAATTCGGTCTTCGTGGCAGCTTCACGCCACTTCTTGATCAAATCGCCCTTGCTGACCTCGCTGTAGTTCGCAGACCAGTTCTTCCACCTGGTGTAGGTGGTTGCACTGATTCCGCCAACGTCCGAGAAGCCTGCCGGGTGACCGCCGTTGAACCCGGTCGTCGCGTTGTAGACGATCCAGTACGGGACACCGTAGGGCTTCAGGGAATCGGAAGACGAATCCGGCTTCGACCAGAAGTTCGTTTCCATCACTTCAGCCAAGTCGGTCATCGCATCGACGCGACTCGTCTGGAGCAGATTGACCAGACGGGCGGGCGAACGGTTCATCGAAATGATCCGCTCTTCCAAGGCCCAGTGGGTCTCGGTGTGACGCCAAGGCACATTGCCCGTGGTCTGGGTGTCAGCGGTCGTCGGGTTGTCGACCTCGTTCAACTTCACGTTGCGAGCAGCGTTGTTGCTCAGGACGCGGACATTGAACTGGTAGCCGTAGCCCGAACCGAACTCGACCTTCTTCTGCTTCAAAACCTGCGGCAACGCAATGTGACGCTGGTTGTCAACAACAATGTCAGCCCACGTCGTCTTCTCAAGATGACGAAGGGTAGTGGTTACGAGATCAGTGTAATCGTCGCCTTGGTAAGGCATGGATTACTCCCTTTCTTTTTATGCCATCAGGCAAACTCGTCCTGGCCCGTAAAGGTGCCATTTTGACGATGCCATTCGGCTGCGGCCCTGACTGCGGCTTCCTGCCCAGACACCGGGGACTCCTCCTGCTGCGTCGGCTTGGCCGTGGCCTGCGACGCATTCTTCCGGGTCTTCTCGGAAACATTCCTCAAAGCCTGATCCTTCATTTGAGTTCCATACAACGTGTTCACAGCCTGATCCACAAGCTGCTCCAAGGGCGGAACCTGTTGCCCCTGAGTCATGTAGCCGTGCCCCTGGCGAGCAATCTCATTCGCCACTGAAACACGGTTCATGGCCGATTCCTGCTCAACATCACTGAGCCGTCCTCGACCGAAAATCTCTTCGCTGTAACTGTTCAGGATGCTGTCGACCTCACGGCCAGTCGTCTCGGCCTGAAGCCGCTGCTGCTGCTGGTGCATCGCGCCCAACATCGCCTCCATCTGGGTGAACCGCCAGTTCGCATGGTTGTTCATCGCGACGATGTTCTCGTCGAAATCATCGGGAGACTCGAAGGCGAAGTTGCCGACAGGGGGCGCACCCTGCTGGACCGGCATCTGACGCTGCTGCATTCCCTGAGCAACACGACCGGCAACCTGGTCAAAGCTGTCAGGATCGCCGAACGCCCGAACCTGCTCGGGAGTCATGCCCAACGCCGCGCCCATAGCGTACTGGTCGTTGCGGAACCCTCCATCATCATCGGCAGGGGCTTCCCCGACAACAGCCTCCTCCTCAGTCTCGGTATCAGAAACAACCGGGTCTTCAAATACCGGCTCCTCCTCCACGATATCCTCGGGAGAGGACTCCACCACTTCCTGCTGATCAGCAACTGTTTCTTCTGGCATCACTTCTTCCCCTTGTGGTAACTCATTTTCTTCCCGGTCTTTTTGGCGTACCGCTTCGCAGCAGCCTTACCCTTCTTCCCATACGAGAACTTCTTCTTGCCAACTTTAGGCATCGCATCCACCAATAAAAATACGTTTATGCGTCTCTGGTGTCAAAAAAAACTACCCCACACCATCCTTGTTGTGCAGTCCAATCGTTCTCAGGTACGCCCTCTGCTGGCGATGACTCGTGAAATGCGGCCTGCCGTGATGATCGAAGTCTATCGGGAATCCATGCTTTCGGGCATGATCCTCCGCTGCCGCACGGTCCTTGGGATGAACTGCCGCCCCCTCGGAGACGATCACCTGGCCGGACTCGTAGGGCTTGCGGATGTTTCCCGACCCCTTGGAACCCTTGATGAATTCCTTTCGGTCGACCTCTTGTCCGTTGATCCTGTAAACGACTGTCATGGTGGGGGCGGATCTCCCGGCCTTGGCAATACTGGTGCGGCTGGACGCAGAACACCTGGCCACCAAGACGGCGGCGTCCCCGTTGGCGGCTGGGGGGTTCCAACAGGAATATTCGGTTGTCCGTAACCGGGAATGTTCTGGCCCGGCATACCGGGACTCATATTGCTAGGCCCAACCGGGAGACTGGGGTCGTAGGGTAATTTCCCTGCACCCGGATAAACTCCCCCACCCTGCGGGTAGCTGCCCGGAAACCAGTTTGCATGAACACCGGCTCCAAAGTTTTGAGCCGCACGCCACGCATTCTGAGCCGCCACATTGGCTTCGTAGAGTGCGATAGTCCCTGCTGCCGTTTTCACTCTCGGACTGACAGTGGGAATGACATCCCCGACACCCAGATTGCCAACAGTCGTTTGCGGAAAATTGGGATTCCGGCCCAAGTGCGGACCCGAACCACCAATCGGCAAATTGCCATATGCGTTTTGAACCGCACTGTTAGACGGAGGAGGAGTCATTCCCGCTGCTACCTGTAACGCCTGCCACGCCGCAGCGAACGGAGTCTGTCCCGTTGACGGAATGGAAGGATCGAATGTTCCTCCCATAGGAATGGACGGTAACTGGGGTACGATTGGCCCCGAAGGAATCCGGTTTCGGTTTCCAGGGAAACCGGGACCGGGAAGTTGCTGATTCGGATTGAGGGGGACACCCGGAGCAGGAAAACCCGGCATCCTTACGCCGGGATTCTGAACGACTGGTGGAACACTGGGATAAACCGGCAGCGGTGGAAATCCGTAATCAGCCATTGTTTTTGTTCCTAGTAGCTGCGACTCCACGTCGTCGGATAAGGAGGAGCCATGATTGTTCCTTCTACGGCCTAAGGGGCAAGGAAGACCCCGCCCCTGTCGAACCAGGAATGCTTGGATAGTAGGGCGGAACCGCACCAATCGCCGGATTCAAAGCGGGTCCGATTGCGGGATCGGGTCCGGGCGGGGCCATGAGACCCGGATCATAAGCGGGTGGGGCAATGGGGGGGGTCACGCCCGGAAACTGAGGCTGTCCGTAGCCGGGCTGGTAATAACCCGTTCCCGGTGCGCCGGGACTGACGTTACCCGGACCAATCGGGGCACTCGGGTCATACGGTGCCGGAATATGAGACGGGCCAAGCGAGGGCGATCCGGTGCCCGGAGCAGAATTGAAATAATTGGAAGGAGTCGTGTAGTAGGAAACCAACTGATTGAGAAGGTCCGCGCCTACGTTCTGTCCCGTCTGGACGAGATTTCCACCAACAATCTGCTTGACTGTGCTGGGGGGGTTGTGGAAAGACCCGGTAATCGGCCTCACGGCCTTGTACAGATCCCCCCCCCTTGTCCCAGCAATGTTGAGAAACTGACTGGCCCCTGACGCGGCATTTCCTATCGCGCCAGCAACGCCCTGTGGTGATCCCACTGGCGGAATGTTCCACGGTCCTCCGGGTCCGTATGTCGGTGGCGTACCGCCACCCATCGAACCGGGGGGCACGTTCCCCTGACCGCCCGGCCAAGAGGTTGTCGGGGGGGCCATCGGTGGAATCGGCTGGATGTAATTTGTCAGCTGGTTGATCCACGCATCCATCGCCTTGTCGTACGCGCTGGGATTCAAAATGCGCTGCGACACCCTGCGTTTGGGATCAGGATCTACCGGCCTTGGCGGAAGTTGTGCCATGTCAGGCTCCTTGCATCTGTGGTTCGGACCCAGACATCATCTGCTGGATCATTTCCTGTTCGTTGCGGCCAGGTGTTGCCTCACCCGCTCGGTTGATTCGCTCGTTCTGTCGCATCGTCACCGGACTCTGTCTCTGCTCGCCGCCCTGCGCCGGTTCGCCCGTGCTGATGATCAGGTCTCGCAGTTCCGGCAGGTTCGCGTACTTCGCGTATATCTCAAGCAGTCCCTCCATGTCCAGACCCATGCCCTGCTGCTGCAACAGGGGCAAGGAAGGAATGACAATCCCCTGCACGATCTGGTTGATGCTCTGCAACCGCTGGCCCGGAGACAAATACTGCATCGAGTACGGCTCGATACGAACCTCATGCTCGTAAACCGAGTGGCCCTCTCGCTCATCGGGACTCAACTGGCTGGTCACCGAGGGCAGGTCGGGGAACGTCAGTTCCACGTCATACGTCTTGACCGGGTCGCTCCACAACCAGTACCCGTAACTCCTGAGAATGTCCCTCGTGAATCCCATCACGAGATCCTGCATCCCGGCAACACGCTGGTTGGCACTCGCGTTGAGCATCTTGTCCTGGCCTACCGTGTCCGAGGACGCGGCCAGTCCACCCAGCGCATCAAGGTTGCCCGCCAGCCAACTGAACAACTGCTTGCTCTGGAGCATGAACGCGAAGTTGCGCTGGTCAATGCCCCCGAACTGACGCTCGATCACCGAGTCGGGATTGTCAACCGCCACGACCTCACCGTCACTCGCCTTGCGAATCCGCTCCGCATCACCCGTGTCCATCCCACGGGTCAGGCCCACCACCTTGGCCCGCTGCGACTGACGCTCCAGCTTCCGGTACAACCCGTTGACAATATTGTGCAGTCCGCTCCAGAGCATCGCCGGGGCCAGCGGCATCGAGTTACCCGGAACCTCCGAGAACCACAGCAGGTGGTACGGGCCAAGCTGGCTGTCCGGCCCGTCCCACTCCACCACCCGCAACGGCTTTGACCCCTCGTTGGGTCCAAGCGTCACGACCAGACGCTCCTTGGGAAGAAAGATCTCCCAGAGTTCCACCTTGTCGTGGATCTCCGCGTCGGAGCCACTCATCCCTGAGGCAAGCGTGTGAACCCGCTCGTCACCACTCTCGTTGTGACCTGTCGGCTTCCGGGCCACCAGTTCACCACGCACCGACCGGCTGAACCCCTTGAACTTCTTCGCCTCATCCAAGTCCATCAGGTAACGGTGGCCGCAATAACTGATCTCCTCGGGAGACCTGGCCGACATGTCATGCACCCAGTCATCCAGCAGGATGCTGCTGACATACGGCTCCGTCATGTTGAACTCGACACCGGCCTCCTCGACAACACCGGCATCCTCGATGCCCACCTTGATGATCCCCATCGAGAACAACGCCGACTTGATCGCACGCTGTAGCACCTTGTGGATCTGACCGTCGTCGAGGCTCTCGTTCAACAAACCCTCGTACTCAATCGAGTACGGCTTGAACTCCTCGTTCTTGGTGAACACCAGCACCTGCGGGGGACGGGCAACCAGTTGCCGCTCGTAAATGTTCGTCGCCAGTTCCATCAGGTTGACGTGAACCGGCTTGGTTGCACCGTCATCGGAGTAGTAGACCCCGACGTACTGCTCAAGTGCCTGCTTGTGACGAACCCTGAACGGCTCCAGCTTCCGACGACTGGCGTGAACCGCCTCCCTGAGACGGTCAACGTCCATCAGCTTGTTCGGGTTCAGAGCCACTCGTCCTCAGCCTCAAGTTCCCTCTGATTCCGACGCCACTCGAAAGACATGACAGGAACCTGGATCACAGGTTCGGCTGCTGGCTCCCGACGTTCGCGAATGATCTTCGCACAGAGGGCATCTGCAATCACACGGTCGCCGTGCCCCGTGCCCCTGTTGGTCGGATCTGGAGATCTTGTCGAACCTCCATGTTCGATTTTGCCACTCGGAAGATAAACGTATTCCCCAGCCTCTTCAAGTGCCTTTCTGCTGGGATTGATGAAAGCCCTGCCGAACAAAGCCTCACGGTACGTCGCCAACAAGTCCTTTTTCCCGTCACTTGTTGAATACCAACCCGGTCGATCAGACACTTTCCTCGAAAGACGCTGCTCCTGTGTCTGGTAATAAATATTCCCGTAATGCAATTCCTCAACCACCGTCTTCCCGAAAGTCCGACCCGGACCCGTCGCCTCCCAGATCAGGTACGCACCCCGGTTCCCCGGCCCGGCGAACATCCGGCAAAGAGCCACGGCAACCTCTGCCAGCCGAACGGTACTCGTCTCGTTATCCGCCCACTCGGCCACCTTCTCACCACTGAGCCGGTCACCGACCGTCAGCACGGAATCACTCGCCCTGGTCCCCTGAGAAATATCGCACCCGATCACATAATCCCTGTCCATCGGAGGCAACCCCTCCTCGTCGAGGGCACACCAGATCTTCAGGAAACCCTCCCCGTCATCCTCGAACCGACCCTCGTTACCCGGCTCAACATGCAATGTTCCCTGGTACAACGGCGGGCAGCAGAATTCCCTGATCAACTGCCTGAGAGTGTCGGGATCGAAGTAGGGGTAATCACTCCCCTGGTAATCAATGTCCAACTGGGTGGCAATCTCAACGGCGTGTGCCCTGCGGGTGCATTCCCGGTCGTACCACGGACTCCGCTGCTTCCCCTCCTCGTTCTCGTAGAGTCCTTCCGACTTCTCGGGGTGCCTTGACCAGTGAAACCTCAGCCTCGGCGTGCCCGCCTGCCTTTGAGCATAGAACGCATTGCCGGTTCCGGCGGGCGTGGAATTGAACAGGCGGGTATTGGTCGTATCCGCCGTCGCACTCAGCACGTCCCAGCCACCCTGCTCAAACGCGGCGAACTCGTCGATCAGCATTCCCGTACGCCTGCCGCCACGCCCGATATTGTCCGTCGTACTCTCGCCCTCGATCCTCGATCCGTTCTCAAGGTTGATCAACTTCAACTTGTTGCGTCGGTACTTGGGACGCATCCACTCGGGGAGTCCCTTGAGAATGAAATCAACATGGGAGAACAGCGAGTCGCTGGACCCGTCCACCAGTGCCTCCTTCCGAGACACCATCAGGTAACTCTCCATCGGGCGGAACAGCCAACGCCAGGTGAACAGGGTCAGGCAGATCCAGCTTGCCCCCATGTCCCTCGACTTCTCGATCAGGACATCGGTCTCGCCGATGGCCTCGTCCAGTGCGAGGAACGCCTCATCCTGAAAGTCCCACGTCACGAAGGGGATCTTCGGCTTCATGCCGTCAGAGATCTTGCGGGGGTCATACGTCCACGCGAACGTATTGATCCAGTAGAGAATGTCCCTGCTGCACGCGGTCCAGATGGTCTCCTGAAATTCCCGGTCAGAAGCCGACCTCGTCAGGACTTCCTGCCGGAACACCAGGTTCAGGTTCAGATCCTTCGGAACCGTTCCGTAGAACGGAAGACTGGATGGATTGGAGCATTTCCGCGATTTCAGAAGTGGCGCGACGGGCATCTTCTCGGAACCCCTCCATGATCAGATCCTTGTCCTCGGACTTGGAAGCCATTTCCAGCCACTTGGCATAGAACGTCCGGGGGTCACTCCTCGCGAACTCCAACAGTCCCCACGCGCCGGAACTCGGCGCATCCTCGGGCTTCACATCCTCCAGCGCAGCATTCTCATACACCCACTGGAACTCCGCTCTCAGGCTGGCAGACTTCCCCTCGAACTGTTTACTCGACGGTCGCTTGGGCTTGGGTGGCGACTTCTTGGGTTCGGACTTGGAAGACGTGGAATGGTTGTCGCTGGCACTCCCGCCGAACCCGAACTCGACCGCCGCGAGGTTCCACGACTCCTTCTTCGACGTGCCTTCCGCCTCCAGTGCCACGCGACTCGCCTTGAAGTCCTTCATCAACCCTTCAGACTTCAGGTGTGCCCAGAACTCGTCCTTCGTCATTTCGGACACAGGACATACTCCTCGAAGTTCACCAGTTCCTCCTGACCGGCAACATAACACTCGTTGCCGCCCTCCACCAGCACCTGCTTCCGCTCGGGCACAATCAGCCTGGCCCCGGTCATGAAACCCCGGAACATCCACTCCCTCTCGCTGCCCACCATCAACGCATACAGGTCCACCGGACTCTTCCACGAGGGGACAACCAGCCTCCCCTTCCTGTGGTGTGTAGATTTTACATCCACCAGCATTCCCCTGACAACGGCGTCCCCGTCATCATCCTTGGACATCCGTGCCCCCTGCACGAGATCGCAGTAGACGTTGAACCCCCTGCAAAACGCGAGTTCGGAGGCACAACCGGCCAGGTGAATGTCCTCGTCGGTACGGCTCCCGTCCTTCCTCGTCTCAGTGGACCCGGCCTCGACGTTGCTCTGCTGCCTCCGGTGCGCCGCCGCCTTGGCCGTGTCCCACTCCCAATCACTCAGACTCACCACCGTTCCGATGTCCATATCGCTTGTTCCCCAGATACGCAACGATCTCGTTGTGAGCCACCCTCAGATCCGACAACATTTCCTCGGTAACAGTCCTGAGAGTGACAACCTCGCCGATCAGCCACTCGACCATTTCCGGGGTCACGAAGTCGCCCAAGGCACTTCCCGGCTCCTTCTGCCATTCCCTGTAAGCCTTCAGGATGATGACGACTCCATTCTTCGGTTCCACGCCGCCACCGCTCTTGTCTGGTCCGTGTGCCATGACGTATGTGCCCTCACTCCGTTATTCAGGCAAACCAACTGGTAATGCAACACCGCATCACCATCCATCTTCTCAGTCTCTGCCTCCCTCCACTCAGGCTGCTCGCCGCAGAAAGGGCAAGGAAGAAGTTCCCACTCACTTGGCATCCCTGTTCTCCATGTCATCACAAGCCAATTCCCACGCCTCAATAGCCATCTGCGTCGTATCCCCCAGTGCCGTCACCAGGCACTTGTCACACGTCACCGCACCAAGATGGTGGCCCGTCTGGGGGTCATGCACACGCTCCAGTATCTGAGGCATCTTCCCGCACTTGGGGCAATTCCTCGGCTTCCGTGCCATCACTCACCCCATACTTCGTCTCGTTCACGTCCTCCATCATGTCGGGAGTCCGCACGCCACCCCCACGCCAAGGCACCGACTGGAGGTAACCACCAGAGGATAACTCCTTTCGAGCCTCGTCCAAATGCGGCTTGCAAAAACGCCAGCCACCATGACGCTTCTCAGTACAACACACCCAACTGCAAGCAACAGACGCCAACCGGGTGCTGACCGCAATCTCCGTGGCCCGCTCCAACTGGCCCGTCAAATCATGGACCTCACCCTCCAGCATCTGCACACGCTGACGGTGCTGCTCAATCTCCACAGAAAGAGAAACCGTGGCCAGGTCAACCAGCGACTTGGACTCCCGCCTCGTCTGGTGAAGACGGGCACGCAAACCCTCCTCGCGATCCATGCTCTCACGCAAGTCCGAAGCCCAGTCCTCCTCTCGCTGCAAAAACGCACGCTCCTGATCATGCAGCCGAGAACGAAGCAACACCACTGACTCCTCAACAGGAGTACGGTAGAACTCCGGCTTCAACATCAACGGGTGCCCCTTCGCTGAAGAAGATCAGTCATCACTCGGTCCCTCCGGTAGTGGTCGCCAGTGGGATCACCAGCATCGACGCTCCCACGAACATCTGCTTCAGGAAATCTCGTCGTGTCTCAGACATCGCGTTTCTCCTTGGGTCACAGACCACAACCGCCCTCACACTCCATGTCGAAAAGTGAGCGTTGATTGTCGTCCAGGTTCACGTCCCGCAGCGGACGGCACGATTTGTGAACGTACATTTTTGATTGTTCCCCACGGTTCAAGACATTCCCTTCGGCTCGCAACGCGTCGTCGATTTCGCACGCGCGTTCCCAGTCCGCCGGATTTGCCTTTACCCGCTGCCATTCGTCGTTCGAATGGAACGGACAAAACACACACGCCGACCGCGGCGTCTCATGCGGGACGCCGGTTTGTTGCAGCCATCGCACACAATCGCCGCGCTTCATCACTTCGTCAATCAAAGGAAAATGACACGTTGACCACGGGATTGTTCCATAGCGTCCCCGCATTCGTGCCGCCCGTCCTGGTTCGTCGTATGAGAACCCGACGTATTGGTGAACGTGGACACCCTTCGGCATTCTTTGGCGCGGTTTCAACCCGACAATGTCTTGTCGAATTGTCTTCATAATGACATCAATTTTGTATTCGCGAGTACATTGACGACGGATCATCCCCGACGGTTTCCCTTCGTCAAACGCAATGAACGCGGGAATCGTGACAAACTTTTGTCCCGTGATGTTCTGCCCCGCCTGTATGTCATCACCAAGACAACCGGCCGACGCGCGGATTATCTTCGGCCCGCTCAACGACTCCAGCCAAGCTAGGTGTTTGTAGACCGCCGCCGGTTCGTCGCCGGGATCCGCGAAAATTGCTACGTCGAACGTCACCGGGATTTCGCCCGCCATCGACATCAGGTAAAGCGCGGTCGACTGCACTCCAGCCCCTAAATTCAGGACGTGGAACTCACGCATTGATCTACACTCCTGCCAGAACGAATATGATCCGCACCATCACCGTTCTCCTTCCACGCCTCGTATGCCACAACGACATCACGGAGCCGTTGGCAAGTCTTGAGTCGGCTATTCATCACTCGGTCCCTCCGGTAGTGGCCGCCAGTGGGTGAAGTGGTCTCTATGGGACGGTCCCTGCTCAAAGTGCCACTCCCCGGCGAACTCGTCGTTGTAGGCGGAAGCCATCACTCGCCCATCTTTGTCGGCTACGATAACCAAGGCTCCGTCATTCGGCGTCCGATCCTCCACACTCACCCACCCGACATTTGCCTCCCTCAGCCGCTCGACCTCCGAGACCAGCCACAAGTACAGTTCGTAGTCGGGGTAATACAGGAACGTGTCTTCATCGAACGCCCGCTTGATCTCAGCCAGTCGGTCAGTCATCGGGTGTCCCTTCTTTGAAGAAGATCAAGACCCTCAAGGGCCTCGCCCGTCCAAATGTCCAAGCCACGCTCCCAACGATCCCGGTATAACTCGATCCGCTCAGGATGACCCGCAACAGGACAGTTCGTCACACCACCGAACTCCTGGCCATCCTGGCGATGATCACGAAGCGACCCTTCCCAAACCTTGCTCACGTCAACGTCGTCCATGACTCGACCAGTCTAAACCAACAACAACAAGCCTCAAGACACATTCCCGACTCACACCAAAGATTCACCAAAGTTTTCAGAGTTTTTCAGGGGGTTAACCCCCCCTTGACTTTGTGCCAGTTCAGGTGCGCACCGACCCCGTCCGAAGACAGGGAAGGCGACTTGACTCCGCACCAGAACAGGCGGTTGCCGCTCGGCTGTGACTCTTTTACGTCGTTCAGCCGAGTACCCCCGACACGACGGCCAACCTCATGAAACCCGGCCCGTACGTCGTCACCGACCGGCGATTGGCAAAACAAAGCCCCCTTCTCTACGGCGAGGCAAACCACTGACATGTGCCGCAGCACGACGGGACTGTGTCAGACAGCCACTCCCCCAGCCTTGTCCACACACTTCTACACCACAACCAAACCACTGTCAACGAAAAAACCCCGGCCCTCTACAAATTCGGCTAGGAGAGGAGGACCAGGGCCTGGTGCAGCCGAAACCACACCAGCAACAACCTAACCAAACAAACACACAAACACAACCGTCCTCCTCAAAGAAAGACATATACCTCACACCGAATGACGGGGGCGGGAAG
>Ga0208316_1000473_pt1 | contig 34479 bp, 26 predicted proteins | sample MalvireepMed_231_FD_184240 | JGI IMG/M metagenome (GOLD analysis project Ga0208316, IMG submission 184240) | Marine viral communities from the Global Malaspina Expedition - Malaspina viral metaG DeepMed_231 (SPAdes) (version 2) | ecosystem: Environmental > Aquatic > Marine > Oceanic | place... | reverse complement strand
TTTTTCCGCAGGAATTTTACCCGTATTCCCCTCTTTTTCCCAAAAAGATTGAGCCTCATATATATGTGACATTAGAAATAATTTCGTAGTTCTATCTTTAGTGAGAACTTTATGTGAAGGAAGAACGGCTGCTTTTACATGTTCCTTCCAAGTATCATCACCTTTAGAGGCATCAACTAATAGAAAGACATCGGACATTAAGTGATTCCAGCTTCAGAGAGTATCTGTCTAGCTTCCTCGTCTTCCACTACACGTATCCCATAAGGCTCACGGCCTATAAATGGGATTATTCCATCAAAAAGCTCTTCACCCACAAGTTGCTTTCCAGCACGATCATCCGCTCTTTCTATCGCTTCCTCAAAGAGTTCCTGATGACCATCATCACTACCTAAAACTTTACGATTAGGTAAAATCGCTCCAGCTATAGATCCACCATGCTCACCACGGTACATCAATGCGGCTATATCTGCTAAAGACACTATTAATACTGACATTTATATCACCTCGTACTTCATTTACTAACAGTATAACATATTTAAACGGTTAAAGTCAATATATTAATAGACCTAGAGGATACTTCCTCTTACCTGATATATCTTATCAACCCATTTTTCAAAATTAGCTCTGATATCCGCAAGATCGGTAGTTTTAGCGTTAACTCCAATCAATTGTCCACTAGCTATAAGGTCATCTAAAGTTGATTGAGTAACTTGGGCATCAAAGAGATCCATAACTTCCACTTTAGCTGTAGTGAGATCTCCGCCACCCTTATTAATAATGTCTCCAGCTTTTATGTGATTATTACTGTTACCGTATACAGGACCCTCACTCCATAACATTCCTTCTTGCGGATGCCAGTTTCTAGTATAATCGGCCTTACCAGCAGCAAAACCATTGTCAATCCCTACTAATTCATTATTTTCATTCATCATAAAATTACCACGATGCCGATCTCTATTACCAGTGATGAAATCTAATAATGCTATTTTATGTATACCCTGACGCTTATCAAAATCTTGTACTAAATCATTAATACCCTGACTATTCGCGGAAGCTTTATCCCAAGTCTTGCAATTAGGCTCACAAAATTCCATGATATGTCCAAAACCTTTTCTACCATCTATTCGTAATTCTCTTTCCCATGTATCAAACTTTTTACTACCATGAGCCGCTTTACGTAAGTTATCATGTACTTCAAAGGCAAAATCTTGTAATTCCTGTGGATCGGTTTTCCCACCTAATTTCCCGAAAATAGCCTGCATGCCTAAAACATTATTCGTAGAACCCGCAACTACATTTAATCCTAAAATACGATCAACTGTAGTAGTAAAGGTTTCCGCATCCTGTTCACCTGGCACCTGTTTATATAACACAGTACTGCCGTCAGTTAATTTAAGTCTAAAGGTATTGTAAGCTCCTATGCCTGCGCCACCTCCATCTGCGCGTGCCTTACCATCATCACCCAACACCATCGGCATTGCAGAAACAACATCATCCGCTGTGATGTTATTTAAATCTAATTGTCCAGAGTCTCTGAAAACAAACCGCTGGCCCCCATTCTTAGCCATTAAATCTTCTTGGTCTTGATGTTTTTGCCTCATCGCACTAGCGGTTTGTGCTTCAGGCATACCACGAGCAGCATCACGAATATTTTCTTCAACGTTAGCGATATCCGCACCCGCACGTGTCTGAGGGCCAAGTCCAGCAGATGCTGTTCCAGGCTGCGCCCACGGCGGTTGTACTACACCACCACCTGCAGGTTCAGCAGAATGTCCTCCTGTTGCAGCAGAAGCTTCGCCCCTATGTCTAGCTTGCCCACGTTTGCCTAACGGGTCTGGTTGTGTCCACCGACCTACTCTACGATTAGCCACAGCATCGGCGGGTATCTCACTATAAGTGACAATTAAAGGATTTTTACGTCCAGCAGGCATACTAATCAGATTGCCACGTTCACGTAGTGTCTTTTGACTACCTAAAAACGGCCCACGTGGCATGCGCAGCAGATGATCCGCTGCCCCCCCAAATTCATCAAATATTTTCCGATCTCTACGATTCCCACGGCCAGGACGACGAACCTGACCTCCTGCTGGCATCCGTACTTCTTCACCTTTTCGTATTTCGGATGCAGGTACAGCCATATATTTACGTGCATATACTTTTGGAGGGTCTACAAGTTGACCATTTCGAACTTTACGAATAAATTCTTTCTTTCCTCTACCCTTTTTAGGATTATAAAAATTAGGAGCAACTTCCTGACCTGCTGCATTCCTCCATAAACCCTCAATATTATCTAATTTACGTTTTTCATCCCCATCACGATTCCGTAATATACTTCTAATCAGTACAGCTTGAGTATCAAGAGTATTTTCCCATTCTTCAGTCCCATCTTTCAAACGTTGAGCACGATCCATGTAATCTTGCATCGTACCCCATTTTTGCTGGTCAAATCCTGCATACGGGATATAGTAAGGAAGTTGTCCCATCTGAATCATACTGATCATTTCATTATATCGATTATGAATGACGTGAGCTTCTCCACGATAATCATTCAATTGAACAATTATCCTCTCTAACTCATCACTAGACTTACCTTTCAGTTCGGCCTCAGTAAACCCTGCATCAGGGAACATACGCTTAGGATTAACCCAACGAATAGCACGAAATACCATCGGACGAGGAATCTTACGATGTACAGTCCTGTACATAGGAACTAGATGAGGATATCTAGCATGTTGAAGTTGCAATAATCCAGCAGCAAGAAAACCTATCTCACTAATAGAATCATTAACAGCAAAATCATCAATTTTTTCAACAAGTTGAATAGGACTAGTCATCATAGACTCCAGAATAATTACTTCTTCCGACGCTTCTTACGTCGAAGATCATTTTTATCACTGTAATAAAAAGGCTTAGAACCTCCCGCACCGCCTGCTCCACCTGCTCCACTACTACTGGTAGTAGAACGAGGAGACATACCTTGTTTTTCTCTTGCTATATCTACTGCATATCTCAATTTCCCTTGTTCAGCCGCTACCGGAGACTTGGGCGTAGTACTAGCTGGTTTCACAGGTGATGGGAATGCACTAGTAGACGTAGACGTACTAGGTTTAGTAGGGGTAGTAGTAGGCGTACTTGTAGGAGCTAATTGCTGTGCAAGACTTTGAACTTTAGGTTGTTTTGTAGTAGCAACAGGAGAATCAGGTTGTTTAATCGGTGTCCAATCTGGTTCTTTCTTGTCAGCATCAGGATCTTTTCCAGCCATAATCTTAAATTGTCTACTTAAATTATCAGCTAATATTTTTGGTGCATTAATTTCATTAGGACCAGAACCTCCTCGCCTTTGTTTATCCACTCCTTCTATGTCGTCCTTATTCTCATGTTGAATTTCAAATTGCGTATTTACTGGTTTTTTATCACCAAGCCTAGTTCTTTTTGGAGACGCAATGTTTCTATCTATACCAGTCTGGCTACTACCAATTTCAGGGGCTGCTTCGAATACTACAGTAGGCCGCCCCGTAGTTGTAGTTGGATCTTCTATCGAAGATTCTGACGGAAGTATAATAGACGGTTTATCATTACGCCTTCGAAGAAAAGGGATTGGTATACTGATATCCTTTTCAATAGTATCAATAGTTTTTTCTAACTGTTTAAAAACATCCGATACATTAGGATCAGATTTAACGACGAGTTCCGAAATATTACTATCTAACTTTTGTAATATCTCACCAATGTGAACCTCACGATCCTCTTCAGCCCGTCGAGCTTTAACTTCAGCTTCATCGGCTCTAGCTGAAGCGACCCGCGCATTAGCTTTAGCAGAACGAGCCTTAGACTTCTGAGAGACGCGTTTAGCTGCCGCTACTTCGTTCTCTACAGCCATCTGAAACTGCTCTGCTGCAGGATCTTGAGGAGTTTTAGGCGCATTTGTCGGTGCCATTTCGTTCTCTCCTCCCTTAGTCATGTCATTAGGATTACTATAATAAAATGGTTTTTCTTTATCGTCTTCTTCTTCTAAATTTGAGTCACGTTTATCGGGACCATTTTTTTGTTCATCTAATACTCGTGCCGCTTCTCTCTTCGAATAATATCGAGCCTGATGTCCATCTGCCCCTCTACGTTCTGCATAGTGCTCTTTAACATTTTCAGGAGCTTGTTGACCTGGTTTTAAGTACTCACGATCTTGCGTACCTATCGGGCCTTGACCTCCTCCCGCTTGTTCAACCTGTGCTAATCGTCTATCCCCTTGTTGACCTTCATGTAATTCTTCAAACTTAGGGTCTTTTCCTAATAGTGCTTCTTGTAGTCCTCGTCCTTGTGGACTTTGTGGGACATATTTCTTTACATTTTTCTCTAATTGACGACGCTTTATATAACCACCAAAACGAGTAGGAAATCCCTCCCCAGGAGGCATCGTATGGGGATTACCTGATAGAATCTCATTGAAATGTGCTCTAACAGCTTCTAGAGAAACATCTAGAGGACGAGCAAGATTCTCAATACTATCTTCTGTTTTTGAGTAATTAACTATCGCCTGCTCAATAGCATCGGCTCTAGGGTTAATTATAACTTGCTCTATCTCCCCAGTTGCAGGATTTCTATATGGTCGCTTTTCAGGCTGCCCATCAATTAGATTGATATCAGATAGACCTTTAGCTTTATCTATCGCATCTTCATATTTAGCTTCCATACGAGCCAATTGAGTTACTAACTTCCCACGTTCTTTCCAATATGCGCGTGGATCGTCTCGATACATATCGTTATCAGGAGCACGATATTTAAGTTCTCCACCAATCGACCTACCTACAGCCTGTCCTGATTGCCATCCCTCTTTAAATCCCTGACTAATAGCATGAGCTAAAACTCCCCACCAACGGGTAGTGCCATTATTAGCATATGCTCGTGCAGCCCATGTTCTTGAACCAGGAGCATCTTTCTTCCCATCGGCTCGTACAGTAGAACGAGGACCATATTTAGTCGAAAACAACCCACCAGCAATCTTGTCAACAATTTTTCCTAGTAAATTAAAGCTGGTAATAATCCCGCCTGCGACACCATTCAAAAGAATGATAGGCACGGCCCACGGAGCCATTAAAGCGTCAACTACTAAATGAGACGGTTTTTGATTCGAACGAGCTTTAAAGACAATATCAGAGGGCTTAAATAAGTCTTTAAGATTTACTCCTACATGTTCTAATTGTTTAAATGTCTCTTGTTTAAAAGCATTAACATAATTATTTTTTTCTTTATCGGAATCAGAAAAAGTTACAACCGGACGTTTATTAGTCCCACCATATATATGAAAAGTATTATTCGATAACCAAGAACGTCTTGCGTGTTGAGCTTGTTTTCGTTCCTTAGTATCAGTTATAGCTGCGGGGTCAGGGATGTCGATTCCTGCCTCCCTAGCTTTATCTGTAATTATTCGCTCACCATGTCGTAAAGCACTACTAAAATTTTTAACTTTCTGTCCGCCGTTAACCGCACTCCACCCATCTTTATTAAGACGTTGTTGTAACTTAAACGTCGTACTGTCTTTATTCAACTGAATACGAATCTGAATATTCACATCATTGTCATTGGTGACTTTGATATGCAATCCCTGTTTAGGAAATGCTAATTGTTTTAATTCAGCTGTAGATTGACCAGCAGCAATACCATCCACGATTTGATCATTTGTTAAAGCAAGAGCAGACAATAACGACTTAGCAGGCTTGGAGGGTCTACGTTGTTTACGTCTAGGACTATCATCATCAGATTCATCTGATGCACTATCAGAAGAGAGTCGTTCCGTAAGAGTACCAGCAAATAATTTCATATTACTATTTGTTACATCTAATACTCTTTCATCAATTTGATCCAAATTAGATTGAAGTTTATCGACAGCAGTTTTAAATTCGTCAGCCTTACTTAAAAAAGTATCTTCGAATGTATTAATAACGTCATCAAGAGCAGGAAAAACTAATTTTTCTTCCTGCTCTTTAGTAACGTACTCTAATTTAAGTAAAACGTTATCGACTGTGGTCATTTATTGCTCTTGGGGAATAGGTGCCCCAGCTTCAGACATCTCTGGTCCTCCGATAGGAGGAGGTGGAGGTAATTGGTCTACACCTGCAGGTTGACCTTCAGCCCCAGGAGGCATTTGTCCTTCCATACCTGGCTGCATACCTGGCTGCATACCCTCCATACCTGGGGCTTGTTCCATCTTTTTATATTTAAATCTAATTTCTTTACCTTTTTCTTTAATAGCTTCATACCCCAACTGCATCATCATACTAGCGTTTTCAAGACGCATCTTTTCAACGCCCAGTGCAATCTCTTCAGTCTCCTCCTGTGGAGGCTGTAGATGTATAGTCCAATCAGTGATGTTTAATTGTTTCAACATGAAAGGAATAACATTATGATTAATTACATTTTGATATGATTCAACTAATTTATTATGCATATCAGTCTGAGCAGACTCTCTAGTCAGACCGCCAACACTAGACGCATCGCCTGAAAATAAGGGAGTTACGCCCCATAGCATAGCTACACGGTCACGTATCTCCTGCCTAACAGGTAGATAGTCCAGTTCTTGGAAGGTATACGCTAACTTAACAAAGTCAGTCTTACCACGATTATTTCTAGCCGATGCTGCAACCCACGGGAACGTGTTCGGGTCATTAAGCATTTGCGTCTTAACCCGTTCAATTTCTGTTTCCAAGGATTCAGGATCATCGGTATAGGTGATTAATAACCCCGGTGGAATTCGCCGTTCATACCAGTATCTATAGAGCGTCCTGTCTGCCCCTACGATAGACAGAACTTTCTCAAAGACTGTAAGAACAGGAGAATAGCCATAAGTTTTAGACGGATTAAAGAAAGAGGCGTGACATATCTCATCCGCTAGATAATAACGATAACGTCCACGCCAATAGTATCGATACATAGCGGGTAGTAATCTAGCATTACATCTAAACCCTTCTGTAGCTATTACGTCACATCTACCAGGCGATGTATGAGTCTGTTGTTCTCTATGAATCGGACATAAGAAATGAGAACGTTCTGGTAATCCATCCTTCCTATCTATGTCATATTCAGTTAATGCAGGATGTAATCGAGTAACTTCAAAAATCTTTGATTTACTGATTTTCCCCGATACGGGATCTATTTCATACTCTTTATTAAGTAATAAGAAACCATCATCAGCAATCAAGATGTCCGTCATAAATTCATGAAGAACAGATTCTAGAGATTGATGGAAGCTATTTCCATTAATTATTAAATCATCAAATGCTTTCTGTTGAGTAAAATCAGGAACAGATGTTCCGACAGGTATTTTTTCGCCATTACTGTCTCTTTTATATTTACGTACCTTTTTAGTAACAATCTCATCATATTCAGAATCAAATACGTCTTGCTCTACGATCTCAAATGCAAAACAGTCATCACAATGTTCGTCTTCTTCCTCATCAAACTCTTTGCCACATTGAATACATTTACGAACATATTTCTGTGTCCACGTAGAAAAGCCTTTTCTAAAGACTTCACGTAAGATTGCTAAGACTACCGACCTAATCTCTGTGACTTGATACGCTAGAACATATAAGTCTTGTAAGATACTACGTCGATAGATGAATTGCTGACGGACCCAGTCTTGAATGATTGCATCAAGTCCCAACGGAGACATACGTCCCGTAGCACCATTTGCACCTTGTGCCGTTTCAGCAGCCTTAACGAGTGAGTCTAATGTACCTAATAGACCATTAACGCGTCCATACTGATCAAGATTAGTAGGAGCCTCACCACCAGCTATATTACGGCTAGCCAATGATGCAGGAGAACCAGGAACTTCTGGTCCTCCAAATACATTAGCTAGTGAATCAACTAATCCCATTAAATCGTACCTAGTATTTCTTTCATCGAATAATCATCCGGTGCTCTACAAATAGTCCAATCTGTGCCTTCTTTTACCCATTTAGACGCACAGACTAAACATATTCGCCAATATGCCCCATCGCCATCAAATACTCTATTCCTTAATCCATCAGTATATTCTATACCACCAACACGGTTACACACAACACATATATCAGAACTACTACTAACGACGCGTTCTTGAACTGCATCTCGCCCCCAGCCCGAATTAGTAGGAGTTTTTAAAGGATTTCTAGCTTTTTCGTTCTCAGTTGTCTGTGTATTGTTCGGATTTTCAAAAAGTGTGTTAATTCCGCCCATATTCCGCATACCAGTTAATGTACTATATTCTTTTAAAACTCCATGTACTGCACCGACTACAGCATCCGCTCTATCCTTTTTCATACCAGGACGAGCTTCAATTTTATCTCCATATACTACATCTAATGCTAAAATCTCTTCTACCGTCGCTTTATCGTAAAAACCATCTAATTTTTCTTGATAAAGTAAATCTTTAAACGTATCGTAAGCTTCTCTACTACTTCTACCTATAGATTTATACTTAGCAGGAATACCAAATTTAGCTAATTTTTGTAATGAACTAACAGATTGATAATTATCATACGTCACACTAACGATACGATGCCCTTTATCGCGTAATCCTAGTATAAAATTCTCAATATCGGCAAAATCTACATCATAGTCAGGTTCAGGTTCCCAAATCTTAAGCACATCAATGACAACATGCTCATCTCCCTGATGTGCTACACATACGGCAGCATTAGCATGTCGTAATCCTAAATCCACATGAATATAATATTTGGTTCCAATATGCAATCCTGATTCATCTCTATGCTCTTTAAGTCGTCCCCAAGTTATCTGTCCAACTTCATCTATCTCAGCATCAAAGGCACGTAAAATAGGAAGTGGGTCTTTGATATAGGCATCACGAGCAAACGGTGGATCACACTCAAAACGAGCACGAGCTAATACAGGATCTGTTTCATAAAAATCTATAAAGTCAGATTCTTTTTTAGAAGGATTAAACTCCCACGTAGTGTAAGGAAGCCCTCCTTCTTTACACGAAACAAACGTACGATCCTCTAATTTACCATTAGTGAATCGTCTTTGTATAAATGAACCTTTAAATCTAGGCCAAGACAAACAAATAACTTTACCCACCCCAGGAAAACGAGACTGAATCAAAGCCTTCGCGGTGTTATATACGCCTTCGGCTCCCTCACTACGTAAAGAATGACTACGCTGTAGTTCCTGTTCACTCTTGAATGCATCAATCTCATCAAGAATAATTAGAATAGGTGTGTAACCCTGCCAAGACTCATTTTCAGAGTTACCCGAAATAAGTCGTATATTTTTAGGAAACGTAACAGTCTGTTGAGTAATACGAGGGGAAATAAAATGAGGTAAAGAATCGTCAATGAATAAAGGAGAACTACGTAGAATATTAGACAAAGTGCTAAAGTAGATGTTGCGTGCGATGTCTGCGTTCTGAGCCACATTAATTGAATCGATGAATCCATTAGTATCCATCCCAAAATATTCTTGCGGACTCTTCAGACAATGCAATAAATAAACGATACGTAAACCTATTAATATAGAACACGTATCTTTACCAGAACCCTGCCCCGCCATTAATACACTTTCTGTGAAAAACGGTGGGTCAAAGATATTAGAGGTATTGTTAACAAACTCAAGCTGGGGAGCCGACAGTCGCATAGTAAGATTTAGATACTCTTCTCCGTAAAGAAAAGTTTCTAAATCAACTGGAGTAAATCTCCAAATGTCGTCAGACTCTAACTCTACAATATCTGTAGTAGAGTCAATACTAGGATCATTAAGCAGAGATCCTAGTATTGTAAAGTCTACCGAGGGCTGTGAGTTTAACACCGAGTCTTTGGAGGATTTCTTGGTCTGTGACTTCTTCACGTATTATCTTTGCCACATCTAGTAAAAATTGCTGAGATAAATCAGTCCCTAGAAGTGAAACCTGTCCTTTTAAACTCTCAATCAAAGCATCTGAAGCTTGTTTCTTATCTTTAAATTTTATATTGTCGTTAAGTAATGCTTCTTGAGCTACATTACCGACTAATCTATAACCGTCTAAAAGCTTATCATTTGCTTCTTGTGTGATATCCGCTGTAGTTATGTCATAGATGGAATCTTTTTTCCCTGTTTTCTCTATAGCACTAGGAAATGCGGCATCACCAATTACTAAAGTATCAGGTAAAACATCCCACTGTCCCGTAAATGACCACGTAGTGAGCAATTCCAGAGGCACGCCAAGTTGCTCACTGATTGCTAGAAGTTCGGATCCTCGTTCATAGAGTTTTTGTGCTTCTTCACGGATTTTTTCTGTCCAGTCATCTTTTGGGCTGCCGCTAGACTTTCCATTATTTGTTCCTGCCATGTTTCTATCACCGCCGAAGCATAATCTTTATTGATGGGAGGCTCATCTGTAGAATCATTAGCGTGCAAAGAACGAGTAATCTGTGGCACCGCATCTAATAATCCAGTAACCCAGTCATTGAATTCACCAATATTATCAAAAGCAATAATCGGTGCAGGACAGACTAGAGCTACACGACCAGTAAATGGATCCACCATTAATGAAAAATCATCATCGCCATATTCAGGGTATCGAGGCATATTATCTCCATTATAACAAAAATACACTATTTATGTAAAATTAAAATATTCCTTGAGCGGCGTTCCCCCAATTAAACGCATTTTCCCGTTTACGATGTGCAAAGGATTTACACCGAGGAACATCCTTCCTCTCTAAACCATCGAAAACCACTGTCCAACCTACATATAAATCTTCATCATATTTAATCTTGGAACACGTTGTAGGGTCTAAAAAATACTGACAACGCTCTTCTAAACATTGAAAATTATCATATCTAACTTCGTCTAAATTATAGCTGCCACAGGTAGCTATAACTTGTTTAGTGTGCTGACTATGAGCCGTAGTCGATTCAATTTTAATAGATTTATTCCTACACTGACCTGTATATTCATCAGTTTTTCCCATAGGCGTAAATCCAGGCTTGTGTTTCATATGATGAACTTCGTTTAATGGCATCCAGTTTTTACAGTCTGTAATATTACAAAAAATCGTCATTCCTTTTCTACCTTCTTTTCTTTTACCGTTTCCACTAATTTTCTCGACCAATCCGTAAACCACATATAATTTTTATGTTTATTAGAAAATTCACTGAACTGTCTGAACACATCAATCGCAATGAGTTCAATATCTTTATGAATACCCCGTCCTCTAAGAAAAGAAACAATACTTAATCTAGTTAACGCAGAGAATACAGAAGGAGTTGGATACTCATAGACCGTGATTGTCTCTAAGACATGGCACAGAACATTTTCAATGTCTGTTGTAGTTAGCTCGATTTCCTTAATACTGCGAGGCACAGCCCCCCCATTACCCACCAAAATGTGCCAATACTATAGCATACTAAACTTTTTTATTCACAGTCTTATAAGAAGGCAGATCGTCAATAATATCCACCTCATAGTCTGCAAATAGATTAGGCCACCGCTCAATAGCTATGTCTGCTACTTTGGAGAAAACAATACGTATCTCCTCTTCCGCCCCTGGATCAGTACGCATCTCAATAACATGACGTAAAGTACGCATATTACAACTCCAACCAATATTCGTAGCTAATCCTATAGGAGCTATACGACGCATAGCTGAAGTTATTTGCTTCTTAAAATTAAAATCATTTGTCGTATCTAATTCATACAACTCTGACAAGTCTTTTTGAAGATTAGAAAGTCCATCCATAGTCTTCTCAAAGATAGTCATAGCGGCAGCATTCTCTTGGATACATATAGGAGCATACCAATCTAAATCAGTCAAACGTACATACCGTAAAGACTCTTGGGACATAGCTGTTCCCACACGATGACGTACTAATTCGTGGGTAAATACTCGACTGACATCACAGAAAAAGAAATTCACCACTCCATGTTCTAAAACAGATCCATCACCTTTTTCTATAACATTAGAAATATAGGTTTCATTAGAACCACGGACTCGTGTCAGATTGGGATTCAATTCAGTACCAAAAGACTTATAACAAGCTCTACCGTATACCTCAGTTAAAAGCTCTATATCAGTTGGCGCATTAGACGACCACTCAGGTGCTCCTAAATGAGTAAGGAAGGCACTAAGACCTTCCTTATTAACTGTAGACTCACCTATTAAAAAAACCTGGGGTTCTACTATCATTTATTATTGCTTTCTCTATGCCGTTTCATATATTCAGCCATGTATTCTACATACTCATCTTCATCCATCATGGCTAATTTCTCAAGTTCAGACGGTTCATAATTCTCATCATCGTCGTCATCGTCGTCATCGTTATCGACTAAACTTTCATCGATGTACAATGGATTAATATAAGTATTATTTATAACTCTACGAAGCGCAGAATCATCCCCTTCACTTTTAGATTCTTTTTCCGTTGGCATTATAACCACCTCGTGACAGTATTATACCAAAAACATCATGCATCAGTCAAGGCTTTTCTAGCTGCACGTCGTTCTTTTCTACGCTTATCTGCATCACAGGGACCACACAATGCAGGTAAATATCGCTTCGGCTGCTTACGCCCACACTTCTGACACTGCTTCCAACTTGTCGGAGACATTATTTCGTTCCCGCCTTCTTACGTTTCTTACGTTTTTTCGGTTTTTGTGCTTTTTTGATTAGGGCAGCTAAATTACTTGGAGTACCGCTCTTCATGAATTTTTCCTGTTCTATATGAAATGCCGCATTCCATCCAGCGTCATCAAAAACTACCGGATTAATATACTTAGTTAATGACATATCAGGAGTATTACTAAGCTTCTCAGAAACAGGACGACCTACAAAATCTCGTTTAGATATATACTGAGACTTAAGAAGCCACAAGAGTCCTAATCGTTGGTATTCATCCGCATTAGTAATGCCGCCTTCCTTCATCTGCTTGGTCATATAATTATGAAACTCTGCACCCCACGTGCTCTTCGTTTCTACGGGAATTTTTATACCATCAACAGTCTTTGTGCCATAATGAATCATTGGATATTTCCCAAAATGTGAAGGAATTTCCTTGATAGTATCTAAAATTTCTGCAGCCGATAATGTACCTTGATAAGTACGAAAATTCTTAGGACTGAAGTCATCCCCCGCTATAGCTTTCAAATATTTACTTACAGGACCCGCACCAATTCCAATAATATCTTGGTTTTTTTTGAACGTCTTCCTACGCTTCGCAAGTTCCTTAGCAACCATCTTATCGTTGATCGCTACGTAATTGGTCTTACCAGACTTACCAATAAACTCTAAGGAAACGTTCCCACCCTTAACTTTAATATGCCTAGGTTTTATAGTAGTAACACCATATGTAGGTACTTCCACTCTAATAAAATTACCGTCGTCATCTTTCGTAGGCCCAGGCCGTCCCTCTTTACCATCCGCAGTAACAGTTGACCCACTGGTGGGGCCACCAATACGACGAGCAGTATCAAGAATTAAAGCTAAAGCTAAGGAAGCCTCCGTAACAGACTTAACCCTCATTCCATATTTCTTATTGTTTCTCGTAGGATCAGCAAAATCTGCTTTAACGGCTTTTTGAATCAATGAAATCTTTGGCACTAATTTAACAATCTTGCCAAATTTAGCAGCATCCTGTGAAGCAGCGTACTTTAAACTATACCCCGACTTCTTATTTCTTAATCCATCGTGATAAGAATACTGAATGTGATTATCATCAGGATTGAGAGGATCGTCATTAGGAGCGTTAGGATTCACATGTAAATGGAGCTTACCCCTTGGGTTTTTAAACTTTGGGTCACCATTCTTGGTAAGAACTATATTCCCCTTATCATCTTTCTTTATATTCTCTGCACTTGTATCAATCTTCTGAACCGCAAGAAGCTGCCCATCTGTAGTAGTGATCTGAACGACATTACCTTCTTTATCCACAATCTTAAGATTAGGTTCAATCGCTACTAATTCAGTAGCAGGAACTCTAAGCTTAATAGCTTCTTCTTCAATCATCGCTGTTTTTTCATCAAGAGTAATTGTTTTATTTAAAGAGCCAAGATAATCTTTTGTACCCTTATCGTCAGGATTAACAGCGATAAAGCCTTGCTCCTCCATCTGCTTCATGAATACCGCATCAGGAACAAAACCTTCATCTGCTTCGCTGCTCTCTTCCTTATCATCATCCGCTTCTTCAGCCTGTACAACCTTTACTTCTTGTATCTCAGTAGGCATGTCGCCTTGTTGTTTAACCTTATCAGGATCATACCAGAGTCCTCCCCTAGACCCCGTCTGGACATCTGCACCTTCAGGGGCATCCTCTCTCCTACCTACATATTCACGTGCTTTGACTAAATGTTCTATAGCGGTCTGAAGAGTTAATAATTTAGCTAAATTATCATTAAATTCAGACTTTTCTTTGGTTAATTTATTGATATCTGAATTTCGTACTATAGAAGCTTGATAGACCTGACCCTGGAAACGCAGGAATGTAAGATATAAAAAGAATCCAGGCGACATCTTACCGTCAACATCATCCATACTAGGCGGAGTCCCTAAATACTCTTCATGTTCCTTGAAGAAACGCTCTCCTTCTTTCTGAATATGCTTTCTATTCTCTAAATCTGTCCAGTACGCATGCCTATCAGCATTAGCAATAGGTCTAACTAAATCTTTCTCCTTACTAAAGATACGACGATTAGATAGAACTATATATTCTAGATTTTTTTGACTATAAATAAGAACAGCTGGCATAGGTAATCCTAATTGAATTCATCCTCTTCGTAGATATCAGGTTCCTCCAAATCTATTTCATCAAGATCATGAGCATCAAAATTTAAAGAATGGATAACTTCAATATTGATACCCTCATCTGCTAAATCTTGTTTAAGATTCGGAGCAAAGAGCAGAGATAATCCTTGTGGGCTTGAGCCAAAGGACATGCGTCGATCCCATGAATCGACATCCTCCCATCCAACATTAAAAGCATCTTCAAAATTTACAACAGCACGTTCAACAAAACGTTTTTTAAAATGTTCTATCGTCTCAGGAGTACCGTCAATAGGACGTGCATTGTGCCCTTCGACAAAGAAACTTTTCCAATTAATAGAAGCTAATGCCGGGTCTAATTTATCTTGATCAAAATTCTTATCAAAGAACGTTTCTGCTTCATTAATAAGTTCGTCCTTAGTAGGCTGCCCACCTTCTGTAAATTTCTTATTCATTTCGGCGGCAAGTCCATATGGAAAACTTAAATAGCCAAATGAACTGGGATTATATACTAGTGACGCTTGATCCTGATGAGGAGTATGGACACCACCTACCATTCCATTATCGATGGCTACCATCTTACCATCTTCAGTAATTAAATAATTACCTGTATGTCTATCGCTATTACCTGTAAGATAATCTAAGAACATTATTTTAAAAATTTCTTCACGACCCGTAGAAGTAGCCAACATCTCAGCCATGACTTTAGGCTGTTCATCTCTACTCACACAATTACCACAAAATTCCTGAAAATGTCCCGCAGCCCTCGTTCCTACAGCAGACTCAGTCATTATTTCGGCAGAACTAGGAGAATATGGGTCAAGTTTTTCCCCCAACTTCGGAATATGTGCGCTTAATGCCTCTACGTCAATAGAATACTGTTTAGTAAAAGGAACAATATTAAACCCTAACGCTCTATCTATAGAATACGCTAGTAATTCCCCACGATTCTCCCCCGTAACATGTTTAAAAATAAATGGTTGATTTTGAATAGTAACCGTGAAATTATAGCGACTATGAATCCCCATGCCTGACGGTTCATCCGCTCCTTCTTTAGTTCCATTAGTATACTTAGCTGCTTCTATATTCTCAGATATTAAATCTGATGGAGATACCCCTTCGCCTAAGAACGGTTTATGTGGAACATAATAATCCTCATTATCAGCCCGAATTGCGCCCAAAGTATCTTCCAACTTAGCAGCAACTTTAGCAAAATAATTATTAACACCGGAACGAGATAACATTACCTCATCAGTAGAAACATCTACTTCCTGTTCTGAAGGAGCAACTACGTCTATTTCTCGTTCTTCTTCAGGTGTCTCTATATCGGCTAATGCCCTATCAATCTCAGAACTAGCTACCCCTGGAGTATAGTAGCGACCACCTCGCTGCCCACGTTCTACTTGGACACCCTCTGGAGCTTCTTCGCCAGGTGCTAGATATTCTCGTTTAGGAGACTGTTGCCACGGCATTTTCCATTTAATTAAATATTCTAAGCCAGTACTTAATGCTAAAAGTTTAGATAAATTATAATCACTAGACTTAGTAATAGAGGTACTACTGGACTTTTCAATAAAATCCTCTACGCCTCCTCTAAAAGGCACGCCAATTATAGACGGGTCTTCAATAATACCTTTACGAGCTAATAACGCACGACGTACTCGATTCTTTATATATTGTCGTTTCGCATCTAAACCATCCATTATTTACGCCCACGAGCAGAGCCACGTTTGTACCAATAATCGGAACGCTCAGCTACAGCATCCCACTGCTCAGCAAGATCGGTCTTGCCCCGTTTTACTGCATCTTCTTTGCTAACTACAATTTCATCAAGATACCTAGCTAATTTCCCAATTTGAGGTCTATCCTGATAAGGTGCAAATCGCCCGTCCCACGGAAACTTCTCACGTAAAGTCTCAAAAAACTTTTGCTTACCGTCATCTGTAACTACATCATGTGTATTTAATGCCTCAAAGAATTCAAATGCTTCAGGATTACGTGCTTTTAGATAAAAAGTATCCGTTATATAGGCATTCCAGGCTTCAGCAAAATATTCTGCAGTATTGGTTGTTGCATAGTTTGATAACTCTGCAGATTGCTTAGTTCCCTGAAGGTGTATAGGCTGGGTATCAGGATCAAATAATAGACTAAGCACTCCTCCTAATCCATCTTTACGTGCTTTAAATGCAATACCCTTGTCCTCTTCATGTTGGTATTGATAAGCGTCAGTATCAAAATCTATGTCTTCAATATGAGGAGCATCAACTTTGCTAATCATTGCATCGATACGATGTCCAAATTCATGCATCATAATCATCCCATGATGCCGAGTTAACAATTCTTTATAATTAATAACCGATTTATACGCACGATTACGCACATCCCATTCGGCTCTTGCATCGGGTACCACTGCTGTTGGAATATCGTTATGTCCCTCATATTGAGGCTCAGCGAACAATACCTCCGCCTTGCCATCTCCTAAATCCTTCGCTTGTAGAAAATCAAATCCATACCAATTTGATAATTTTCTGAAGAAATTGAAATCCATTCCCGTTGAATCAGGATTAATTCCAAGATACGTTATAGCTTCGTCGGAAGGAGAATAATATGCAGCCGTGTATTGAGGCATTAAGCTGTGTGGAATGTCATGCTTATCGGCCCATTCTTTCTCAGCACGCCCCTCTGGAGAGAATTCCTCCATCAGTGAGTCCCGTCGTGGAGAAATATTAATAGGATGTCTTTTCCAATCGCCTGATATTTCTTCCACATTGGATAGTAATTTAAATATATGTTTAGATAAATATCGTCGTCCATTAGGAAATAACGTATTAGTATTTAAGCCATCAAAAGCCTGAGCTAGAACTTGTTTAAACTCTGCTAAATCTTCTTTATTAGGCTGATTCCCTTTAACGCTAGGTTCTTGCTTATAATTACCTATTGGAGGAAGAACTTCCATACGAATTCTCCTCTCCGGCACTCGTGGAGCAGCATCAGATTGATAAAAGTCATCATCTCCTTCATTTTTAAAATGAAAATGACTCATATCGTCATTAATGTCATCTTGATTAATCTGATGCACTATCTCATCATTAAAATCATCCCAAGATAATTGTTGTGTAAATCGTTTTACAGCATCTTTCCAATCTGTCGCTCTAACAGTTGTTTCAGTTATCGATCCGCTTGTGTCCATATAACGAACCGTTATTCTACGAGTCTCATGTGAGGACCATTCACGAAATGTAACTTTACCATCCGTTTTTGCTACGAGGTATGGAAATTGCCCGTCAGCTGAAGAAACAAGAACATCGCCCTTTTTAACCATCGCCCCTTTTTCAACTGCAACCTTATCCCCACTATATAAATCGATATATTCTTCTTGCTTATCATCATATTGTTGCTGTTTTTTAGTACGTCCCCTATGAATAACGGGCGTATTATATTTCAATCGACTATCGACATCATCAGCAACATCAGACCCGTCCAATACATCAGCGAGAGCTAATCTTCTAGGAGTACCCGTTTCACTAGTTGCTAGTCCTACATTCGAAAGAGTTTTTTTCGCTCGTAGAGCATCCTTTTCTTCTTCAAAGGCAATTGCTTCAGCTTCTTCATCTGTAAATTCTTTAGAAACTTTAATACCTTCTAAAAATTCTCTCCAATCATCCATCCCTTCGACATCAATATCAGCTAAATCATTAATATCATCCCAATCTGTATCCGGCCATAACTCATCTAATACCGACTGTACTTCAGCAGAATCTTCATCTTCTAATCCAAGAAGTTTATTGATAAAATCTTCATCATATTCTTCATCAGCTTCTCTTTGTTCTTCAGTATCTAACTCTTCATCGTCATATTCACCTTCCTGCCACTTCTTCCATTCTTCGTCTTCCTCAATGGCAGGAGCCTGAACAGCTTCTATCTCACGCTCTTCTGGAGCCTCTAAGACATCCTCTTCTTCTTCAACAGCAGTAACTTCTGAAGGATAGTATCCTCGTCCTCCTCTAGCTCCCCGTTGAACCTGAATACCTTTAGGAGGCTGTTCTCCTGGTTTTAAGTATTCTAGTTTCTCGCCAGGTATAGCTTTAGCTAGATACTCTAAAGCAGTCTCAAGAGTTAGAAGTTTAGATAAATTATCATCATCTACATCGTGTTTATATATTGGTGCATGAATGTTTCTTTCATCCTCACTCTTTTCAGGTGGTTGAGAAACTGTACGAACAACTTCTACTTCTATAGGCTCGTCTTCAGGATTATGTAAAAGAATTTCACCTTCGTTCTTTATACCGTGTAGATTTAAAGAAAGAAATGACGCTACAATATCATCGGCTGTAATTGTTCTAGCAAATATGGTATTACCAAATCCGGCAGCCCTCGTAGGAGAGACAGTCCATGAACTTAGTATTCTATCCTTACTAAGTTTCTTACTACCTATATCTGGAAACTCTACCTCTGGATTCCTACGTTTCTCCGCTTGTAAATCTATTCCCCGATAGACTCTAAGGGATCCCTCTCCAATAAGATATTTCTTCCATATCTCCTGCTCTTTATCCATTACCTCTTTAATACTTTCACTCTCTTTAATTAGCTTATCTTTAGTAGTTTCATCTAAATCATCGTTAAACTTACCAGTTGTCAAATAATGAAAAGCCTGCCTAGTTGAAAGTTTGGGACTATCTTGAAAAGTTATTAAAGGAGAACGAATCGCCAACTCTCGTAAACCTAAATTATCTGCAATATCAAATTGAAGTTGTGTTAAATCCTTATCCCTTTTATCAAGATATTGATGTCTTGGATCATTATCAGCCTCATATAGGGCTGAAGGATTTGTTGTCCAAGATTCTAAGTTATCAACTGAATCTGAGTGCGGATACGTATCTTTTAAAGTAGTTAACCGATTTTGAAGAAATTCAGGCAAATTTCCATTTTCAAATATTTCTATTGTTTTAGTATAAATATCATTATTAATTTCGTTCTCAAATGAACTAATTTTAGGATCAAATATCTCCTCTGAATAGAAACTATCAGCCCATCTTGAATCTATCCCCTTCTTCTGTTCATGAATTTTTGAAGTCTCAGCTTCAACTTCAGGAGAAAGATTACCAGACATTAATTCATAGTTATCTCTTAATTCTCTACCATTAGCTCCTTCAGCTAGTACTGTTACTTTAGATATAGGAATAGGATTATAAGTTGCTGCGGATATCTCCCATTCACCCTGAGGACCAGTATTTGCCCCTCTAGCTGCCCAACCATCATCATCCGAATACTCAATTGCAACTAGAACAGTAGGTGATGGCTCTGCATAGCGAAGTCTAGGTTCACCAGCAGCATAGATTCTGTCTCCGACAATTGCTGGTGCAAGTACCTTGTCCCTTACAGCAATATCATATTGTCTCTTATCCATAACACGATATAGATGAGTTGGGGCTTCACCTGAAGGAGTACGTGGAACGATTCGTCCATAACGTGTTCCTAATTGCTCCGCACTGACAGAAACTTCGACTAATGTTGACGTTGGGGGATGTTTAGGTTTAGGACGGCGAGCTATGCCATCTGGAGATATGTCGCCTCTATGCAGTAAATTACCCTCAGCCTGTCCCGTGAACCGCATATCAGCATTGTTTAACTTTGTAATATCGATGACAAATTCGCCCTCTGCCATCCTAGAAACGGGAGACATCCAAAGAAATTGTTCAGGCTCAGTAGGATGTGGATGCCCAAGTTTATCGGAATAAAAGCCACTTGTTACCTCTATTTCTTTGGGATCCATATTATAGGCTTGTAATCCACCAGAAGATGTTCCTTCAGCAACATGACCTGGTGGTCGATGATACCAATATCTTGGTATAGATCCTCCCATTGCTCTTGCACCATCGGGTGTTTCAATCCAATTAGGAACATCTTCTGGCGGAGTCTGGTTAGTTGGAGGAAGTTTTTCAGTTAAATTAAGTTCTGTCGATTCAGCTTCAGGAGCCTGAACGGCAGATACTTCCCGTTCTTCAGTAGGTTCTAAAGTAGATTCTTCTTCAGTCCTTGTAACTTCTGAGGGATAATAACCACGACCCCCTCTAGCTCCACGTTGAATCTGAATGCCTTCAGGAGGATTTTCACCTGGCTTGAGATACTCAAGCTTCTCTCCCGGCACAGCTTTAGCTAAATAGTCTAAAACTTCTTCTAATACCAATAGGCGAGTTAAATCACTATTTGGAAGTAGATTGATCTCGACCTCATTCCCAACCTTAATACCCCGTTTTTGAGCCTCTCCGGCATTAATTTCCAATGCATACTTAGCAGGCTTTTCAGGACTGTAAAGAGTATCGTTGCCTAAAACAGATATGAGAGTATTTCTAGAGATATCAACGACTTTCTTATCCTCACCAATCCAGATGATATCTAAGGAGAATTTCATTCCCCGCATAGTGATGACAGGATGTCCATCCAAATCAAAAAGCATTCCAGTATTTACTGCTAAATCATCCCGCCCTGAAAGTCCTTCAACGGGGTCATTAGCGAATTCCACTGGAATCTCTACATCATCGATGAGGACGGTAGACGTAGTAGTATGTTTGATTAAATCGGTAGACATATTACAATTTTACATCAAGAGGAAAACTATAAACCAACAAGCGACAGCGGTAAGCACATCGGCTACCGCTGCTACAATCATTCCATAAACTAAGACTTTCTCATGCATCGCCACTCTACCCGCATTTAGAGTAACCACACTCCATACAGGACATACATCCTTCAGACATAGAGAGCGGTCCATCACACTCTAGACACCGTGACCCCCCCGCTATTTCGCTAAAAGTCTCTAACGCGGTGACATCTCCATGACCATTAGAATGGCTAGAAACGCCCACAGAGCCTGATAGCACCTGTCCTATACCGTCAGCAAGTGACAACACCATTTTACCGTTATTCCATACCGGACAGCAAGTAATTCCTAACAATTGTTTTGTAATAACATCTACTGGCACACCATACTGAACAGCTGTAGATATCAAACGCCCCATTGCTTCGGTATCGGCTGCCTGGCACTTGCCCGTTTTGCCTGTTTGTGCCAAAACTTCATAGACTTGGTCGTTATCATAGTTAACAGTGACATACATTTTTCCATGCCCAGTATTCACCGAAGTAGTAGGACCAAGTAATGTGGTAGGTCTATCTTTAACACGTGGCGCAGTAGATACCGCTTCGGATGTGTTATTAGCAATAGAAACTAGAACTTCACGCTCTCTAGACCCACGCCTATATACAGTGATGCCTTTGCATCCCGCTTCCCACGCCTGACTATATGCCATAGCGATATCATGTTCAGTTGATTCATTAGGAAGGTTAATAGTTTTAGAGATACCGGAATCAACATATTTTTGGAAAGCTGCTTGCATCTTGATATGGTTTTCATGCCCGATTTCATCACTAACTGTGAATGTTTCACGAAGTTGTGGATCCATTAACCCATCAATACTGTGTCCATCTTCAAGATACTCTTCAATATCGCTGTAGGACATGCCAAGACTCTTCTTTAAATCATCATTTATATAGAAAAGTTCCATATTTTCTAATGCAGCAGACATATTATGCTTCTTATATGCTAATGCAAATAGAGGCTCAATACCGCTAGAACAGTTAGCAATCATACTAATCGTGCCTGTAGGCGCAATAGATAGTCGCCATGCATTACGCATAGTGTCCCATTCACCACCATTAATCTTGTTAAGTGGTGACTTCTCAAAAGCAGGGAAACTACCTTTATGTTGAGCTATCACAGATGAAGTCTTATCAGCTTCAGCTTTAAGAATCGAACCTATCGTATCGGCTAACTTTAATGCGTTATTGCTATCATAAGGGATATTAAGACGTACCAATAGATCAGCAAATCCCATTATCCCTAAACCAATCTTACGAGTAGATTGGTTCATAGCAGTAGTGTATTCAGTAGGATGCTTATTCGCATCAACAACGTTATCTAAGAAACGAGTACATGTAGCTATAACTTTAGCAAAACGTTCTTCGTCAAAATAATTATGTTTAATAAAATTCCCAACATTGATACTACCTAGATTACAAGACTCTCCTGAGAGTAATGGTTGCTCCCCACAAGGGTTAGTAGCATTAATCTGGCCTAGCGTAGGAGTAGTGTTATCCTGATTGATACGGTCAAGCCATACCATTCCAGGCTCACCGTTCATCCACGCACCTTTAATAATTTCACTATATAGTTCAGTTGCCTTTACGAAACGGCCATCCATAGTCGCATCAGGTGCTTCATAAAACTGATGGTCAAGAGGCCATGCTAAGCGTATATATTTATCTTGCCTAACCGCTTCCATGAAATTACTATCTGCACCTATAGAAATATTGAAGTTAGTAATGTAACCTTCAGTATTTTTACAATGAATAAATTCTTCAATATCAGGATGATAGATTTCCATGATAGCCATGTGTGCGCCATCACGTTTCCCACCTTGTGTAATCATGGTGCCTACTTGAGAAAGCACTCTCAACACATGAATGGGGCCACATGCCTTACCCTGAGTAGTAGAGATGCCCTGACCCTTAGGCCGTAACGCAGATAGACTAAATCCGATGCCTCCACCAAATTTTTCTATCATTGCTTGGTCATGCGCAACACGCATGATATCTTCCATACTATCGGGAATATCCATGACGTAGCAGGCAGACATAGTTCCTTGTCCAGTACCCGCATTCATAAGAGTAGGACTATTGGGAACAAAATCTAAGTTCCACATCAAATCAAAGAAAGACTGTTCTAATTCTGCGACTTGATCTTCGGTAGCCCCATACTTGTATTCTACTTCTGCCATAGTACGGGCCACTCTATCAAACATGCCTTTGGCATCTTCGATAGGAGTACCATCCTCGCCCTTTAGATAATACCGCTTCTCTAAAATTTTAGAAGCATTATCCGTTAGGTTATATGTAGCTGCTTTCACTTTCCTCACTCCACTTTTTACAAAATAAAAACGGCTTCTGTGCCTCAGATACTAACCAGAAGCCGTTTAATTACCAGGATCTATATATTATGATGTCCCTAAGGAGATACACGTAATTCGCCCCATTTAGCTATCATTAACGCATCGATAGCATCTTGCGATAACTTACTAACATCTTGTCCTAAAATTTTAATAGCCATTGCCCTTATTTTATCCTTATCGGCTCCGCCGTGACCAATAACATCCTTTTTCCACGTCTTCACATTGACGGTGAAAACATCCATATCATGCTCCATAAACACAACACGACACATAGCTAATACGTGAACCAACTTAATCAAGGACTGACGGTTCTGAACTAAAGGAATATCCTCGATACAAACTAAATCATCTGGGGAAACATTTGAGGCTACCCACGGAAGAAACTGTAAGTACAATTCTTTAAGTCGGGTTTCCCATGACCGCGATTTAGAGATCAATTCTACCACAGCGTAACCATCTAAGGAAAGGGTTGCGATGGCAATTTTAGAAGTGCTGATGTCCAGGCCCAAGACACTCATATTTTGAAACGTTCTTGTCCACGCCGTGTAACCACACGGCTAATAGTGTCAAATTGAGAATCATAAAGACTCAAACGACCTTTCAGTAATTTTAATTCACCATTGAGTCCAATAGTACGAATTTTAAGCTGTTGTAGTTGATCATCTTCCGCAAGAGCCTGCCCTTTTAGGGAATCCTTAAGAAGACGTTTCTCTGATTCTTTTTCTAGAACGGCAACTTTAGATGATAATAGCAAGTCATATCCTTCAGAAAGAACAGAATGCTCTCCATCTAAACGAGATATCTGATAATTCAGATAGCTTCGCCATGCTCCTAGGAATAAAAGCCAATTATCAATCTCAACATCGGTTAAACGGTCTGCATTGATGGGAAAAGTATAATGATGATTCCCCTCAGGCCGTTCCGGTACTGGATATTGAATATCAACGTTATGTAATTCCGCCGCTTTATTTAAAAATGTAGATACTTTAACCATATTAAATTCCTTTTATAAAATAATCTTTTTCGCAAGTCGCTCGATAATTACACCAATCATGTTTCCATTCGGGTTGATATGGAAAATGTTCACCATTATCTAAATATTCTTGTACTTGTTTAAACTTCTCTAAAGTAGTCGAAATAATAGATTCATTACGTTCTGTTTCACAGATGATGTATTGTTGATTATTCTTATTGATATAAAAAATAATTCCTTCATCAATACCCGTCATCAACGAATACAAATTCCATTGAATCAAATGATCATGTCGAGGAAGATAATCGGCAAACTTAGGATTCTTTGGTTCAGCCATACTCTTCAACTCTAAAAGAATCTCTTTATCATCTGATGGACGCTTAATGACTGCATCATAGAATCCTCTAATAGGTGGATCTTCATACGTAATCTCTTGTTCAGACGATACCATTAATCCAGTTTCTACCAGTTTCTTCTCTATGAATTCATGGAATACAGTACCAATACCCATACGCCGAAGATTCTGGGAAGCTATGGGATCTTGGTCATACCCTAACATGTAATAATACAATGCTCGTGGGCATAAATGAGCTTGTGATGGACTAAAATGAGTTCGTTTATATGATGCTCGTTGTTGCGTTAAATCATACTTATCAAACGCTGATTCTATCCAATGTTTTTCTCGTTCTTGTAATACTTGACTTAGCTTAGGCATTTATTTGCTCCTGTGCATATTTTAATAAATTATCAACAAATTCGGCTTTAAAAGACGATTTAACAATCTTTAGCGGATACCTCCATATTTCAATATTATAATTAGTTCTAATATATGCATCCCGATATTCATCCCTACGAGTCATATGGTATGGGCCATCAATCTCTAACGCTAAAAGCAAATCAGGGATGTATATATCCACTACATATGGTTCAAAATCTTGTTCTAAGATACTACCAAAGCCAGCTTCTTTAACCCAAGAAGCCATTAAGAACTGTTCTGGAGTATCTTTCTTACGTGGTTCTGGCCTCATTTGCCAATCCGACGCATAGTAGGATTATTCGTATCCCAACTAGAAGTACTAGGCCCACCAGCACGGTCAGTGACACGAGTATTGCTTAGTAGCTTTTCAGCGAGTAAATCAACATCACCGGGATCTTCGGCATGTAGTAATGTATTTTCATTCGCAGGCAATTCTTCTTGCCCAATAGCACGGTCTGGCTCATCAGCAAAGTCTGGCGAATCCATTACCTCTGGTTTCATCCGACGCTTACGAGGTTTTTTAGCAGGCTTCTTCAACCCTTCACTAATCTCTGCAGTCATTTCTGCATATATACCCCTAGCATTCTCACGTAACTTATTAGAAAACTTCTCTGCCATTTCCGCAGCCAATTCTTCGTCTATATGATAAATACCTTCAAGCATACTAGCAAAACTGCGAAGAATACTATCTAAATCACCAGCTAATGTACCTACTGAAGATTGTGTAGTCATTACTCCATACTCCTTATCTCTGCTTCAATGGATGTCCGTAATCCTTCATTATCTTTCATCAATTGTAAAAACTTCTCTCGCCCAAGTGCTTTATATACCACTTCACCAGTTTCTTTATCAGGGTAAGCATATTGAGGCCCACTACGAACAACGATTCCTAAATCTGAGGCCATCATGAATGCTTCATAGATGGGATCAGGTAAACCTGTATAGTAAAAAGGCACACTAGACGTTAATAAGGGTGTATGGGTCTTATTTTTCTCAGCCTTCATTTCTATAAAAAATCCTTGAGGACTTTTTTGGTCACCGATGGTTTCTCCCTTGCGCACACGTACCATAATACGAGAGAAAAATTCCTGCCCTTTACCACCAGGAAGAGCATCACGAGTAATATAACCGCCGATACCAGCCCTAATCTGATTAATTAATATCACGGCAGTCTTCTCATTAGAGGGAGCTAACTTTCTAAATAATTGATTCATCAATCTAGCTTGTAAACCAATAGATAGATGATCCATACCCTCTTTGGCCTCTGCCGTAGGCAATAAAGCGGCTATCGAGTCTAGAACAACAATATCTACCCCTTGCTCACATAACTTCAGCAAAACGTCTAAGGCTACTTCTCCGGTATCAGGACGAGAGACGATTAAATCGTGCGTATTGATGCCTACATTAGACGACCATTCTGGATCATAAGAGAACTCAGCATCTATGAAACCACAAGTGTACCCTAATGTCTGAGCATGGGCAATTATACGTTGACTGATATACGTCTTACCTGAAGACTGATACCCAAACAACTCAGTCACAGCCTGTCTAGGAACACCACCACCAAGCATCTGGTCTAATGCTGGCATACCTGTAGGTATTCGTAACGTATCTAATGCCTCATCATCACCGACAACCAAATTAGTCTTAAGTTCCTTATTTATACTAGCAACAATTCTATCGATATTGGTCATTCTTCCGCCTCTGTTTCATCTTCATCATCTACATGTACCAAATCACCCCATGATACCGTTGATCGTTGTAGATCAACTTTAAGAGGAACACCTGTTGGCATAGGAAACTCCTGCATAATACTACGTAACTCTTCACCATCCTTCTCAGTGATATTATCAAAAAGAATCTGGTCATGAACCGTATTTCTAATTTTCCCACCCACCGATTCTACGTATTTGGCAGTTTTAAGCAAGGCAATCTTTATGATATCGGCAGCTGTGCCTTGAATCACATAGTTATTAGCAGTAAACGGCTTATCTACTATTAATTTACGCCCAAATTTACTTCTAACGTAACCATTACGTTCTGCTTCATTAGTAAGGGATTTAGAATTTGCACGAAGTTGAGGGAAACTTGAATGAAAATAATTTAATACTGTATCCGCTTGAGTCTTATTCATTCCAAGTTTCTGTTGAATACCCTTCGAACCTGACCCATATAATACACTAAAATTCAAATGTTTCCCGATTTGACGTTCCTCTTTACTTACGTCATTGATGTCTTTATTAAAAGCTAATGAAGACACAAAACTATGCATATCCATATCGTTTTTAAATGCATCAATCATATTCCGTTGTTTAGATATATCAGCAGCTATACGTAACTCAATCTGAGAGTAGTCAAAATCAAAGAACTCATTATCAGGCACAAACATGCGTCTAATTTGACCATGCTTGGGTATATTTTGTTGATTAGGCTTACTACTAGAAAATCTACCAGTACGTGTTCCTGTCGCATTCCAATGAGGATGGACTCTACCTTCTAAGTCTTTATATGGTTCCAAATAAGTTGAAGTTAATTTACCTAATTCACGCCACCTCAGTACCAACTCAGCAACCTTCGTACCAACTGGATGATTAATAAGCTCTAAAGCAGGCTTATCAACACTACGTTGACCTGTCTCTGTTTCCGCAGGAGGAGTAATGCGTAGACGATCATAAAAATATTCCTGAAGTTGTTTAGTGGAAGCAATTTCCACTGGTTTACCAATAATCTCATAGAGAGAATCTTGGATAACTCGTTGTTCCACACGGAATTCTTTTAAAAGTTGATTAATATATTCTGTATCAACGCGAAGCCCTTCCATTTCCATTTTTACAATAATCGGTATTAACTTATGCTCCACTTTAAATAAATATTCACAATCAGCTATCACATCATCTATATATAGATGTGCCAAAGCTTTAGTTAGAATAGTATCTAATACTGCATATGGATCCATAAACTCTGAGGGGACTTGGTGGTAGCCTTTCAAATGATACTGCTTTATATACTCTTTAATAGTATCCTCAGCCGTCCCTGCAACAGAGCCAAATTCTGCTTCTCCTAAATCTTTTAAGCCATGAGGCATAGCTGGATTCTTAAGATAGGCTAATCTAAGTGTATCTACTATCTTCGTAGGCATACCTGTGCCATATGTTTCCCGCAACATATGCAAATCAAATTCTGCATTGTGGAAAACATAAGTCTTATGTTCCGCTGCAAATAATGCATTCATCAACATACCGATGTTATTCGTACCATAATCGGTATTACGGATGAAAATTCCTTTATCATCCCACGCTAACGATACTCCAAATGCCTGATTAGTAGTCCAATCTAATCCTGTTGTTTCCGTATCGACAGCAACAAAGTTGTCTTTACTACTCAGGATCGAATCTTTGACATCATCTAGGTTCGTCGTATCGAATAGGCTGTAAGACGGTAATTTCTTCTTTACCTGTACCAATTCTAAATGCTCCATTAAATTTATCTAAACGCTCTACGTACACCGTGTCATCTTCAAAAGCCGATATACACTTAATTAAAAAAGGAAGTGAGAAATACGTGCGAGAGAAGTCTTTTACGATATCTGCTTCAACGAATAACTCTGCTTCAATCACAGCATTAGGTACGTAGACATCTAATCCTGCTAAACCCACTGTTCCATAATCGTGAATACGGCTACTAAGTCCCACCATATCATCTTTAGTAGTCTGTAACGCTAATCTAAACGACTCCAACAATTTCTGTCTATTAGCGGTGAATAACAATTCGCCATCAGCATCGGCCATAGCATAGACAGTATTAGGATATTTCTCATTTACCGTCCGTGTAGCGATTAATGTAGGCCCATCCGACATAACAATCTGTTGGCGGTCTGATACACCCACTTGAAGATTCGTATTAGAAAACAATCTACCGACTACGGCAGCATATTCAGGAGGCATAATTATCTCAGGTAATGTCTCTCCTGAAAATGGAATACTAGTTGCATATTGATATATAGAACCAGCCCCTGAGATAAAGAATTGTCCATCTTTATTACCTAGATACGAATACGTTAATCCCATATTTTCATAAGTTTTAGAAACAAAATCCTTGGATTTCATCAATGCCCGAAGAAAGTCTCTCTCTACAGTACAACTGATTTGCATCGAAGGTTTTTCTGGTATTTCATCATAAGGCCCATCAAGACAAGGTACAGTCACCGTAGATTGATTGGATTTTATGACGACAGCTTTCTTAGCATTAACACTAATATCTATATATTCAGTTTTAAATCCATTCACTATATTTCGTAATACTGTAGAATCAACTGAAAATGTAAATTCATCCTCTCCTTGGGACTCTAACCCATCCCATATAGGCATATAACTGTCCTGCCAAAAACTTAACTGCCCACCAATATTAGAACCAAGTAAAGGAAATGAAGAATTAGACCGTAGAGCGGAAGTGATGGTGGTCAACTTCCGCTCTACTTCACTACGATTAACCGTAACCACTAGAAGCTGGCTTTAGATTTCCCATTTGCTACCTTGGCAAGTTGATCTTCCATTGAGGCCATACGCCTACCAAGTTCAACCAATAGCGATTCATTCTCTGTCACATCAGTAGTAGTTATAACCTCACCCATGTGTTCCTCTAGTTCCGCCCATGCTTCTTTAACTACTTCTAATGCTCGATCAATCTGGGGCTTAGCTTCTTGTTCGGTATCAATATCTGCGATGGTTATAGACGGCCTAAAGAAGTTGTAGCCCCCGCCTGTTGCCATTTTTAATGTTAGACCTAGTTCCACGCTGACTTTAGACATTTTATAGTTCCTCTATATTAGCCATATTCGTATAAGCAGTTTCGGTTGCTTCTTTTTCCTCAGGAGTAGCAGCAGTTACCGTATTAAACGTCGGCAAATCTACTTCAGTAGTTAATTTTGCCGCAATCAACTCTAAATCTGGCAAATTATTTTCCATATCCAGAATCTCTTGAGCATAATCGTTTTGCACTTGAGTATCAGACAACTCTAATGCATATTGAGTCATGTTCGACGGACGACTAGAACGATAATCAAATGTCCGAGTCAACAGACTACTATAGACTTCATACTTTTCTTCAATATTTTTGAATAAAGTAAAGGACGTATTAAGCAACTGGGGCTTTTTCACAGTTTCACGATAAAACTGTCGATTACCTTTCGGTACTAAATCCCAAGGTTCTTGACCCTCACGATCAAGAAACGGATTCTGTTCCGCATGGAATGTACCATAGTGGAACACCCAAGTGAGATAACGACTCGTAGCCTTAGCAATACGCTCATCGCCTGAAACGCAATGTTCACACGGAGTAGAGATTACTGGCCCACTCTCATTAACATTCACCCGATTGCAGTATTCATAACTAGTAAACTGCTGACCCTTAGCAGTCATACCAGGGATACCATGAAATCTACTCATGTCACCATTGGTAAATTCCGTTATAAACCTAATAACCGCATGCTCTCCTGGCCTGATACGAACCGTATTACGCCAGATTGAATTGGGATTTCTAAAGTCATTATTGACTCCGTCACCAGAGCCAGAACCTGTGTTTGTGTACATACCCTTACTAATTAGTGGCATTTTAAGAACGCTCCATCATATAATTTATATCTTTTTTTAGTGCCATAAGTTTCCAATATGAGTGATATTCTAGACCTGAGAAATCTTGCATATCGCCAAAATCTTTGGCCTTTCCAGGTGGAAATGTATACTCCACACTCAAACCTAGTTTCATTAATATATCAGTGGTCTTGTAAGCCATTTTAAGGCCACTGGAGTCCTTGTCAGGGCAGATAACTATGGTGCTAGCTAAAGAACCAAGAATCTTCGCCTGTTCATGAGACACATTACCGCCAAATGTACATAATGTATTTGTCACCCCCTGTTGATGAGCATTTATCGAATCGAATAACCCTTCAACCACGATAACCTTATCATCACGTGGCTGAACCTTATCAAGTGGAAATACGGCTTTATCTCTATCCATCCCTTTACTATTAACGTATTTAGGATTACGAGAAATATTACGCTGTACACTACCCAATAATTCACCATTCTGATAGATCGGTACTATGATGCTATCAAAAGCCACATGGTACCGTATGTCAAAATCCTTGATAGTCTGATTTGTAATCCCGCGCTGCATAAGATATGGATTATCTACAGCCGAGGGTAATTGAGTCACATCATATCTAATATCATCGTCACCTATAGTCTTTAGTTTCGATTCATATTGATGGATATATAACTCTGGAAATTTATCAATCAATACTTGATAAAGATTACGATTAGGTTCTAGCTTCTCTAGCAACCGCTTCATCCCATCACGGCCCTTAATACAACCATTAAAACAATGATAGGCACCTTTACGGATATTGATAGCTAGAGAAGCATTCCTGTCGTCATGCCAGGGACAATAGGCTACAACTTCCTCACCAGTCTTTTTGGTGAAGATTAAACCAGCATCTTCTAAAAATTCTACTATTGTCATATTCATTTATCTTTTAATTTGTTGTGCTACTTGCAATGAGAGATATAAAACTATTGTTGTAAACAATGCCCAGGCTATCGCACCTGACCAGACTCCTAGATACATTGAATATTCAGCTATACGATACCCACCATAAGCAAATCCAGCATTAACTGCTATGTACAGGCTAAAAGTCGAGACTAGCCAGAGACATTGTAGGGACTTCACTAAAGGAACGGCCAATATTACCCGTATCGGTGTCAAAAGTAATCGGATAAGATCCCGGCACTGCGCGACCACTACGGATAAGAGGTATAGCGACCTCTCTAACATTAGGACTATCCTTAGACCCGCCGATTGAAACCAATATATCAACAAATCTGTTGAAATCGTAACCGTAGGCAACGTTAGACGCTGACGCAGGCGTTGAAGAACTCTCATTACCGCCCCTTTCTCTACCTGATTGATTTGTAACTAATAATGCAATGTTGGCTTCTGTAGATAGTGTTTTTAGACCGCGACAGATATTTCTAATCTGCTCCCAACTCTGACTGCCATGTTCTTCATCCTGCATAAGATAAATCCCATCTACCAGCACTAAATCAGGCTTCTTGGACTTCACCACACTAGCAACACTAGATACGGTAAATCTATCCGATGGGGTATGCAAATAATATTCTAAGTCGTTACGCTTCAAATCCTCAGATTCAAGAAGCTTTTGTAGATTATCTTCAATTCCAGGGACACCATAAAGAAGTTTTTCATGAGAAATAGGATATCCCTTCTCATAAGCTAAAATAGTATCTATTCTAGCGTCCATGTTCAACTTATTTAATTCTGGCGATATGATTACAACTCGTGACCCACGTAAATAGTTCGCGAGTGCAATCTTTAACCCTAACCAACTTTTACCAATTTTGGTATCAGCTATTATGCCGACAAATTGACCATGCAGTAACATCACTGGGAAATCATCAAACGGCTCAATACCCCACCACATGCGTTGCTCTGATATTCCATCTGCTCTCAATTTATATTCCTCTAACCTTTTAATAGGATCTGAATCAACAACCACTTGGCTACGATCATCTTGACGCTGAAACCCTTGTAATTGATTAATAAGCCCCACAAGAGCAGTTTCCGCATCCTTCTGAATAGCTACCTTATGCCCATCCATTGCCATATAGATATTGCGTCGAACAACTTCTTTTCGAAATTGTTCAGCAATAGCATCAAAGTCATCGGTGGGAGCATAGCGAAATTCAGGGAACTGCGCACTGATTAGATTAAGATCAGGTGCTTTACCCCACTGAACAATGAAGTCCCAAATGAAGGTCGCTGGTTCGGGGAAATAGGGGAAGTGCCGAGGACTTATCTTATATTTTTGTCTTAGTATGTTTAAGTGTTCTGGTGTTTTTAATGAACTAATAAGTATACGTTCTATTTCTTCTGGTTCCATTCTATCCTCTTATTTGTGACCTCCCAACCTTTTGATCGGAACTAGAGTCTACCACATTGGACCTGACCCCGTCAATAGGCAATTTCATGCCTAATATGAGCTTTCAGAATCCTTAGTAGTCTCTTCTGCTTCGAACCCTGCAGCCGTTAGAGCCTCTTCATAAGTAGTGGCAACAATGGTGTACTTCTTAGCATCATTGGTGACATAAAAAACCTTTAAATTAGAGGTGTCACTACCTTTAAGCGTAGGAGACATAAAATCATATTCAGGATTTTTTATAAAAGGAAGTCTGCCCATTATGGATGACTCACATGATTTTGACTAAAGTGGCTATTAAGTCCAGTGGTATTCTTACCAGAGTTAAACACTACCATATACATAACACCAATACCATATCCCGCAGGATTCATCACTGAAGTATCATAGTATTGAGCAGTATCTTCTTGACTATGAAGATGACCCATAGACATAATCTTTCCAGCCGTTCCAGCACTTGTAACATTCACTGAAAAAGAAGAATTAGCAACAGCAGTCAATGTATAAGTATAAGGACTGCTTCCAGCCTTATTAGAGACAGTATATAGCCCATCAATTACTGGTGTAGAGTTAGATTCCCCGATCCATATAGCCCTACCATTAGGCATACTACCTGTAGTAGTAATTACAGTGGGGTTAGCGGCTGAAATAGCTGTTATCGAATAGTAAGCGTTAGCAGTCCAATTATCATTAGGCAATCCAAGCACTGCCATTTCTACCGCAGTATATTTACTATTTGCAACCGTCCAATCTTGAACAACACATATTGCATTTTCATATGTTAAATTACTACTACCCCCTTCCGCTCCGCAAATATTAGCAAAGACTAATGGAGCAGAGTCTAATGCAGGTAAATTAATAGTGAAACGTCCAGTAGATGATATATCGTTATGACTAACAAACCCAGTAAACCCAGTCATAACCTCTGCATTTATCTTGGGTGTATCAGTTACCCACTCATCGTAAGTAGCCCCACTATTAAAGATATCTCTATGAGCTAGATATAACCCTGAACCTTCAGTA
>Ga0208316_1000470_pt1 | contig 34648 bp, 33 predicted proteins | sample MalvireepMed_231_FD_184240 | JGI IMG/M metagenome (GOLD analysis project Ga0208316, IMG submission 184240) | Marine viral communities from the Global Malaspina Expedition - Malaspina viral metaG DeepMed_231 (SPAdes) (version 2) | ecosystem: Environmental > Aquatic > Marine > Oceanic | place... | reverse complement strand
GTCTTTAGAAGTTGGGGTATGACTTTGGTTTGGTAGGTAATGAACGGCGCACCAAAGAATGAAGAGCGCAGTCCTCTAACCGTGGGAGATACCTCACTGTAATCAAACAGTACCTCGTTGGCTCGTAGGATGGCGGCTTGTTCAATAGTGATGGTGGGTTTCCCATCTGGCCCAGCACTCTCCTGACGCACCTCTTCCAGATGTGCTCTCTGGTGTGTTAAAGCGTCTGCTATATAGACACTCTTACCTAACACCTCTAGGTTCTGGTACATATTTCCAGACCAGTTCGCCGCCTTCTTCCAATACTTTTGAGCGTTCATTGTGAAGGACAATATGCCATCCCTCTCTACACTCAATAGGATATCCTCAAACTCACGTATTTCTGAGGCTATCATGGTGGATGCCTTTAAACCATAGTGTTGTGCTAACTCATACGCGGTGAACACTTTCTTTAACCCATAATTGTTTGCAACATCTGAGTTATTAAATGTTGTACCTTTTTCTCCTTTCCAAATCTCACGAATGTTTTCTTTAAACAATCCCGGTTGCCTATGAAAGGGAACCTTACCAAACAAATTCAACAGCATTGTATTGTTCACAAAGTTACGTGAAACTGTGGGTGGATTCATGGGAACCTTAAGGGTTTTCCATATGCCTACTAGCTTTGCATGTTTACCATGGGGGCTGAACATCTTGGAGAATAGGTTCTGCTCTCCGAATGCAGTAGAAGAGTTACCCATTATGTCTTGGTATATCTCTTTCCTTATCCACACTCCAGCCAATGACCCAAACCTTCTCCCTTTAGGCATCTGCCTAAACATCTTGGTGTCGTAATTCTTATCATAGTATGCCGCTTCGTCTAAGCCACCCATCTGATCGTAGAACTCCTTCTTAAGGGCTTCTAGTTTGGCTATTTCCGCAACTGCCTTCTTTACTACGTCTGGTTTTGTGTTGGGGTGTCCTTCTACTGCGCGTAAACCCTCAAGTTGTACATCTATTGCATGTACAGTAGTCCTTTTACTTCTTGTCTTTCCCGTAAGTGGATCAGTGATTTTATAAACTATCCACTGTCCGGGCAATACCCAAGGAATACCCGCTACTACTCTCTCTCCTGATGGAATCTTTTTCTTTTCTTCTAAGAGAGACGCTAACTCTTCCTTCCACTGCTGACGAACCTCCTCGTCCTTCTCAGTTTTAATCTTGGCTCGCGTCTCCTTGAGCCTTGCGTCTAGTTTCTTTATAGTTTCAGTAGGCTCAAAGGCTACCCTCTCAGACAACTCGTGCAGATAGTCGATGATAATCATGTCCATCTGAGGAACAGTGACTGCTCTGTATATTAGGTAGGCAGGATCGGTGACCTCTCCTAATAGTTCCTTCCGCAATTCATCCAACTCCAACCTTGTCTCTGACCAATACAGTGGGCTGGCCTTCATACCAAAAGGACTAGCACCTCTCTTCCCTGTCAACAGGTGGGCAAGAAATATCCTTGGCAGGTATTGTCCCTGCAACTCCTCGTACTGCGCTCGACTTGCTTCTGGAAATATATCTTTCTTGAATGCCTCTTCTCCAATCTCCATGATCTTGTTCTTAAACTTAACAGACGCCTCACGTAGTTTGACATTGGAGATCATCTCTGGAGTAGCATCTACATTGGTGAAGTACTTGAACACTTCTTCTTTATCTTGGTCAGAGAGATCGGTGTATAGTTTCTTAACATCTTCTCCGTACTCCAACACTTCCCCCAACTTTCCCTGATAAGCGGATCGAATAGAGCGGAACAGTGGGGCGTAAGGCACGTATTTGAACGTGTCAAAGAACGACCCTATTTTTTCTCTGAAGTGTCTGCCTCCTGCAACCAAGCCATCAACCCACTCCTTATCATTGTCCTTCAGCTTGTCGTTGACATAGCTAAAGAACTTGTCATCGAGTCCAGCAAACAGGACAGAGTAATGCTCTGTGTTCCTTACCTTTGCCTGATCGAACTTGCGGTCAACCGTTCCACGGATAGCACCCCTGATGAAAGCAACAACCTCTGCCTCATTTAAATTCTTGCCAAGGTACATCTTGACTCTTCCCATCCCACGCCTCAACCAATCCAGAAGCCTAATCCAGAATGAATCAGTCATTGGGTCAGTCGCATCAGTGTAGATACCGATGGCCTCTTCCGTTACGAATTCTGCCTTCGCCTCTGGCGACATGTTGGCGTTCATCTTAGCGTAGATACTTTCAGCCGCCGCAAAGGACTCAGTCCAAATCCCTCCACCCTCGCCTTCGGCGTCTCTCAACTCTCTGGCACTGGCTAGGATAAAGCTATGAATCTGGTCGCCGTACACATTCAAGATGCCAACGTGAACCCCTAACTCATGAGCAAAGACAGCAGTGATGTTCTCTTCTTCAATGCTATTGGTTATGAACCATACCATCCCGTCCCTTTCCACTGCTCTAATACCAAACCCACGTGGTGGATCAGGAACGTCCGACTGATTCTGTACGATGCGTAGCACCTTATCCTTTTCTAGACGGGCAAGTTTTAAGCGCCCGATGGCGGCTCCTAAGACTTCTCTAAATCTCTTGGGAGTTAACCCTGTGTTGTAGTTGGCGTTGCCTCTTTCATCTACCCCAACAAAAGGTCTTATTACAGAATAGTTGGGGATGTACCTTGCCCCTCCTTTATCAGTAGAAATCCCCATCATTCTAGAAACTTCGCCTGTCTTACCCCGGATAGTTTTTCGCTGATGGCCCTTGATGAATATAGCGGCGGGTGTAATCTTGGAGTTGACAACAATCTCTTGTCCCTTCTCCCACTCCTTCTTCTCCCTCTTGCCACTGAACTCGTAGGTAATATCAATGGTGGGCTTCTTACCACCCACCCACTTGAGGATAGTTTTATCCATCGTACCTATGTGTTCCACCACTTGCCACTCTGAACCCACGTTATCCTTGAACTTCTGTGGGTGGTGAAGGTTTCCTATAGGCGTAGTGTTTACTTGATCTAATTCCTTAGTAGTGGCATCAGCCGTAACGGGCGCAACCTTCTTCTTTACCTCGTCGGAGAATTTGTAACCTTCAAATAGTACATTACCTTGATCGTCCGTGATATCCTTAGAGGTATCACGAACAGCAGTTTCCTGTAACCTTTTTTCTATAGCCGCACCAGCCTCTTCCTTAGCCGTTCCTTTAGGTTTTGTTTCAGCGCCCTCTTCTTTGTAACCTTCAAATATTACATTACCTTCCTCGTCCAATACTTCCACGTCACCCTTCACAGGCTTGGGTTTTGTCTCTGCTTTTTTCTTTTCCTTTTCGGCTTTATCCTTCTCTGCCTGTGCGGCTTTATCTTTCTCTGCCTGAGCCTTAGCCTTCTTTTCCTTAGCCTTCTCTGCTAAAGAAGCAATGGTGGCGAGTCTCTTCTCAAGACGTTCCTTCTCTTTCGCCGCCGCAAGTTCTGTCTCATCATAGACAAAGGAGATGTCCTCTAAAGACAGCCATCGAGTACCCTTTTTATCTGATACAAACTTAACCCTACCGCCTAAGAAGTACTGCTCTTCGGGGTAAGAGAACTCAACAAACTTACCAGTCTGTTTGCGCTGACGACCCATCCTACCCCTCTTACTATGGGTAATGGTAACAGTTGTATCGAGCCTGATCTGGGTATCTATTCCCTCTTTACTTGGAACATCCACCACTTTAGTTTCTACTCCCCACACCTTATCCTTTTCAAGTATTGGAATCTCTTCTGGTGGTGGAGCAGTAGGCGTTTCATTCCTTACCAAGACTGGGACGTATACAACACGGGAATGTTGGTAATCGCTGGGACTTATCGGCGTCTCAGTAAAGCTAAAGATTTCTTTCTTCGTTGCTTCCCTTTCAATCTGGATTCTGTCATAGCCAAGCAAGTCCATTTCAATGGGCAAGTCCCTAGCCCACCCTTCCTTGCTTGTAATAAGTTCAAAGGTCTTGGCTTTTCTACGCACCCTACCTAGCGTCCCTTCGATGGACGTGCCATCAAAGAACTCTAAGATCGCCTTCTTTCCCTTACCTTCGCTGATGACTGCGGCTCGTCCATCAAGATGGGCTTGTGTATCCTCACCAAATCTTCCAAAGGCGTGGGTCTGGGGAATAAACATATCAGCCATGAATTTTTCCATGGCTTTCTGTTCTTCTTCGATACTCCCTCTGAATGAGGCAATAAGACGTGCGCCTTTAGTCGGCCCCTCTTCCACAAGCACCTCGTAAGGAACCATCACTCCTATCTTCTCAGGAACTGGTTCTAACTGTACATGTGCTTGTAGGGCAGACGTAGGTCTTATCAAGTAATCCTTTCCATCCGGCGCTACAACTTTCACTACATTAGATACCGCAATTGGGCCACCCCCAGTTAAAAACGGAGCCTGTGGTTTCAGAAAGACACGTTCCTCTTTGCCAGTTTTCTTTACCTCATAAGTCTTTTCTTTGGGTGGCATTGGTACTGAAACAATAGGTTCAGTCCTTTCACCGTATACTTTGAACACTTCAAATAGAGTGTTTTCATCTAAGGTAAGTGCGTCTCTCTTCCTTGCTTGGGCTTCTGTATACAAGCGTTGACCTCTTCTCTCCCGTTCAATCGCGAGTTCGGTGGTGATTTGCTCTACGGGTTCAGGAGTAACCTCTATGTCTGGGTCTGTTGCCCTTAATCTATTTATTCTATCAAGAGCACCTTTCTTTAGAGTGACACGTATATCATATCTACGGAAGTTCTTATCGTAATCTTTAGTAAGGAACTCCTTATTATTGGGAAGATAAACAGTTCTCACACGGCCCGGAAACATCTTCCTTTCAGGTTTTGCCTCTCGCCCTTCGGGGTACTCCATTGGCCCACGCTCAGTAACAGTCCTTTCTATATTGAGCAACCGATCTTTCAATTCCTTTAGCTTGAGCGCGTGTTCTTCCTTGTTGTGCCACGTTAAATAGATTTCATAGTCATAGGGATAATCAGGATATGCCTCCTCCTCAGTCCTAGCATCTCTCTGAACTACGATTATTCCAGTGGTGTTATCTATCCACGCTTTTCTTATTGTCTCCCTTCCCGGTACAGTATCGGGGAGATAAAACTCAGCCTCGACAGCGCCTCTTCTGTAAACCTGTTTGGCGTCTGTTATCTCTACAAAGTCTTCTAATAGAGGGGCTTTTGCTTTTCCTTTAAACTGCCTGACTTCAACGATGTCTTCCTTACGGATGTGTTGACCACTGATCCTGATCAGGCCATGCTCTGTCCACCCAGTAACTTCATAGGGGTAGTAGTACTGTGGATTAAGGCCATGCTCTTCAGCCACCTTTGGCAACACCTTAACTTCGTGGGTTTCAGGGGCTGGTAGAACTTCCGTATCTACATCTATTACATCTAGCAGAGTAGCGCCTTCAGGAACTCCTTCCAGATGATCAGGAACCTCTCGTCGTGGGGGTGGTGGTTCCTCAATCTCTAGTCTCTTAGTGACTGCTCTTTTAGCCTTCCCAACTATTGTTGTTCTAGCCTCCTTAGTGAGAGGCTCCGCCTTGGTGCTATCTATGAACTCACCAACAGGCTTATCTCCCCACTCCCTCTGGCGAACTACGTCTATCTGTTTTTTGGTTAGGTTACCTGCCCTTACTCCAAGTTCCTTTTCTTCCGCCCTTAGAAGTTGCTTCCATTCCTTAAACTCTCGCCACCTGCGACGTTTGCGTTTTACTTCAACGGGTGGCTTTCCTTCCATCTCTACATCTGTAAGTGGGGCGGTTACCTCTCCTTCGGGTACGTCTGGTGGTGGGACTTCTTCTCTACCAGTGATCTCCTCCGCTTCCATCCCCTCTACACGTGCCTCACTAGCCCTCACCAGCGCCAGACGCTCCATTTCGTTGAGCTTCTCTTCCGAATCTAACACCGCCTGTCGGGCAAAGAATTCCTCTTCTTCTTTCTGTCGTGTTGTTGTTGGTAGACCTAGTTCTGTCCTGCTCTTATTACTATTTGCTATGAAGGTCTCTATCTCTTCCTCAGTTTTCACAGAGTACCTGTCTACGTTGTAACCTGCACTTTCAAAACGCTTGCTCTCTGCGTTAGCCACACCACCTATGAACCTATCATAGAAGGCTTCGTCTGCCATGAGTTCACGGAATTTATTCAGGTTAGTTACTCTTTCCCTTCCTTCTACAAGGCGCTGACCTTCGGGGGTGGCTTCATAAAGTTCCTGCCTCTCCTCTGACGTTAGTAATTCATCTTCTCTAAGCGTTGCTTCGGCTAGATCAATAGGCCCACCAACCGTTAGTGGTTGTTTCTGGGCTTCTCCCAAGATGCGAACGAGTCGTACATTCGTGTCATTGGGGGGAACGGCGACCTCTAGTGGGGGGCCACCCGCATCCTTTCTGAGAGTGTAGACAGTGCTGACTGGGCCTTCTCTTTTTTCGTAGGCTTCTTTAGTCTCGTCTATCTGTATTTTTTTCTTTGGTCTGCCTTGAGTGAGAAAAGATGGCCTTTTGAGAAAGCCCCTCTTGATTCCACTCGTAAACCAGATGTCTTCAACCGTATAGGTTTCAGCTACTACTCCTGTACCCGGAGCAACAGGCTCTCTACCAGTGAGTTCTGGAGACGCTAAAGGACTTGGCCTTGAGACAGCAGGTGTAAGGTAAACCTCCCATTCTCCCTTCGCTTTATTGAAACGCTCGAACCTGACCTTGTCATTGATCTTAATGTCTATAGCGCCACGCTCTCCCATCTCCTTCTCAAGCGCTTGTGATTGGAGTCTAGTCTTCTCGTCTTTCTCGACTGTTGTCTCTACTGACTCTGCCTGAGCAAGAGGTGCGGTGCGATATTGTTTCCTAAGAACCAGTTGTTTTTTGTTCCTATCAATTTCCCTGTTTGTCTCTTTATCTATAACAATCCACGGAGCACCCAAGGTTTCTGATTCCATTCTCAGAATATATTTTTCGTTCTCGTAGACATTTCTAGACTCAGGGCCACCACCTCTCTTCTCGCTCCTTAACTTAATTTCGCCCTTATCATCGTAGACCATGTGTCTATCTTTAACAAACCAACCTTCTTCTGCTCTCTGGCCCCTTACGCCTGTTGGTTCGTCACCCCACTCAGCCGCCCCCTTGGCTAGAATGCGGGTCTCTCCAGTAAGGGGATCGACCACCGATTCAGTGGGACGTTGCTGTGTTTCTACTGCAACGACACGCTGTTGTCCGGGTAGAATGGGAGCGATCCTTGCTTCTTCAAGCCTTCTTTTTTCCTCAAGTTGCCAGTCCATGTGGCGCTTTCTTTCAATGAGGTCATGGAGGCTGTCCTGATCTTCTATATTAAGACTAGTCTCCATGTCACCAACAAGGATGGCTTCCCATAGCTTCTTATGGTCTTCGATCTGCCAATCGACGTGTTGATCCCTTGAGGCCCACGGGCCTCTAGCCCGTGCCTCAGTTATATCTCTAATCTTATCCGCGATTGCAATATCTATGGGGCCAGTCAGTAGCTTAGTGTCCGGCATCGTAGGCAACCAAGGTGGCATATTTGGCAACCTTCTTTGATCCATGGAGCGATCTGTAAAACCTCCACCAACTTCACCGGGTCTCATCCTAAAGCCCTCTCCGGCTATACCACCACCCGGAACATATGTTTCTTCCTCAAAAGCCGAAAGTTTCTTGTACAGGTTTGCCCTATCCTTAGCGTTCTTGTATGCACGGGCGTAAGAGACAGTACCACCCAAGAAAGTACCAACGATGGCTCCCCTAACTCCTGCCTCTTCTAGTTCTGTCCTTTGTTCAGCAGAGAACTCAGCAAACAAATCATTTTCCTTAACGTAGTTAAGGGCCATGTTTTCAAAGATCGTCTGAATGTATTCTGTAGTTCCCTCAATAGCCCCTCCCTCCAACGCACCAGCGAGAGCAGTTCTTAAAGGAGATCGGGGGGTTTTTAATTTCTTTCCTACATACTTGGCAAAGTCCAGACCATTACCCATACGGTGGACTACCCTTAATGGGAGCACCATATCGAGTGAACTCATGAGAGCGCCAGTGCCAGCCGCAACTTTAGGGCGTGACTCTCCTGCTTCCATGAGTAGGTTTGCATAAACCTCTGATGTGTTTAACCAATCTATTGTGGCAATGACGGAGGCGGGTGTAACCCATTTAGGAATGGGCGCTCCGAATCTGCGTAGGACTGTGGCGGCAACTGCGGGTGCAAACTGCGCCACGAGGGTAGGCATTTGATCTGCGAGGGTGTTGACACCATAGGCGATAGCGCCCTTGGCGTCGGGGATGTCTCTCCATGTTTTTGGGCCTTTGAACTGTTCTTCCAGTTCATTCAAGTCCATGCCCATGAGAAGGCCGCTGGCATAAGCATCACTTAGCCACTGGTTACCTTGTTCTTCTAGGCCGATTGTTCTTAAGAACTCACCACCCATTCCTTTGGCGGTTATTCCAGTAGTTCCCGTAAGGCCACGCAGTCCTCTTTGGAATGCAATGGACACATCGCTGGACTGTTGTTCAGCAGTGCCGCCAAATGGTGTGGTTGGTACTCCAATAGCCATAATTATTTCTCTCCAGTCTTAGGCAAAGGCTTCAAACTGTTATCTGTTTTCTAAATACTCTTCTATCTTTGCTTTGTCAGCTTTATTCAAATCTTTAAATTGACCGCTCATTAGTTTAAAGGCTTCTTCTGGGCCGTACTCTTGTATCATGGCGGAAAGCCTTTCCAAGAATCGCATAGCCTGTCTGCTTATATCAGGCAACTCGTCTTCTTCAGGGTCTTGGGATAAGAACCCGCTGATTAGTCCTTGTGGCCCCATCAATGGGTCTATTTGTTCAGCGCCTTGTCGAGCAATAACTCCGGCTCGTCCTGTTCTGTCATATGCAGATGGCCCAGAGGCGGCGGATGGCGATACTAATGCATTACCAATACTTGCCAGTAAATTGTTAGCGCTGTCTCTTCGTTCTCTTCGTTGAGCGGCCTCTTCATATTGAGATAGGGTTGCATCTTTATCTCCCGGCTGTGGGTCAGTGCTTCGAGCGAAAGGGTTTAAACTCTTACCCTCATAGCGGCTTCCTCTGGGGTCACCAAAGGCTCCTTTCAACCACTCTCTACCACCAACGGGGTCTTCAAGTTGATAGATAGGCTCGACATCAGTTGTTCCTTTCCACCACATCTCAGCGCCAGCGAGTATGTCGGCTGGTAAATTTATTGCGGCTGTTGCTATATCCACGGGCGCACCAGCAATCTCAGATACCCACCCCTTACCAGTTTTAGGAATCTCTTCCATCGAATAGGGTTCAGTGTCGGTAAGTTTTGAATACCTGTCATCCCATACAATCTTAACCAGATCAATGTCAACACCGGGACTAGCGCGACTAATAAACTGCCCCCACTTTCCCTTTATATCTCCAAACTTCAGGTATTTTTTAGGGTTATCAGTGGTCTTAATTGTTTCTGCATAGATAGCGTCAACTAATTTTATGATGTCCGTTTCAGAGTCATACGTGGGTTCACCAATTGCGTGCGCCCAATTTCTAAATGCTTCGCCTCTTGCATTAAAGTTATCCTTCCAGTATGCAAATTGAGAACTTTCTGGATCATCTATTTCAAAATTTCCAGCGGCAATTTCTTTATTAAGGTCTTCTAGTTTGGAATTTGCATCCTGATAGAATGTTTTGTAAACATCAATTTTCTGCTCGGCAACCCATTGTGCACTCGCCGCATCTCTGGTTGCTTGGGCGGCTCTGGCGGCATTATCAGCCGCCCATATAGTCGCACCCTGTTTACCGATACTGTCAAGAGCCGCTATCGCATCTTTTATAGCCATTAGACCATGCCTCCTATCAAACCACCCTGCTGTGGTGGGCCTTCAGGTGGTGGGCCTTCGGGGGGTGGGCCACCCGGTGGCATACCCGTAGGTGATGCCATGTTGTCTATCATGCCCTGTTGTGCTTGAGGTGAATCCATTCCACCACCTATAGATTCTTCGGCAAATGCGGCGGCGGCTTCCCCGTCTACCTTGTCATCGCCAAGTGTCATGTAAGCATCAACGGCGGCTATCAGGGCATCTCCCTGTAATTTCTCCAGTTGTTTCTCGTCCTGTATCTGAATTATCCCTGCTTCCATGCCTACTTCTATAAGAAGATTTATAACTTCAGCCGCGACTGCTAATAGAATATCCCTAGAGATATCAACTTCAGCACCACGAGCAACCACAACCTGCATATGAATAAGTTGTCCAGCAATCTTCCCAATAGCCTCAGAAGGTTCACCCTCGCTCATCTTTTGTATAAGAGCCTCTTGAACCTCCGGGTCTAAAACAAAATCCTCAATGTTAGACATTACGGACTGCGCTTGTTCATTCTCTTCCGCTGTAGCGGGTGTTGTATGTCCTTGTCCGATCATGACACTATCTCCTGTTGAGAAGAGCCATACTCTCTAGTGGGTCGCGTATCTATTGCTGATGATCTACCTCTGTTTGCTTCTGGTAGAGGGCCAGTTTTAATTTGCCTAGACCTACCGCGAGGCGCTGTGTATCCTGCACCTCCGCCCCGTCCACCGGGAAGGTTACCATGATATCGTCCCGCAAGTGCATCATAACCGCCGGGAGCAAAGCCTCCAACGTGCGCTCTTCTATGAGCCAATTTCTCGTCTGTGTCATCGAGCATTGCAAGAATGGTTTTAAGCACGTTGCTCGTAGTCCACATAGCCATACCGGGATTTTCAGCCCACATCTTTTTATACGCTTCCCAACCCTTTCTACCTAGCTGGGCCAACTTACCCCAAAAATCATTCCTTACTGCTGGATCAAGATGTGACATCCCCCCGTATTGATCAGCACGGAATCCGTAAGGATTTCTCCCACCATATGGAACCGTAGCCTGTGAAGGGGCTGTAGGCACTCCCCCCATTACTTGATTAGCGGCGGCTTGGTTAACTGAAGCAACATCAGTTCCAGTGGGAAATCTAGTGGTAGAGCCTATACCACCGGGAGCGCTGTATGAAGTGGATTCTGCAAGACCGGGATACGCAGGGCTTGCACCACCTAACGCAGGATCAAAAGTTGAACCTTGTAAAAATGGGGGTGTATTAGAGCCAAATCCTGCGGCCTGTGCGGGAGAAGATAAGGAATCTAGAACCCCCTGTGTCATATCTTTCCAACCAGCATCAACCGCTTGATAAGTAGGTTGCATACGAGCGCTGATTTCAGCAATAGAGTCAGTCGCCCAACCACCGGGTGGTGCGCCACTGGGCAATCCCATACCATCCCCTATAAGCCCAGCACCTGCGTCGGCTACAGTTGAAGAAACATCTCCTACCTGTCCAATCATTCCAGTGCTGGCTTGATCTAATCCGGGGAGAGCGGTGGCTGTAACAGCTTGTTCTGCTCCAAGACCAGTAGTAACTGCGTCTGCTCCAAGGGTTGCAGTTTCAGCCGCTCCAAGAGCCGCGGTTTGAGCACCAGCCATAGCGGTCATGTCTGTTGCGGCAGTCGCCGCTTGAGATATAGTCTGTCCTTGACCTACCCCAGTCACCAAGGATTTACCCCAGTTCGTAATCTGAGGCCAGCCTCCAGCTTGAAACCCCGTCATATACCCATAGCCGACATAGATAGCGGCGGCTACGAGCAAGATGGGTGCTATTTTCTTAAGTGCTTTCCCTATTCCTTTTATAGCCTTTCCTATAGATTTAACTATTCCGCCCATCTATGCCTCCTTGGGGAAAAATAAAACTGTCACCAATTTTTATCGCACCCATCCTTTCATATAGTTGTCTTGTTCTATTCATATCACCGATACCAGACGTAATTCCTAGGGTAATTTCTGCTACACCCTTGTTCATTCTTGCCCACCGTATATAAGCACGGAGTAAACTACTGCCCCATCCTCTGCCTTTATCTGTGACATAGAAGAACAGGTCAGTAGACTGTTTCTTTCTTGAGTACCACAATTGATGGGTGACTCCGATGAAGACACCCTCGACTGATCCAGCTACATCTACCACATTAACTTGATGTTCCGCAGACAGGATACAAATTTGGAGATTCTTCCAGAGAATCTTATCGTCTAGGGGAACGTCCTTGGAGACGGATAACTGGTGTGCTTCTTTGCAAACTTTTATTATTTGTTTTATGTCACTGGTCTTAGCGACTCTAATCATTAACCTTCGCCACCAGTATCGTCATCATTCGTCACCAGTATCGTCATCATCATCGTCATCGTCATCATCGTCAGGGGCATACTTATCTTTCCACTTTTTTATCCATTCAGAGGGGTTAAGATTATTATCCCCAAATACCATATCCCAGATAAAGGCGGCGGCTTCTGCATTGTCTTCAATGTTTGCAAATATTTCAGCAAACTTTACCTTAAGCCCTTCTATCCCTAAGAACTTCTGTATATCTGCTACATACTTAGCGCTTTGGAATCCTACGTCAGTCCCGTAAAGTTTTGTAGCTTGGTCTACGTCAATCCCATAGATTTTCACGGCCTCGTCTACAGTAATAGCATGTGATCTCAAAGCCTCTTCTACGTCAATCCCATATATTTTTGTGGCTTCTTCTACATCAATTCCATAGGTCGTTACATCAGCCGCTAACTGAGCCTTCCACCTATTAGTAATGTCATTAATAAGGGTGGCCTGAATCTGGTAACCCCCAGCAATATGGGATAGAGTTTCCTGAATAGCACCTGCAAGCCTTGTTTTCATCTGATCATAGTACGCGGTATTACGTAGCGTTCTATGTCGCTCAAGCATGAGTGCGTCAGCCATTGCAATTGGGCCAGCAACTTTCATTATCTCGCCCATCATGGCCTCTTGTGTTCGAGGCCCACGATTACCAAACCTTCTAGCCATGGCTTCAGCCGCTTGTCTAAATAAAGGACTTCCCTTGTCTATAATAGAAGCTATTCTATTCTCGACTAACTCGTCATCCTGCACCTCTGCAAGAGTTATTCCTACAGGAGTGGGGTCATAGTCTCTATAGCCCTCGTGCGCTGGCCCCGCATAATCTGGCCTTTCCTCTGCATCTGGAGTGACTATCTTGTCAGGAGATACATAATCATCAACTCCTTGATAAGTACCCGGCGACGTATACGTATTAGTTGGCGGCGTTACACCATGCCCTACTCCCTGCCCAGTAGTAGGGTCTGTATTAGTATTGACGGTAATAACAGTACTTGTATCTGTAGGAGTCCAATCCCTAGCTATTGAACGTGCTCGACCACCGTAAGTTCCTGTGCTCCCCCCTTCTTTTTCCCAGTGATATTGTCCAAACTGTTCCTTTGTTGGATTAGCCCCAAGGACACTACTCCAGTAATCATACTGATCTCCCGCTGTTTTATTCTCAATTTGTTTCCATACGTTTCCTAAATCTGCGTATCTATCTACATATTCCGACCAACTGATATTAGCCATTACATTCCCCCTGCATCATCGCTTCAACCCCCTGTCGGAATACTGAACTACAGCACCCTGCAACGTAACTGGTTTGTCGTATATAGATGTATTTTTAATAAGGATTCCCATGTTTTCTCCAACACCTTGTATTCGCGCCCTAGCTTTATCAACTACTGCTATTCCTAAATTAGGATTACTCACATCATCTACATTCCATTCATCGTCGGTTACTGTAATATCATAGACAGTTGCCGTTGGAACAGTTGCATCCCCATAGTTAAAGTCTGGGTATATATTTAGTGTAGTACTTGTATCAGCCGCCAATTCAAGGAGAATCTCTCTGAATCTCTTCTTGAGTTGCGGTGTTCCATAATGAAAATAAGCAAGTCTGACAAATGCGGCTACTGAACCTCCATCATATGAAGTTCCAGAGTCTAATCTCCTAACATAACCGTCATCGAATCCACCATATAAAACCTCGTCTCCATTAGAATCTTCTGTGGAACAAGCGCAAATAATTTGATCCAGCATAGTAAATGGAAGTATCCCTTCATTCTTTCCATTAATAAAAGTCATGGCAATGCCAGTCTTATCATCAAAGTACAATCTATATTGATTCTTTTCTCTTACTCTTAATGCGGTCTTAATACGAGCCTTATATTTCTGTATTAAAGGATCAACCTTTTCAGAGATAATGGATTGTTTAAAATCACCGTAGTTAAGAGTCGAACCCAGTGAAGTCAATCCCCTATCATCTAGGAATATAGTCGTATGTATTTTTTGAACTGTGCCGTCAACCGCACCAGAACCAGTATAGAACGTCGTAAGATTCCAATCATCCCTACTTTTTCCATACAAAATGTAAGTAGTGTTTCTTGCGAATACTGCCAGCGAGTCTTTTGATTCAACATTTAATCCAGTAACGCCTTCTCCAACTATAAGTTCTGTGGAACCCATCGTTGTGCTCATGATGGTTGGCAATTGAAGCGCAGAACTAATAAGAGAGCCATTTGTATAGCCCAAGAACAAATGATTCTTGTAAGCCTCTACATAACTTGGAGTGTCATCAGAAGATATACCTGTTCTTATTTTTGTGAAATTAGTTCCATCGAATTCAAACGCATTATCTATTCCATTAGCACCATACATAGTTTGTATTCCCTCTTCACCCTCGAAGTTGAAATTAACAAAATCGTAAGTACCTCCGGGTTGGAGTGTTTGTGCATATTGAGTACCGTAAGCATACGCTAAGGTTTTTGATGATGGTTCAGCCACCCCGTTCACATCCGCCCTAGCCGCGCCATAAACTAGTATTGATTCACCATCAGTCCACGTACCAGTATTACCAGTTATGGATAGAAAACCTGCCGCGTCGTCAGTAGCCCAGCCTCCAGACGCAAGAGTGATAATCTTTACTACAGCAGTTTCACCGGAAGTAGAACCAGTTATAGTATCTCCTTGCAAAATTTCTACAGTACCAGCATCAAAAGAAATGGTTGGAGTACTTAATGTTTCATCGGTAACGAAAGTTCCTGTTACATCTGAAAGAACTACAGTCCCTTCCGCACCAACATCCCAGTTACCGTAGTATGTAAGACCTGTTATAGTTCCTTGAGCGCCACCAGCGCCAGTGAGTAAAGACCCTATAACCATTTCACCATTGCCTGTAGTGGCATCAAAATTCAAGGCTGTACCAAGGTCTATCTCTGTCCAGCCAGCAGTTGTGGCCTTATACATACCCGCCGTAACATTACCTGTTTTATTCCTGAAAGCATAGAGATTACCTAAGTATCCCCATACACCAAGAACATTACCCTCGCCGGGAACTACAGTTATAGTTTCCCTCTTTTCCTCAATACGTTCTTGCAGTTCAGTAACTAGGGTAGAATCGGCTGTGGCATCCCTTAGAACTGGAGGCCCATGTGCAAGGCACGTTGCATACAGCCCCATTATCCAACCCTAAAGACTGATAACTGACCATAATGCATTTGGAAATTCTCAGAGTTACTTGCATGTCCGTTCTTAACTTGGGCAAGGACATCTGTATAGTCGGTATGTCCTGTAGTATCAATTATTCCAGAAGCAGACACCATATTCTCTAAGGTAGCCACCACTCTTTGAACCGCGCAATCATAGCCGGGGTATACCACAGAACCTGCGTCTGCCTGAGTTGCAATTCTGAACGTCCATATTACTGTATCTGTTCCAGTCTGTGCGAAACTAATGCCCAGATTAACCATGAAGAATCCTTTGTCATATATCCTGATCCTATCATTAGCAAAATCTGCATCTGTTCCTACGGTTGTAGACGTTACGCTTCCTGTATCATCAGGCCCATTAGCCCCAACTGAATCAGCATTCCAATCTATAGTTGCTGTTGCTGTTGATGCTACCGCCTGACTTGCTGGTGTTCCCGCTGGTGATTTTATAGTTCCATATCCACCCATACCAGATTCCACGAACTGCCTAACCATCTGGGCTGTAATAGCACCAGTAGTATTATTTGCAAAACTAGTACCAGTTAAAACTGATCTTTCTTTTCTTAAAGCTGTTGGTGTTCCCATTAGCCAAACTCCACATTGAATGAAGCGCCAAATGCGCTATCTGTATTTAGAAAAAATATAGTCTCTCCGTCCTCAAGCGTTCCGCTTGTAACAGTAAAGTAAATGTATCCTTCAGCATCGTTATCTATAAATGCTCCCGCCGCTGTAACTATCTGTTCCACAGTTACAACTAGAACCTGACCTATAGCCCCGCTAGTTTCTCCTTTTACCGTACTACCAACGCGAGGTATCTGAAGATCAAATGCTATACCGTATGCACTATCAAAAACAGAATCTTTTGCGCTACCAAGGGTATATGGTATTCTGTAATAAACTATTGCAGAAGGTAATCCAGTACCATCATCCCTCTCATATCCATCGAACCTTCTATAGCGCCCACGAATATCAACTTCAAAGTTATCAGCGGCAATACATTCTCCCGGCTCTAAAGAGAGAGCCGGAGTAATAATATTTAATCCACCAGAAAATGGAAAATACTGGGAAGCTACAGAAGTCTTTGCTAGTTGTCTCGCTAAAGTCATTCAGGAACCACCGTATAATTAGCTAAATCCTGAACCAATGAAAACCTTCTATTCCTTTGGCCCGGAAGTTGGTCAGATTCCAGTTTTAATAGAAGATCAGTAAACTCCGCAATAGAGCCAGATAAAACTTCTGAGGCATCATTCTGCTCTGCGTAATAAATCTTAGCTCTAGCAATTATTATCCTGTGAAATCTTACTGGGATTACAGATACATCAGCGGCGGCTGATAATTCAGTTGGTGTTGCCCAATACTCTGAGGTAAGAGCAGTCGTAGAATCAGGAGTTGGATAAATATCCATTACATTATCTGGCTTTACACTAAAAAATTCTGGTGTTCCAGTAGCAACAGTGCCGTATTTATAATCTTCCCTGTATTGTAGCCATGGCACAAATGCCAATGGTTGCCAACCTTCAGCAGTAGGATTATAAACAACAGAATCTGTATTCCATTGAGCAAGATCAGTTGGAGACGTTAGCGTAGAAACTCCCGCAACTGGAGTAAGTGTTGCCTCTGACCACAAAAAATCCCAGTTAAACCACATGCGTTGTATATCTAGGTCAGCATCCTTTATATATCTGACAATATCCTTTTCCTCTTCAGGAGTTGGCGTAACAGTAGACGGCCCTGTTCCGGGTATGCCTACGTCCCTCGCCATGTCTTGACATAATTCTATATAGGTGCTCATTTTAGATTTCTCATTATATCGTCTACTACTCTGTCAGGTTTAATATTAGCGGCGCACAATGCACCACCGCTCTCTTCATCTCTGTTACAAGTAGAGAATCCAAAATGCAGTTTATGACAGGGAAAGCAAGGACAATCTTCCGGCTCAAAAGCAGTAGTATTTATCCAGTGTTTTGTTAAATTCTCATTAGACGAGTGGGATAGGAAAACACATTTATGGTTCGGTAACATACTCGCCGCATTTAAGACGCCTGTCTCTGGCCCTACCACAACATCACAATGTGGTAATAGCGAGAGAGTTTTTCCTATAGGTATTTTTCCAGACTTAAGAATTACACGTTTTTCTTTTTCCCAACCAACTTCCAATAATTGGCAAAGATGATCTCCAACCGTGATTATAGAAACGTCTTTTCTCCTTAACAAAAGAGCGGCAATTACATTGTCTGTCCATGGATACACCTTATGGACGGAAGAACCAGACAAAGACCACAAAACAAGATGCCTTGTCTTTATTTTCTTTCTCTGTTTCTTGGCCCAACTTTTATCTAGAGGTGATGGATAAAAAACAGGACTGTGTTTAAACTCTATATCTGCAATCCTGTGAGTTTCCTCAAGATAATTCTTATCACATAACTCATGTACTTCTTCTTTTGATAAGTTATATCCTTCACTAGCTTCGACTCTAACTTTTTCCCCATCTACTTCAACATCTCTTGACGGGTTTAATAGAAGGCGTCCCTCAACTGATTCAGACAATTGTACAAACCTATCAAAACATTCTGACATTTTCTCCCAATAATCTTTAAGTTTAAAGTTATTTATTTGGTTATCTTTTTGCACTATTAACTGATCAACATCTGGATTATGCTTAAGCATATCCGCCCCTATCTCAGTTACATTAACGCATACTTCATAACCCTGTTCTTTAAACCTAGGGAACAAAGAGGATGCCTGTACTATATCTCCAAAGGCTCCATACCTCACGATACATACAGTTTTTCTACTCCTTATTCCACCAAAATCTTCTGAGACAAAATCTTCAACTTCTTTAAAAGGAACTTTTGTTATCTTCATTCAGGAAGCCTAGCCATCACCTTCTTCCTTATAGAGTCTATCTTCTCATGTGGGTCTAGTACGATATCACCTAGATTCTTAGCTTCCCATATTAAAAGATTCCTACCACCTAATCCTTTTTGTTGTTTAGCCCATTCTTTATTTCTAATTCCAAATATCTCTTCGCCATGAAGATTGTACTGCCTATTATCTTGTTCATACTTAGCCTTATGAATCCCCTGAACTTCTCCATAGGGCTTCGACCAATCAATAGCCACAAATATAACTCCTTATTCTAAAGACCACCCAACCCATTCTGGTCTGTTGCCAACATTGGCGTTATTTTGTTTCTGGTTATTCTCATTCATGTAGGTATCTTTTTTATCTACCAGAGTATAACCACTTTGTCTTGGATCATTAGAAGGCTTTGACTTCTTATCAAAAGTCTCCCTTTGAAATTTACCACCCACTACTAGCATGTCCATCATTTCTTTGCCCTCATTTTCTTTTTAGGCTTTAGTCCATAGCCACCGCCTTTACGAGTAGCCTTAGCAACACTACGACGCCCACTAGCAGACATTTTCTTTCCAGATTGTTTACCTCTGGTCATACCTAGTTGCTCATCTTTCCTAGCATTGTATCCTTGTTTTTTCTTAGCCATCATTCTCTCCGAAAGAAGGGGGGCTTTCGCCCCCCAATCCTGTATTAACGAAAGGTAAAAGAACCTAAAGAAGGTGTTGAAACCTTCTTCTTCTTTATCCCATCTGGCATCTGATTCGGGCCATGGCTGTCCATTCCCAATTCCTTGGGAGTGTCCGACACCTTGTCCAAACTAGAAAGACCATTTTCAGGGACTTTTCCGTCTGCTGAATGTTTATTACTAGCCATATTTCCTCCTAGTACCAGTAGATCATTATTTGCACATATGCCTTACCAGCGGGTGTACCACCAGTTGGGGCTTTGAGCGTCAAATGAATGTCAGTATCAGCCGGAAGAGCCGCTAAAACTAAATCAGCCGCTGTATCCGTCATTCTCTGTTCATCACCATCAGCAAGAGTGCCTAGACCCATTGCTACATACTCCGCACCTGCGGCTGAAGAACCTATATTAACTGCACCTTCAGTAGTAACAGCATTAAAGGTCTCATAGGCTTGAACCTCAACTTCCTGTACTGTTCCCTGCATTCCTGAAGGGCCACGGAAAATTAAGGCCTCAGTTGCCGCGCCGAAATCATGGTTAAAAGTGAAGCAATAAGGGGTTGGATTACTATAACTCATAATATTTCTCCTTAAGCCGCACTGTCCCAGATCACGATACGTGACTGAGCCGCTTGTGTGTGTGTAATGCCAAAGCCACCAAGGTAATACCAAGCAATACCCCGATCACGACCAAAGTCGCCCGGAATCTTGCCACGCATTTCCTCTGGAACAGCAATAGCCTCTGCTACGGTGTCCTCGCCAAAGAATATAGCCCAATCACTTAGACCATTAGTCCAAGCAACTCCAGCCGTACCCATGCCAGTACCTTTCGCAATGTGCGTTTGCTCTACGAAACGAACACCTTCGTACCTACCGATTTCCCCGTTCATAATCATTTGGAAACCCTGATCCACATACTGATGGATAGATTCCAGATCATTCTTGAGGGTACGATAAGTTGAAGGCCATGCAAGACAGTAATAATCATCACCAGTATAAGCGGGAATGTTACGTTCTTTCATGGTGTCAACAACTAACTTGACATGCTCTTTTCCCAATGCAACATTATTGGTCAAAGTAGCTGTGCCGTTCGTGGTTAACGTAAGCGCTGTTGTGCTAGTACCAGCAGTAGGTACTACACGTAGTTTGGCGGCGTTAAACTGAGCGGCGGCGAGTGTGTCAAATGCTTTCTTAGCATCATTCTTCAACACCTTCCTGATGATTTCACGAATTGGCTGTTCACTCAGATCGTCCAACTTGCCTGTCCAAGGCACTGAGTTACCAGCTTCCGTAATAGTCATCGTTCCCTGAGAAATCGTAAACGATGTTTCAGGTATAGTGCTCGTTTCCGTCAGGGTAGTACCCTGAGTGGCAACGTCACTAAACACGTTCCAATGGAATGTATCGCCACGGTGTAAACCCTGATGTGCGGCATCTTTGATGTCACAAAATTGTCTAAATTTGACAACGGGCTGAACCGCCATTCTCAACTCTCTGCTGAGATTAAGCGCATACATATAACCACCGGAAGTGTTGACAGACCATACTTGTCCTGCCATGTCTACCTCCTAAATAGTTATAATGATTGCCCTCTTTCCGCTCTCATCTCTTCAATGACTTGACTTGGAGTTTTCTCCACTTCATCGTCCTCTCCGATCTTGGCGCTTTTTCGGGCAGGTTTTGGTTCAGAAACGATTCTCTTTTTTCTAGCGGCTCGTTCATTAGACTTACCATTAGATAAATTGAGATTCGCCCATTCTCTCGCGTATTCAGCGGCGGCCTGAATAACATATCCCGGTGCTAGTGAAGGTTTTTCCTTCATGATAGTAACCGTTCTGTTATCTGCTATGGCCCTTAGTTCGGCATTTCCCGCAATTTCAGGATATTCAGTTTCAAACCAACCAACTGCATCTTTAACTGATTTTTGATAATCCCTCTGTTGCGCTCTAGCCTGTTCCATCTGTTGGCGAGAAAAAGCCTCTTGTAAGGCTTTATTAACTGCTTCCTCTACATTTGGGGTGGCTCCTTGTGAGCGCCCCGATGTCAAAGTCTGCAACAATTCTGCGGCTTTATCCGCATCATCTTCATATAACGCTTGGTGATACTCTTTTGCAACTTCAGTAAAGTTAGTATCTGTTTTAGGCGCATCGTCCTGCGTTTGGGGTGGAGTTGCCTGTTGTGTTTGAAGTCTCTGTACGTATGAACGTAACTGAGATTCCTTTTGATTAAGCCACTTCTCTTTAACTGCGGCTTCCTCAAATCTTTGCTGAGAGGCGGCATCTTTTTGATGAGATACCTTAAGCCCCTCAAAGGGAACATTAGTTTCTGTTCCGTTGACCTTTACAGTAGTAAACCATTGACCATCTTTTAACCAAACAGGTGAAGTCGGGTCTTCTTGTTGTATTTCTTCCTCATCCCTCTCTTCGGTTGATGTATCAAGGTCTTCGTGCTGTTCTACAATTTCAGAGAAAACTTCTAATTCCCTGTCCTCGACGATCTTATCCATAGCCGTATCACGAGGACTTTTAATAGATTCCTCTTTTTCTTCTTGATCTTGTTTTACGTCTTCAATATTTTCTAGAGTTTCCTCTATAACTTCTTCCGCATCCGATTGGGTAGCGTCAACCATCTTATTCTCCTAATTATTCCGCATCTTTGTACCTAGCCAACTTATCCGCATTCTCCCCGTCTGCAATAATCGCATCCAACCATTGCAACAACTTAAGTGGGGTAGCGAGGGTTGAAGATATTTTACGGTATTGATTAAGTTCCTCTGATGAAGAACCGCTGTACTCCTGAGAAACCATTTTTTGTAGGTCTGATATTCCCTTTCGGTAATCCAGTATTGCCCTATCAACAATCGCTTTTCCAGTTGGAGTTCTTATAAACTCTTGGGTAGTTCTCCCAATTTTAGTCCTAGTAACTAAGTCATCGACCCTAAGATCAGCCGGGTTTGTAAATTCACTCATCCTATTTCATAAGGAACTTTATTGTACTTATCTCTTGCCATTGTTCCCGTCTTACTAACATTATCTTTGTCTTCTACCATCCTTCGTTGTATCTCCCCATCAACTATTTGATTAAGTAAAGCATCTCTCTGTAACATTAGTTCAGCACGTCTGGTGTCAGCGTCCTGTTGTTTTACATAAGCCTCAGATTGTTTTATACCCAGTTTTCCTACTTCTCCCTTAGAGGACATCACCTCTTTCTGGAGTTCTGTCTGCGCTCTCAATTGAGCGGCTCTCAACTGAGCCTCTTGCTTCATCTGTTCTATAGCCATACGGCCCTGCATCTTGACCTGATCGGTCTCTAGCATCATGGTCATTTGTTCGATCTGCTGTTGCAGTTCTTCTACCTGCGGATCAGCCTCAGTAGGCAGAAGGAATCTAGAACCATCCTTATATCCCAGTAACCCAAATACTTCTTTAGATACCTCATCTAAATTAAGTTTTCCTTCCATTCCCGGTAACTGACCTACACTAGTTACCCCAAATAGCAGTTGCTGTACTCTTCCAACAGGGTCAGTAGCGTTCATTCCTACATTAACCTTAAGAAGAACGTCCTGTTTTAGAAGTTCATCCATGATTTCATCCTGACCAAAATCTACGACACCTTCCTCGCCCTCAAGTCCACCAGCCTCACCTGCGAGTGCAGTAACATGCTCATCATTTTCATAGTACTGTTCTAATTTAAGCAACTGCTTTAATACTGGTTCTACCCACGTCTCAGCGAATGTCCTAAGAACAAACTCCGTGATCATGTTGGTATTGCCAGCAAGAAGGGCCATACCGCCTACAGTCTCATTAAGATTACGAGCGCCACCTACGGTTGAGGCAGAGAAGTTCCCTTGCAGTTCATCGAAATCCATATTAATTCGATCCTGCTCTTGGTATGCAGATGCTGTGACATCACGAGTCTCAATAACCCGGACATCCTGATCTGGATCATCCATCTCAACAGCACCGCCGGGAACAGACCTGAACAGAGCATCCAAATCTATGTTTCGATCCCGTCGGATATGGTAACGCTTGTTCATCGCCAACCTAATGTTGTCGAATCTTTGGTTCCATATGTCGTTCGATGCCGCTTGCAACTCTTCTGTAAGTTCTACAGTTGCTGATGGGTATACACGATGGGCTTCAATATTGAGTTTCCCCATAACGTAGGGGCGCTCTCCATCTTTTAACCATGGGTACATTTCCAACAATGGTTTTGGATCAGTTAACAAGTATTGCGTACCTGCCGTAAAAAAGCACCAATCTACTCCGTCCTTTCTTATAATATTTTTATGAACCCATACAATCTTGTATTCTTCTACATTTTCAAAATCATCTTCTAAAGGGTCTTCTCTAGGTTCTTCCCTAGTTAATCTTGTAGTGTCGTCTGTCTCGTCTGTAGTCGTAAGCAACTGTTCAAGAGTAAGTTTTTTCCATTCGCCATTATCTATTCTCTCCATAGCATCCTGAGCGAACATGGGAATAAGATGGATAACATAAGGAGAAGATGATATAGGGTCATACCAATCTGACGCCGGGTCTATCCTAAAATTCTCAGGTTCAATTACCTCTATAACAGGATAGTCCTTCAGAGTTGATGTAACCTTTTCTTTAACAGGCTTACCTTCCATATCTACAACATTTTCACCAGCATCATCAACAGATGCGAATGTCTCATCCTTTTGCTCAAACTCCCAATATTGGTGAGACACGACTGTTCCATATATAGCGGCATCTTGAAGAGCCGTTACCATAGTGCTAAACCACGGTATTGTATTAGTCAATCTGTACTGCATTATAGATTGAGCCACAGACGCACCTGCTACTTGCATGGGATTATTAGGATTTGCCGGACTAATAGACATCATATCTTCATTAGTAAAGAAGGCCGTTGCCATAGCAGATTCAAGTTTACGAACAGTAGTCCTAGTTTTTGGCCTAAACAACTTAGACCTTTTATCATAGGCTGATGTTAAATACTTAGAACCGGGCGGATGGTGGCTATTAAAGTTAGAGATATTCTTTTCCCACTGAAATCTAAGATTAGTATCTACCCATTCAGTAGAGCCATCATATGCCTTCCTAGCTAAATTTAACCACCTCTCATTTTTGTCGCCTACTTCAGGAACTTGAAGATCAGCCTCATTCAATGGTGGTTGTGGATTAATTAATGACATTAATGTAAATCTCCGTTAAGCCTTCCTTTAGAATCCATCTCTAAATCGCCATAAGTGGTTTGATTAAACTTTCCTCTCTTTTGGCGATACCTTTCTAATATCTCACCACCAGCATTTACTACCACCTTATAATCATTATCTATTTTATCAGCATGAAGAACGAATCCCCAGTTACCAGATAACCGCATAGACTTTACACCAACAACACCATCCATTACATGGACAGCCCATAACCAACCGGGGTATTTCTCCTCCAGTTTTTCAGCCACATTTTTTGCTAATGCAAAATCTTGTACATTAAAAGTTTCAGCTTTTTCTAGTTCTACCATTTGATCTCTTTGCCTTATGGAATACTCTTTCTCCATTATTAAAAATATAAGTAGTAACAGGTCTACTTCTTCTTTCTGGATCAGCCTTCTCGACATGTTCCATCCACTGTATTCTTTTTTCTTTACCACTCATGACATTATTACCTGTGGTTTATAGTAGGGGTCTTTCACCAAAGGCCATTGTGGATCATGAGGAGTAAACACAAGATTACCTGATGAATCTATGACAAAAGTATAAGTAACGCCTACGGTTGGTGTAAGTGTGCCAAACCCCCATGCTTCTGTATGACTTGCCCAATCACCAGTCCCACTATCCCATAGACTCCCACCGCCAAAACCAGTAAGACTTGCGGCATCTGGAATAAACTTATGCCCTCTTAAATCTTTTGGAACAAAACCAGTAAGGGCTAAACTTGCAGAAGGAACATACCAAAGTTGTTGTATAGTCCTACTTGGAGCCGTTCCAGATAGAGTTAAAGAACCAGCATCTGGTTGATTCTGTCCAGTCTCTATAGCGGTTGGAACAAATGGAACAACACTCCAAGTATCAGAAGAAGCGGCCCATGTCCCACCGTAATTATTCCAGTTGTAAGTCTGTACTATCTCAAGAGAAGTGTTCTCTGGAGATATTGTAAATCCTTCACCTGCAAATGGTAACTGACCTGTTAATGTAAGAGTAGAAGCGGTTACCCTAAAATCATACATAATCCCCGATGCGGGAGAATATGCGGTAAAAGTTAAATCAGCTTTATCTGGAGATATTCCAGTTCCAACAGCAACTTGTGGAACGGGGCCAGAACTCCAATCACCCGCTGTAGCAATCCATGAGGAAGTTAATTGATCCCATTCGTAAGATTGCAATAGGTTAAGATTAGCAACACCGGGAGAAAGAAAAAGTTCTAATCCAAATTTAGGAGCAGAGCCACTTAAAGTTAGATCACCTTTAGCTGGAGTAATATTTGGGCCATCCCAAGCCCGACTAAATTTAGAGTCGTCCCAGTCTCCTGTTGTAGCCGCCCATGTTGTTATAGCCATTATTTAACTTTCCCAAAAAACATGGATAACGTAAATCTAAAAAATGGTGCGTGTGACGTAGGTGGTCTAACAGAATGAGGATGTTCTCCATCAAAAACAACAAGCCTGTTTGGTCTATACTCTACTGCCATTTCTATTTCTTTATTATCCATCGTATAAAACATAGTTTCTCCTCCCCATTCCCTTTTCCACTCAAGGTTGGGGTAATAAAGAAACACCTTTGGGCTTCTGTTAATTACACTTCCAGACCATTCACTTGGATGAGTGTGTTCAAAAAATGTTTGCCCAGAACTAGAAAGATTAACAACAGCCTTAACTGGATTAGACCCATCCATATACTTAGCTATAGGAGTTTCTAATAATTTTGGTACAATTCCTAAGTTATTTATATCGCTATCACTGTAGTTTGAATGCATACAGACATATGAACTATGCTCTTGTATTTCGTCATCAAGCCACCCAAGAGAAAAAGCTGACCTCTTTACAAAGCCCCACACAACAGAGGAGTAATTATAATCAAACACATCGTCAAAAATTTCTATGCTCAATTACCAGTCCTATCGTACCCAATTACCCCGAATTGCGATAACGAATACCTGTAAGTATTTTTAGATTTAACTTTATTTGAATGATGCTCCACCCAAGATGGGAAAATAACACAGAAATTATCCTTAAACTTAAACGATATATCATAGTCTGCGAAAACTAACTCGCCCCCCAAAATTTCATTACTGTTAAGATTAAAGAATGTTATGGCAGAAAAACTAGAAATATCAAAATGGGTTGAATACTCATCCCCGTAAGAATACCTGTTAAGCAATGAATGATCCGTAGTTATTCTATTAAAGGCCACATTTGATGGATGAGTTTCCATCATTTTAGTCATTATAGGATCACGAAATATCTTTCTATTAGAAGAAAGAATAGCAGAACAATCTCGCCTAAAGTAAAGACTATCTATGTATATACCATTACCAGACATCTTTGGAGAGCCATCGTCATTCTTATCAGATGTGTTGTATCTTTCCACCTGTATATCTGGAACAGAGTCCAGAATATAGTTTAGATTCCTTATCTCATTCTTGATAAAGATTAATTCTTTTTCTGTATACAGGTTAGTTATGCACAAATAACCAAAGTCCTTTAACCTATTCTGGACAATCTCCATTAACTAATTAAGGGAGCCTCCATACCCTCATAACAATTCCGAATACTAAATGGATGATGTAATCCATAAACATTCTCATCTTCATAGTCTTTAGAATTAATAGAGTATTGTTTAAAAGCAATCCATTCAGGATCATCATTGATAAAGTCTGATATTGATTTTGCATAATGCCAAAATTCTGTATCCCACTTACTTCCAAATTGATAATGATACAATATAAAGTTTTGAACTTCGATAACGTGTTTTCTAAAAGAATCTATTACGTCAGTCTTTTGTGCGTCTTTTAACACCATCCAAGAGAATAAAAGTTTAGACCATCTATGATACAATGCAATTGATGAAGATTCTAAAGGCTCAATAAAAAACAACTTGTTGCCTTGTAATGCTACTCTATCATCAACAATAGGCTCTCTAGCAATATAATTTTTAAAACTCATTGTCTTGTAGATATCGCCATCATCTAAATTAAACATCTCACAAAAAGTATTCTTTGCCTCACCCATATTAGCAAAATCTTTATTACATAAATACCCATAAGAGGTTCTACCCTTTAGAGGTATGACAAATGTCCAACCATCTGGTGTAGCAACGTGCCCACTCCAAAGTTGCTCCGGAATATCGCGACCTTCCTTTATTGCTAATATAGCAGTATTAAGAGGATTTACTAAATGATCATACTTATTAAAATCTTTAGGGAAACCCCGCGCATCAATAATGTAATCTGCATCTACCTCATCATAACCAGTTACATGCTTTTCTGTTATGGTAAAGTCACCATGCTCAAGAATATAATCTTGCACCTTTGTTGTATCATAATGCATAGCAGTAGCACTCATTGGAAATGGGTGAAAGAATTTATCTTTCAATGAACCCCAGTTCTCATATAGGATTCCTGTCTTTGGTGTTGCTCCTAATGGATTGTTATACCAATCCATTTTAAAGAAACGCCATAAGAAAGAAGGAGTTTCTGTAAGCGTTGCCTGACCAATTGGTACTGGATCAATATTTGGATCATATATTATTTCCACATCTAACTGCGGATTATAATATTTGAAGTGTTGAGCCGTAAATACACCAGCTAAACCCTTACCTAAAATAGTTACTTTCATTCTTTTGGAATAACATCAATACCAATTGAGATTCTTTCCTTCTCTGCTTTATGCGTATCCGTATAATGAGGAATATACGCTGGCAATAAACTTATTCTTCCAGAGATATTTTTTACTTCCCTAACCTCTGGATCATTTATTTGATTTACTGGGTTTATATAATAAGTAGAGGTTCCTTCTGCCTGAACCGTTATATGCCCTGTTAAATATGATTGGGGAGTGACCATATGAATATGAGATTTAATCCTCTCTCCCTTTCTCATTACATTAGCCCATCCCTTTAAAACCAAAGGATGATCATATACAACATCCAATGACTCTAAAAATCGCTTATGGAAATCCCAAACCTCCGTCTTTAACTTCTGTATTTCTTCATCAGCCCAATCAAATAAATTGTAATAACTATAACGAGAGGTTAAACTATTATTACCTAACCCTGTATACCCGTCTGAAGCTACTTTATCAACAGGAGGAAACTTATTTAAAATCTGCTTTTCTTTATCCAATATGGTAGCAGATATTTTTTTAAAATCTATATTATAAATTTGGTCATAAGCAAACTGATGAAACCATTCTGGAGCAAATGGTGTCTCTCTTGGAGGACTTTTGAATGAAACTACCGTGATCATCTACGACTTGGGATACTTAGCCTTTATCTCCGCCACCTTTGCTTGCCATGCTTCCAGCCCATTTTCTGTTATAAACTCTATCTGAACTTCAGCTTCACCATAGTCAGCAAGTCTTTGTGAAATATACGATACTGGCCCTTCTACCCATGTTTGAACCCATTTTTCTCCATCCCACGCTGGATCACCTTCAGTCATGGTAGTTCCAATATTTTTCCTTTCCTCTATTGAGGGCATAGGTACTGGGGTTATATCAGAATCTGCTAATTCCTCTTTAGTTTTGGCTACTTCCACCCAAGACTGTCTCCAGCCTCCAGAGCCATCAGATTCTACAGAACCTTGTTCATACCTATAACCAGCCTTAACTGGTTTTTCTATCTCAGATACTGGAAAGACATTATACTCAGACGCAGACGGATTCCCTAAGAATCCTACCGGAAATCCAACTTGTGGATTATCTGCCTTTAAGTGGTCTATTCCATATGGATACTGCTCAACAGTATCCCCCACGATTTTAGCATACAACATTAGTTATCCTCCTATGTTATCTTATGATACCCATCATGATTGAGACATGGGGCCTTCAAATTGCGGTTGTGTTTTCCACGCCCCGGAGATGTCTTTAGTAGGATCGTTGTAGTCAAAAAACTCGTACCATCCCGTAGCAATTGTCTTCTCTTGGTCTGTAACTATTCCCCTATGAGCAAACATCCATTGTGCTGGAAATATAACAACCTTACCTTTTTCTGATTTAATTATAGTATCTTGATGATAAAACTCAGTACCACCACCCTCTTCTATATCATCACAAAACATCTGAAACACTAGATGCCTATAGAGAGCAGGAGGTAGGAATGTTATATTTTCAGCGTGCCATTCTAAAAATCCTTCTCCGGGGTTATACTTTTGTATATTAAACGGAACAAGTCTAAAAGCAGACCCCCTATTACACCAAGGATAAATTTCTATATACTCGTTTAATACTATTTGAATCTGATCGCACAACTCCTTTATTAACGGATAATTGAAATCATCAATTCTCATATCCGTACTTTTCTTTCCATCCGTTGGCGTATCCGGATCATTTGAATCCATTGCAAGGCCATAAAATTTCCAGAAATTTTCAGGATTCTCATCAAAGAAAATTTTGATTCTATCGGCTAGAGTTACATCCTCTATAAAAGAACTATGCATAAAATTCATTCTAGTTCATGACCGCCTGTAAAGTTTATTGTAATTCTTCTAGCATTTTCAAAAGGAACATTGGAACTATGATATTGCCACCCATTAAAAATTACAGCAGTGTTCGCCTTTGGAGTTATTCTTTCCATAACTGTTAAGTCATCTGAAGAAGGAAGACCACCCCACTCACCTCTTACTTTACCTGTCTTAGCAAAGTCTTTCTGGTTTTGGTTGAATAAGATAAAGTCACCGTCTGAATCATTTAAAAAATAAGTACAACTATCAAAATTTGACTTATTGTAATGATCTATATGTGGATGATGATAACCATCCTTATTAAATCCCGGACTAGGCGTATAAAGATTAGCCTTTGATCTCCAAAGACTATCGTGTTCAAACCCACTCTTCCTTAAACATCTCGACAACATCATTATATATTGCGCGTATGGTGAAACAGGCGATCCATCTATAAAAAACATATGCGAAAACATATGGCTTTTATTAGTGCTGTCATTTTCAAGCGCATTACTATAGTCTACTGTGCTATCATTCCAATACCATGCAAAATCATAAGAAGGATTATAAAATACTTCCTGTAGTTGCTCAAATAAAAAATCAGGAGCAACGTCTTCTATGTATACAAACTCACCGCTTTTCATTTTAAAAAATACCAAACTAATATAATAATAGCTAACATGTCTACACAAATCGACCAGCATAAATAAGTTTTTATCAACCAGCCTTTCCATACAATAGGCTCTTTAAGCCACCAGTAACTTATCCAGAACTGTTTAATAAAAGCCCTTCTTTCCGCACATCCCTTGCAATCGCTATTAAAAATTTTCATCTAACTGGATGATACGCGCCCTTGTATCCTAACCCGCTTCTTTTGTCATATTGTAGGTGATCCATTTCACCTCCCTTTACTACATAAGACAAGAAAACTTGCAAATGCCAAGCGTCATGAGGAACAGCAAATAATTCTCTCTTATGATAAACCTCCATACCTCTATATATAACTGCATCCCCAGCATTTAAAGGAACTGGAATATCGTTCCTTTCCTTATTTTCAATCCATAAATACCATTCATAATTATCTGGCATGCCTTTATAATCATGCCCCAAATGTATGCTACAAGTTATTTCACATGGCGCTCTATCTTTATGCGGGGCCATTGCATCCCCTGATTTATAAATTCTATGATAAGAATATGCAGGAATTAATTCTAATTCAGTATGCTGTTCAAACGTAGGTAATAATTTTACCAACAACGTTTCCATAAAGGGATCAGCATATTCCCAGTGAGCCTTATTATCTGGATTATCAAAATTAGATTTAGGATACCTTCTTTCCTGAAAGGAGCAATACTGCTGACAAAAAGCCAGCAGATCATTAGACAGCACGCCTTTTACTACAGTGTACTTTTCTATAGAGAACATTTATCTATTATAGCATACTTTATGCGGCTGAAACCTGAGCAAGATGTACGCCACCAGCACCGCCAGCGCCTGCGGAATTTGGGCACTCTCCTACTCCACCACCACCACCGCTACCTCCACTAGCCGCAACGCTTCCGCTATTGCTTAATGTTCCGGCATAAAGAATCATTATGGCTCCTGCTCCTGAACCACCACTTGCTCGGTGTGCGCCCCGTCCGGGGCCTCCATCAGCAGATATAGTGCCTGTTATAATGAGATCGCCACCTACTACTAACCAGATAAGACCACCAACTCCAGAAGCGCCAAAAGCTATAGAGCAGTTTCCTCCTCCACAACTATTACCACCGGGGTTTCCCGCCCCACCAGCACTGTTGCCATTATGACAATTAGGGCAAGACCCATTTCCTCCAGCACCTCCATAACTTCCACCCGCGTTGCCCGTTCCAGCATCATTACCAGCGCCGCCAGAGCCTCCAGAAAAAGCCCCTCCAGTTCCACCAGCGCCACCAGTCGAGTTCTTTGCGCTATTTGACAATGCACTTGCTCCTCCACCTCCGCCTGAAGAAATGGTGGCCGCACTTGTAGCCCCAGCAGTTCCTGCGCTTCCGTTACCACATGCCCAGTTGTGACCAAAGGCTCCTCCGCCCCCGCCACCTGAGCCACCTTCTTGGGCTACTTTAAAAATAGTGCCGTTTCCAGAAACTCCTGCTTGAAATGCAACAGCAGTCACAATATCATCTCCTGAACCAGCGAAATCAGCAGTAGCTAATGTATCAGAACCGGAAGCAGTAAGCATAGGAAGTCGCAATCCATTCGCATTCACGGCTGATGAATCATTACCACCAGAGGTTGTTGGATTAGAATTTCCACCTTTCAAATCCATGTGTAAAGTTCCCGCAATTTCGCAGTTACCTGTAACATAAATAAACATTCCACGACATGGTTGATCGACTGTCATCGTGTGACCAGAATTTATATCCAGTGACGTATATTGCATTACTACCATATCACCATCGTAACTACCACTCTTATTCTGAACCGTATGGGTAACATCTCCAGTTGTATCTAACGCACCATCTGACCCGTCTCCGAAATATTGAGAAAGACCACCTGCGGCGGCTCCAAGCAATGCAGTTTTTTCTGTTCCTACTGGCATAATATATCTCCTTAACCCATGTCAGCACCAGCTTGAAAGCCGTACCAAATTGTTCCCGCATCTAGCGTAAAGAAGGTGTAAATATCAATTTTTCCTGAACCACTAGTTACATCAGGGGCAGAACCACCAGCCCAATCAACAGTACCGGGCCACGCAATAGTTCTATCTGAACTGTCCTGAGTCCAAACTAGAGTAAAGGCGCAAGATTTACCAGTAGCAGATGGATTACTAAAAGTAAAAGTAGTATTTTGATCTGGGGTAATAGTAAATACATTACCTGTTGTTAGATCAATATCAACAGTAGCCGCCGCACTTAGTGCAGTTTTTGTTTCAGCATAATCCTTTAGTTCTGGTCTCTGAACAACGCCGTCAGCAAAATTAGTAACCAATGAACCATCGGAAGTAACAACCTTTGATGCTTCTGCTGTACCTTGAGTGGTAACATCAAGGGTGTTCAATTCAACAGTTGTACCAGTATACCCATCTATTAAATTTAACTCAGTTGCAGTTGCTGTAACTAATGTCCCGGCAAGTTTTAATCCATTTGTCCCGTCATGTGAAGCAACGTTAAAATCATACGCTCCATCCGCAATCGTAACATCTCCACTTGCATCTGCTGTCAATACTTTGGATGCTTCTGAAGTTCCTTGAGTGGTAACATCAAGAGTATTTAATTCCGCCGTTGTACCAGTATATCCGTCAATTAAGTTTACTTCAGCCGCAGTTGCTGTAACTGCCGCCGCCCCAAGGCTAGTAAATTGAGCCTGAAGAACTTCCTTGACAAGACGAATCTGATCGTCACCCTGTGATATTGGGTCTGTGCCGAGAGGATTTGTAGCCGAAAGTTGGCTAATATATGTAGCAGTTTCTACTGGCATGATGCACCCCCTATGCTAGTTCAAATATGCCACTGGCACTTGGTGTGACAGTAAGCGTATTATCTTCTGCTAAAGTAAACTGAGATGTAGTCAATTTAGAAAAGCATACTAATTTACCACCGGACTGATAAACAACTGCGTACTTAATATTCGCAATTGTTCCGCCAGTAGCAGTCCATACAACAGCAGTTGAATCGAAACGATACTTGTCTGTTGCAACAGAAGCCCATGTGCGCGATGTAACAGAAGCGCCACCAGTAGTGTAACCATTACCACTACCAACTTCATTAGCAAGTGATGCTTGCGTTGATAAAGTTTTTGTATTTATATTAGCGCTTGCCGCACTAGTATGTAATGCCATATAAAAACCAACACTTGTACCATCTAGATCAAACTGACCATTGCCTATATATTCCCTAAAGGAATTGTAAAAACTCCAAGCAGTAGCCGCCATTTTATACTACCTCCTTAATTTTTAATGAATCTGGATTTTTAATAATATGTGAGATAAGGCCATCTCCATGAACAGCCAGATCATAATGTTCGCCAGTTTTAGAAATCATATCAACGAACTCTTTTGCTTGATGGTAATGAGCGGCAGTGCATCTGAATTCTTTTGCAGATACCACAACATCTAAAACTTCTTCTCCATCATTTTCAGGTTGTTCATAAGCATGATGTTCTCCCATAATACAACTATCGAATCCATACATTTCAAACTTATGAAATCCTAACATTCTCAACAAATGAACAGCCCTCAATGCAACTGTAGCACCACCCATTATCGGGTAATATTCTTCCCCGTAAACCTCTTTTAAAAGATCAAAATTGTCATCTCCAGCGCAATGCCATATCCATACCTTGTTATCCTTAAGATTTTCAAATACAGAAGGATGACACTGAGATGAAATAAAATATTTACAATCTTCAACTAACGGATAAACAAACCTATTATTAAATTCTCTGCTATCAAGCATTATCATTGCTGAAGGAGTCAAACCACCAGTTATACAATACCTGTGGGAACCATTAATAGTAATTACTGGCATCCCATTTTGACGCTTCTCTAATAAATCAGGAAAAGTTTCCTTTAATGTAGGCCCACCTAAAGCCAACCCTACTACTTTATCCCACTGGGTTTCGTAAGGTTGAACTTGAGGAAGTCCTAGTTGAATATTTTTTCTAATGTTGTCTCTTATTTTTTCTTTGTCTTCATTAACACCACAGATTATCTCTGGAATTGGGTCTCTTTTACCAACAGATACAGAAGGTGGCTCTGAAGCCACTCCCATATGTAAAACTTCTATCATTTATTCTTTTTACCTTTGAATTGAATTGGCCCCGGCATTAACCATGAAAAAAGCATGGGAACCACCACTATCAGGATTAAGGCCCAACCGCCCATTTCTATCAAGGAGCCTAACAGACTCCAGAAGTTATCAGGAGCGCAACTATTCATAGTTTCCTTTTCTTTCGCTCCAATCGGTATCGCTTCCGTCACCACATCTGCCACAAAGGCAGTTGTCGTGGCTCCCAGTATCGGCGCAATCGCACCCGAACTCAATACAGTCCCCACAAGCGCACCGCCCCCCGCCGCTATCGAGGTAATCCCTGCTTTCTTTAGTGTCGTGCATCCTAGCGTTACACAGCAGGTGGAGA
>Ga0208316_1000466_pt1 | contig 34985 bp, 23 predicted proteins | sample MalvireepMed_231_FD_184240 | JGI IMG/M metagenome (GOLD analysis project Ga0208316, IMG submission 184240) | Marine viral communities from the Global Malaspina Expedition - Malaspina viral metaG DeepMed_231 (SPAdes) (version 2) | ecosystem: Environmental > Aquatic > Marine > Oceanic | place... | reverse complement strand
GACAGCCCGGCGTGGCTGGTGAGGGTGCGGCGACTGGCGCGGAACTTTATGTTGGGCATGGCACTGTCTGGGTGAATGGCGATAATGGCTATATTGCCATGCAGGTCAGTGGGTTAGAAGTGCTTCCGGGGGCGGTCTCACGGATTCAGGCTGAACTTTCGCTCACAGGGTTCGAACCACGACTCGCTGACTCTCTTGCTATCGAAGTAGACGACCACCGACTTGATCTTTTTCAAGAATGCAGCGATAACCACAACCTAATTATTGGTGTTGGTATGCCGATAATTGCGGGTTTTGATGTGTATATCGGAATGGTTTGGTTCGTGCCTGGCGAGGTTCGGTGCTTATACGCAAAACAAAAACTGCATCCTGATGAGCACCCCTACTTCGTTGCGGGTCATGAGCAACTTCTACTTGAGAGACAGGGCTTCAAATTAACGCCTGCCATCTGTTATGAATCACTTCAAATGGATCATGCTAACGATGCAGCCGCCTTATTTTCTGATATGTATCTCGCCAGTGTCGCAAAACCTGTTGGAGGTATAGCCAAAGCAATGAAGCATTATCCTATTGTTGCGCGACGTCACAATATGTTTGTAATGATGGCTAACTGTGTCGGTCCGAGCGACGACTTTCTTAGCGTCGGTCAGTCGGCAGCCTGGAACATTCGAGGGGAGCTTCTTACCCAGTTAGATGCAGAGTCTGAGGGAGTGGTTGTTCTGGACACCCATAGCGGAAGCGCTAGCGTGAAGAAACTTGCTAACCAAGCAATGCACGCGACAGGCGCATGATTGCGGCGTTATACGCCCATCGAGCACTGAGTGATTTTTAGGTCAGGGAAGTTATGTCAATAAAGAATATACAAAAACTAAAGCGGTTCGGTATTTTTCATAATCACACGAACGATAATGCCAAGGATTTTGGAAAATACAATCTGTTTTATGGCTGGAATGGTAGCGGTAAATCTACGCTTTCAGGTGTATTCAGGTGCATCGAAAACAAAACTGATTCAGGAAAGTTCCCTTCTTCTGAGTTTACAGTAAATACTGACGGGGGGACTACAATTACACAAGAGAATGTCGTTCAATCTGACCTAAACGTATACACCTTCAATCAAGACTTCATTGACGAAAATATTTCATGGAATAGCGTTGTCAAAAGTATTTTGCTTGTTGATAAAGCCAAAATTGAAGAACGCGAAAAGCTGGAAGAGCTGAAGAAGAAGCATAAGACTGATTCCGAAGCGTATAGCAAAGAAGCAGCAGAAATAAAAAAACTAGAAGAGGCCATTTCAAAATTTGGAACTGATAGTGCTCGTCGCTTGAAAATGAGCCTCCAATCTATTGATACGTCTGATAGCCATTATCTTAATTATAATAAAACAAAGTTTGAAGCGTTTATCACCTCAAACCTTAATGCAACAGAAAAAGACGCCTCGCTTCTTGGTGAAGAGAAAATTATCGAGCTAACCAATGCGGCTAAACCAAATCAAAAGAACCTAATCAGTTTCACCCAACAGACCATAAGTCAGGAAACTTTTTCCAAAGCGAAAGAGCGCCTTGATGACCTTCTAAAGACCAGTGTAGTCAGCAAAACCATTCAACGGCTTGTTGAACATGGAGATATAAAATCTTGGGTGGAGGCCGGCCTTGGTCTTCACAAGCGTCACAATACAAACCAATGTGAATTTTGCGGTAATACCATCACCGAAGAGCGGACAAAACAACTTGAAGCCCATTTCAATGATGATTACAAAGCCTTCCAAGACCGGCTTGTAAAGGCTGATAGCTGGCTTGCAGGTCAATATATTCAAGCTCCAATGCTTCCAGTGGCAAGTGACTTTTACGAAGAACTTAAAAAGGAATATAGTGAAGCCTGTACAAAATTGGAAAAAGCAACTACAGACCTGAACGAAGAAATATCAGCTTGGCACACTGCCCTGAAAAAGAAGACTGCAAACCCGCTTGAAACAGGTCTTGTGGTTGAAGCTATCAAAGAATCTTCCATAAAGGCTTTCAACGATGCCATGACCGCGATTAGCGCAACTGTTGGGAAGCATAATCACAAATCAGCCAACTTCAAAGAAGAAACAGACAAAGCCAAGAAACAGCTTGAGCTTCATTATGCCACCACTGAAGTCAAGGATTTTGGCTATTATGACAAGAAAAGCGAAGTTGCTGAACGTGCAACCGCAAACAATGGGTTAAAAACAACCATAAATAATCTAAATACCGAAATTCGAACCCTTGAAGAGTCACTTTCAAATGAAGGTTTAGGGGCTGAACAGTTTAATGAATCACTTCACAAGTTCCTTGGTCGCAGTGAAATAACCCTTCATTTTAACCCAGTAAAAAAAGGTTATGAAATACTTCGAAATGATTCTGATTTGGTAGAGGGGAATCTGAGTGAAGGTGAGAAAACAGCCATTGCGTTTGTTTACTTTATCACTAAGCTAAAAGAAAATGATAATAAGATGGAAAACACTATTGTTGTAGTGGATGATCCAGTATCAAGTTTTGATTCGAATCACATTTTTCATGCATATTCGTTCCTTAGAAGTAATTGTGATAAAGCAAAGCAGTTGTTTGTATTTACACACAACTTCACTTACTTCAAGTTGATTAGAGATTGGTTCGAAGGGATAAACCGTAACAGGAAAAGAAAGAGCCCACCTAAAGATCCTAATGCGTTCTTTTACACAATTGAAGCATCAACAGCCATTCCCCGTCATTCAACATTTAAAGACGCTAATGCCAGCTTGGTGAATTATAATTCAGAATATCATTACATTTTTTCAAGGCTTTATGCATATAGAAACAGCCCTGCATTATCACGAGACGAAGCGTTTTTGACAGCAAACCTTGCGAGAAAATTGCTTGAATCCTTCTTTAGTTTCAAGTTTCCAAGGTATCGAAGTGATATTGCCCAGCTAATGGATCGTGGTCTAAAGGGTTGTGAAGTCACGGATGAAGCAACAAAAGAAAAAATTTACCGATTCATCAATAAATATTCTCATAGTGTTGTGATTGAGGTTAACGAGGATTCGTCGGAAAACCTTGTTGGTGAAAGTCAGAATGTAATTGGTGATATTTTTGCTTGGCTTCAAGAAGTGGATGAGGTTCATTACAACGAAATGCTTGAAGTTGTGCAATGATTAATGATAAATCGTATAACAAGCCACTGCACTCGGAAATTTTACTCGCTTCACTCCCAAAATTCCGGTGAGTAGGACGTTATGTTTACCACGGAGATCGCATGACTCTTCAAAACGTAGCTGCAGTGGCAACGATATTGACCCTGCTAGTATCGCTACTATCTATTGCCTTCTCAGCTCGGCGTTACTTAAGCGTCAGAGAGCGAGAGCAGGAAAAAGAACGATTTCAAATTTACCATCAGTTGCTGAAAACAATAAGCAAAGGTGTAGATCACGAGGGTCCGCTGAAGCTTGTAAGCCAAGTTGCTCTCGTGTCTGAGCTTGTAAAATATCCTGAATACTCTAGCTCGTCTCGGCAGGCACTTAATCTGCTGAGGCAGGAGTGGGCAAGCAAAGAGCTAGAGGATATTAAAAAGCCACTCATCCAAGCAATTGATGAAACTCTCTCTTTACTAGAGCAACGCAAATGAAACATAACAAGGTGTTGTTATCGCAGTGCAAAAAGGCCCGCGCTGCTGGGACGCCTCTGCTGGCGCTCCGGCATCCCAAAACACGGCGTTAATCAGAATTACCTTAAAGATTAATTTTTGGCCGAAACCTGATCCCACTATAATTAGTGATGTCGATTTCAATTAACCCCCAACCCCACTAACCCTAACCACCTCCCTCACCACGGCCTCATTCAACACCCCGCGTTTGGTTTCCACCACCGTGAGCCATTCGCGGGCGCGGGTGATGCCGGTGTACACCAGCTCGCGGGTCAGAATGGGGTTTAGTGTGGGCGGTAGCAGTAGCGCGGTGTGCAAGAACTCCGAGCCTTGGGACTTGTGCACCGACATCGCAAACACGGTTTCCACCGCGTGCAGGCGGGAAGGCAGCACCCAACGGATTGGGTTGTCGGTGTCGCTGGCGGCACTTGATGAAGGAAAGGCGACTCTTAATAACTTCTGCTGCGGATTGCGCGGATCAGGCACCGCCATTGTAATGCCGATATCGCCGTTCATCAGCTTTAGGCCGTAGTCGTTTTGGGTGACCAGTACCGGGCGGCCTTCATACCAGCCTTTCTCTAGCGTGTAGTCGCTGCCGAACAGCAGCTTTTCGCGGCGCAATGTGCTGGCGATGCGTTGGTTTAACCCTTCAACCCCCCAGGGGCCTTTGCGCAGCGCGCACAGCAGTTGGAAGTGGCTATAGGCGCTGAGCACCTCGCTGGCCCAGGCGTTAAAAGCGGTTTGGTTTTTTTCGAACGACTCGCCCCGTGGGCGCTGGGCGTGCAGCACGTTTAAATAGTGGCGGTAGCCGGTGGGCGGGGCGATGGGCTGGCTTTGGTGGTCGGTGCGGCCTTCACCGTTGCCCGCAAAGCCGCTGGGGCTACCGTGAATTACCAGCTTATCCAGCGCGGCGTCGTCACTCATCACCAAATGGTGAATATCTGGGTAGCCGTGGCGCAGCACGGCCGTGACCGCCTGCTGTTTTTCCCGATCACTTTGCGCATGGCCAGGCTGGTTAATGGCTTTCGCCAACTGGCCGATGCCGCTGTGTTCATTGAAGCGGTGGCTAACCCGCAGCATGGTAATGGCCTGGTCCAGCGGTTGGCCTGCAGGGTCGATGAACTCGGCTGGCAGCGGCTGGCCGGTGGCTTGGGCCAGCCAGTCGGCGGTGGCGGGGGTGTAGTGTGAGGCTTCCGCGCGGCGGCATAGGTCGCCGAGTACCGAGCCTGCCTCTACCGAGGCGAGCTGGTCTTTATCCCCCAGCAGAATGCACTGGGCGTGGGCGGGCAGGGCGCTGAGGGTCGCGGCCATCATTTCGATATCCACCATCGAGGCTTCGTCGATCACCAGCACATCCAGCGCCAGCGGGTTGGCGGCGCTGTGGCGGAAGTGGCGGGTGTCGGGGCGTGCGCCGAGTAGGCGGTGGAGGGTGGTCACTTCTGTGGGGATGGTGGCTGATAGTTGTTCTGTGGCTGAATCTTCGCCCGCTGAAGCGGCCTCCCACAAAGTCCTGTCCAACACAGTTTCCTTACTCAAAGCTTCTCCCTGCTCTGCTCCTTTCAATAAAGAAGCTAGGTCAGTGAAGGGGAGCTTGGCGACTTGCCCGGCGATGGATTCGTTCAAGCGGGCGGCGGCTTTACCGGTGGGGGCGGCTAGGCGGATGCGCAGCGGCTGGCTGGGGTGCTGGGCCAGTTGCAGGGTTTGCAGCAGGGCGAGCAGGCGCACCACGGTGGTGGTTTTGCCGGTGCCGGGGCCGCCGGTAATGATGCCGAAGCGGCTGCGGGCAGCCAGGGCGCAGGCGGTTTTTTGCCAGTCTAGGCCGTTGCTTTGTTTGAACAGTATGTTCAGGGCTTGGGGGAGTAACCCAGGGTGACTGGCGTCACCCGTCGCCCAATGAATTGGCCTCCCACCTTTGCTTTCTGAGCCTGTGCTTGCTGTGTGGCTAGTGGTTGGCTCGGTTGTCAGATGATTTGGCCTCCCACTTTGGCCTTCTGTGCCCGTGCTTTCTGAGCCGGTGCTGGTGGCTTCCAGGCGTGCGGCGATGTGTTGGTGCAGGCTTTGTTCGTACTGCCAGTAGCGGCGCAGGTAGAGCCGCGTGCTGGGGGTGCCGCTGACTGAGTGAGTGGTCACTACAACCAGCGGTGTGTTACCGGGGCCTTCGCTTGTCAGCAGCGGGTGGTGCAGGGCGGCTTGCCACTCGCTAAGCGTGAGCGTGGCCAGCACGTCGCTGGGCAGCGGCGGCGGGTCGGTGAGGTCGTCCCCTTCGGGCGGTAGCGAAAGGGCGAAATCCGGCGCGTTGAGCGTGGCGTTAATATCCAGGCATACGTGGCCGCGGCCTAGCTGGTGGCTGGCTAACGCGGCTGCCAGTAGCAGCAGCGTGGGGGCGTCCGGGGCTTCACTGGCTAAAAAGCGCACCAGGGCGCGGTCCAAGTCCCGCAGCCAGCCTCGCGCTACCCAGCGTTCGCACAGGGCCAGCAGTTCCGGGGTGCTGCCGAGTGCCGGGTGGGCGCTGGCGGCATCGCCGAACATATCGAAGGTGTGGCTATCGTGTTGGCGGCTCATGCCGTGGCCTCCTGCTGGGTGGCGTGTGGCTCGCCTGCAAACAGGCTATCCAGGGCTTCGATGAGTTCAACCGGGGCGGGCTCGCCGACTACACCGCGCCCAGGGCTGCGGCTGCCGCGCAGAAATACCGTCATCGAGCCGCCCAAGTGCTGGTGCGGGTCGTAATCCGGCAGGCGCGCTTTTAACAGCCGGTGCATGGCGAGCAGGTAGAGGGCGGCCTGCAGGTCGTAGCGTTTGGCCAGCAGCGCGTGGCGTAGGGCTTCGGGTTCATAGGCGCTGTCGTTGGGGCCTAGGTAGTTCGATTTCCAGTCCAGCACGTAAAAGCGCCCCTGGTGCTCGAAGGCTAGATCAATAAAGCCTTTCAGCATGCCGTTCAGGGTGTCGGCATCCAGCGCGGGGCGCTCTACCCCTGGCAGTAAGTGCTTGCTTACCAGCGCATCAATGGCTTGGGTATTCACCCGCTTGGCGGCAAACCAGAACTCCAGCTCTACTTGATAGCTTTCTAGTTCATTCAACGCCACGCTTTGCGGGGTGGGCGCGGCCAGCGGTAGCGGTGTGGTGAGCAGGGCGCTTAGCCAGCCCGCCAGCGGTTCTTGCCATGCTTGCCAGCCACGTAGCTGCACCCGCCGCCACAGCATGTCGTTGAGGGTTTCTCTATCCTTTGCTGCAGTATCGAAACCTTGCTTGCCCGCCCACTCCAGCAGCCCGTGCAGAAAGGTGCCGGGGCCGGGGCCACGTGGAAACTTATGTAAGTGAAACGCTTCTAGCTGGGATCGTTCTTGAGATAGTTCCCGAGGTTCATCCAGTACTTCGAAGGCGGTGGCTTCCTGGGCGGTGGTGGGTTCCAGCGGTGGCAACTCCGGGGCGGTAAGCGTGCCGGAAAGCCGCAGCGCGGAGTAGCTGGCAATCCACCAGTGCTCTTTGGCGGGGCGCGTGGGCGTGCGGGCGTGGCCCAGCGCACTGTTTTGCTCCACGGTGGCAACGCGCTCTGCAGTGGGTGCGGGTGGCTGGTGAATCTGTATCTCGCTGCCTTCCACCAGTTTATCGAGTGCGTTATTGAGCGCCTCCGGTGAAAGGGCATTGCCGCCTTTTAGCAGGTAGCCCAGCGCGCTGTTCTCCAGGCCTTTCAGCGGGGCCAGCCCCAGCCAGGTGGCGTGGCGGGCGCGGGTAAGCGCGACGTAGAGTTTGCGCAGGTCTTCCCCCAGCCGTTCGCGGTCGGCGGTGGCGAGTATCGTGTCATCCGCTTCTAAGCTGAGCTGTAGGTTGCCTTCGCCGTCGTGCCAGCGCAGCGGTACGTCCTCGGCTTTGACCGGGCGGTGGTTGGCGATGAACGGCAGGAACACCAGTGGGTACTCCAGCCCTTTGGATTTGTGGATGGTGACTACTTTGACCAAATCCGCGTCGCTCTCCAGGCGCAGCTTGTGGCTGTCGCCGTGGCTTTCCGGGTCGGCAATGGCGTCAAACAAAAAGCGAATCAGCGCGTGTTCGCCGTCCAACTCGGCGCTGGCCTGTTGCAGCAGTTCGCCCAGGTGCAGCAGGTCGGTGAGCAAGCGCTCACCCTCTTCAAACTCCGCCAGCAGGCGAGCGGGAATATTGAAATCCACCATCATGCGGCGCACCAGCGGCAGCACGCCCTGGCGCTGCCACAGGCGGTGGTAGTGGCTGAACTGCTCGACTCGCGCTTCCCAGGCCAGCTCGTTCTGCTGCAGGTGGTCCAGCTCGGCAAGGCTGAGCCCCAGCACTGGGGTGGCCAGCGCGGCGCGCAGGTGCGCTTCAGCCTGGCGGGAGCTAGCCAGCGGTTCGGCGCAGGCGCGCAGCCAGCGCTCTACCTGGGCGGCCATGGGCGAGCTAAATACCTTATCGTGATCCGAAAGATACACGCTCTTCACCCCTCGGCTAGCCAGCGCTTGGCGAATGGCGCGGGCTTCCTGCAGGCCGTTTACCAGTACTGCCATATCGGAGGGCTTGAGCGGGATGAGCGTATCGTCGGTTTGAAAGCCGCTCTTGCCGTGTTGGCCTGCGCTGAGCAGTTCCGCCATGTAGGAGGCGCAGCGTTCGGCCATCTCGGTTTGGTAGGCGGTTTTGGAGAGCGGCTCGTCGGCTTCCAGCGGCCAGAGCGTCATGGCGGGCAGCGGCTGGCCTTGGTGAGTGAGCTGCTCACTGCGGCCTTTGGCCTCTACCGGCAGAAAGGGCAGCGGGTTGTTGCCGCCTTCTTCGCGGAACAGGAACGCCCCGGCCGGGTGCTCATCGGCGTAGCGGAAGCAGTGGTTCACCGCCTCTACCATGGCGCGGCTAGAGCGGTAGTTGGTGCCCAGTGTGACGTGGCGGCCTGAGGTGTCTTCGCGGGCTTTTAAGTAGGTGAAGATATCCGCGCCGCGAAAGGCGTAAATGGCCTGCTTGGGGTCGCCGATCAGCAGCATGGCGGCGTCTCGGCGGGGCTTGGCGACCTCATACACCGCGTTGAAAATACGGTACTGAATGGGGTCGGTGTCCTGGAACTCGTCGATCAGCGCCACGGGGAACTGGCGCAGTATCTGCGCGGCCAGGGCCTCTTTATTGGGGCCTTGCAGGGCGCGGTCCAGGTGGGTGAGCAGGTCGTTGGGACCCATTTCGGCGCGTCGCTCCTGCTCCCGCTCCAGGCGCACTTTGCACCACTGCACGGCGTGAATCAGCAGGTCGTTGCGCGGCTCGGGCAAGGCGTTCAGGGCGTCGGGAAGTTCGGCCAGTGCTTCCCAAACGGCGGGGCAAGGGGGCGCGCCCTCTTTCCATATTTCCGCCATGCCCTCTGGGGTGAGGCGTTTCCAGGCGGCGGGGGTGAGCGCAGGGCGGGTGGCGTCGCTGTCGCACCACTCCCGCAGTGCGCTTAGCCAGTTGGCGCGGCTTTTGGCATTGAAGCTTTGGCCTTTGAAGGCTTTGCGCTGGGCGGCGTCCTCCAGTGCGGGCACTAGGTCGTCTAGCCATGCGGGCCAGGGGGCTTTTAGCTCGGTTAGCCGTGCGTGGCGCTCAGCTTGGGCGGCGCTTAGGGTTTGCTTAGGTTCGGGGCGTGGGGCGCCCAATGCGTCGCTTTCGTGGAGCAGTTTGCGCACGTCTTGGTGTAGCTGATCGGGGGATTTCCAGTAGCCGGTGATGCTGCCCAGGGCCTCGGCGTCCAGCGGGTAGTAGAAGGTGCGCCAGTAGTCGCGGACTACCTCTTGTTCCAGCTCTTGCTGGTCGTTTTCCAGGTTGAGCGAGAAGAGGCTGCCGCTATCGAAGGCGTGCTCCCGCAGCATGCGGTAGCACCAGCTATGGATGGTGGACACGGCGGCTTCGTCCATCCACTCGGCGGCCAGCTCCAGGCGTCGGGCGCAGGCGGGCCAGGTGGCTGGGTCGTATTGGTCGCGGAGTGTTAGGAGTAAGGGATCTAGTGCAACCACCGGGGCTTCCCCGGCGGCAAGCCTACGTGGAGGCGCTGTGAACCCATCCTTGGGCGCTACATTCAACATCCCTGTTGAATGACCTCCACTACGGCTTGCCCCCGGCGCCCCTTCGCTTGTGCCCTCAGCTCGAAACACACCAGCGGCTTCCACCAGCCGGTGGCGAATGCGTTCGCGCAGTTCCTGGGTGGCGGCGTTGGTGAACGTGACCACCAGAATTTCCGGCGGGGTGAGTGGGCGTACGAAGGCGGTGTCGTCGTCGCCGTGCTGCCCGCCCAGCACTAGGCGCACGTAGAGCAGCGCGATGGTGAAGGTTTTCCCCGTGCCCGCGCTGGCTTCGATCAAACGGCTGCCGTGAAGCGGCAGCGTCAGCGGGTTCAGCGGGGCGGGCTGGCTCATTCTCATTCTCCGAACATCACGGCAGGCGAAAAGCAAAGCGCCTTGGGTGGCTGACCCAAGGCACCGGCACTATATCGCGTCGCCGGGTACTGGGCAAAAGAGCAAAGCCGCGTTAGAGGCTGGTTTGAAAGACGGTGTCGAATTCGTTGTAAACAGGTAGGCACGCTCGGCTTCCATGGCCGTAAGCCACAGTAAACAGGGGTTAGGCTGTGAGGTATCGTCGCCAACTGGTAATCTAGCAGGCTAGCCGCTCTTGGCGATCTGTTGATGCTGGTGAAGGGATCTCATGCTGACCTCGCTTCTGGATAACGATTTTTACAAGATCACGATGCAGAATGCCGTGATCAAACGCTTCCCCTATGCCCATGCCCGCTACGCGTTTATCAATCGTGGCGAGCATGCGTTTCCTGAGGGCTTTGGTGAGGCGCTGCGCGGTGAAGTGGATCGCATGGCGACGCTGCGCTTGTCGGATGAAGAGAAGCGCTACCTGCAAACCACCTGCCCTTACCTAGACCCCACCTATCTCGATTTTCTGGCGGGCTTTCGTTACGACCCCAGCGAAGTGACGATCGAGCAGCAGGGCAGCGAGCTCTCGGTGGTGATGGAAGGCCCCTGGTACCGCACCATTTTGTGGGAAGTGCCGCTGATGGCGCTGATTAGCGAGCTTTGGTACCACCTGCGCGGCGTGGGGGTATCGGAAGATGACGAAGCGCTCATCGAGCAGCGCACGCGAGAGAAAATCGAACTGTACCGCCAGCATGGGCTGAAGATTGCCGAGTTCGGCACCCGTCGGCGTTTCTCGTTTGCGGTGCACGACCGAGTCGTCAAAGCGCTGCGCCACTACGGCGGCGAGGCGTTTAGCGGCACCAGCAACGTGCTGCTGGCCATGCGCCACGGGGTGAAGCCCATCGGCACCCACGCCCATGAGTGGTTTATGTTCCACGGCGCTCGCTTTGGTTTCAAAATGGCCAACAGTTTGGCGCTGGAGCACTGGGTGGACGTGTACCGGGGGGATTTGGGTATCGCGCTGACCGATACCTTTACTACCCGCGCCTTTTTCGAGAGCTTCGATAAGAAGTTCGCCAAGCTCTTCGACGGCGTGCGCCACGATAGCGGCGACCCGATTGAATTTGCCGATGCCACCATTGCCCACTACCAGCGCCTGGGCATTAACCCGCTGAGCAAAACCATCATCTTCTCCGATGCCCTCACGCCTGAAAAAGTGGAGCGCATCCGTGCCTTCTGCCAAGGACGGATTGGCATGGCCTTTGGCATTGGCACCAACTTCACCAACGATATTGGCGTAGCGCCCATGAACATGGTGATCAAAATGGTCGAGGCCCGCCCTGAAGGTCAGGGCTGGCTGCCAGTGGTGAAGCTGTCCGATGTGTCCACTAAGAACACCGGCGACCCGGAGATGATTGCGTTGGCGAAGAAAGTGCTCAGTATGGGCAGCTCATAGCTGCTTGGCTTTACTCTTTTTTGCCTTTAACAGCGAAAAAGAGCGGGGCGTAGAGCGCTTCCACCAATGTGGCAAAGGTGTGCCCATTGGCTTGCTCGAAGAACAACCGCTCGAAGCGGGGCCACTGGTGGCTTAAATACGCGCTTTGGGCTACTTCACCGGTTTGGTAGCGGCCGCCTTCATAGGCGCTTTCGGCGGCGGCGTAGGCGTCGCTTTCTCGGCCTTTTTCTTGCGCCATATCCGGCGTGCCTTGCTTACTTAGCCAAGCAAACGCGGCTTGCGGTGCGAGCGGTAGCGGGGTTTCTAAGCCCGCTTGCCACGCGGCTAGCTGGGTTTCCAAGTGCTGGCGGGCGGTCTCGGCATCCACCGGCGCTAACGTGACATGACCCGCTTTGGAGAGTAGTTGCGTCGTCATCGGGCCATCCAGGTTGCCCGCTAGGTGCGCGACCCAGGGGCGCAGCAGGTGGCTCCAGCGGTACTGGCCGCGCCCGCTGCCTTGGCTAATCAGGCTGCTACTGAGTAGCAGCAGGCGGCAGCGGTGGCCTGCTTCATCCTGACGCAGTTCGCCCAGGGGCTCTTCCAGTGTGAGGCCGTGGGCTTCGAAGTGAATCATGGTGTCGGGCAGGGGATGCGGCCACGCGTCTAGCGCTTCTTCGTAGGCGTTGAAAAGCGCCTCCATGGGTTCGGCGAGTGCCGCGCGCATGCGTTCGCCGAACGCGCCCATGGCCAGCACGCCTTGGCCTTGAAAGCGTTCCAACGCCTCGTGTAATGCTTGCATGCGCGGCTGGCCGTTATCCACCGCGTGGCGCTGGGCGGCAATTAGCTGGTCTTGAAGCTGCCAGTTTTGCAGGCCATCCAGGGCGAAGGGCTCGGCGTCCAGCTCGGCGATGGCTTCCTGCTCGAAATAGACCCCCAAGCGAGTATTAAAGAAGCTGCGCACCGGCTCGCGCAGAAAGCTACCTAGCTGCCCAAGCGAGAGGCTGGTGGGGGCGTTTTCCGGCGCTGGCAGCGTGCGGCTAGCGGCGGGTGGCGTGCGTGGGGCGTACACCTCGCGCCATTCGTGGGCGTAGGTGAACAGCCGGCTTGCTGGGCTGTTGAAGTAAGCGCGGCTGAAAGGCTGCAGCGGATGCTCGGTGGTGAGTGTTTCCAGCAGCGGCGCGCCGTTTTCCGTTTGCCAGCCGGCTTCCAAGTGGTCGCGCAGTTGGCCCACCAGCACCGAGGGCGGCAGCGGCGTATTGTCGATCTGGCTGCGGCCGACCCAGCTCACATAGAGCTGGTCGCGGGCGGAGAGCAGCGCTTCCAGAAACAGGTAGCGGTCGTCTTCCCGGCGGGAGCGGTCGCCGGGGCGGTAGTCGCTGCCCATCAGGTCGAAATCCAGCGGCGGCTGGGAGCGGGGGTACTCGCCGTCGTTCATGCCCAGCAGGCACACCCGCTTAAAGGGAATGGCGCGCATGGGCATCAGCGTGGCGAAGTTGACCGCTCCGGCCAAGAAGCGTTGGGAAAGGCTGTGCTCATCGATCTGTGCCAGCCAGTGCTCCCGCACCATGGAGAGCGGCAGCGGGTCGTTGAGTTCGGCTTCCCGGCTGCTTTCGAGCATCTGCTGCAAGCCGCTTTCTAGCTTGGTGAGCATGATGCTCTCTTGGGCATCGTCGGTAAGAAAGAAAGTTTCCAGCAGCTCCCGTAGCCGCGCAACCCAAGTAGCGGCATCGGTGGGTTGGCAGAAGCTCTCCCAGGTGGCTTCGAGCTTTTCCAGCAATGTCGCCAGCGGCCCAGCCAAGCCCGCCTCCAGCCCGCCGATATCATCAAACGGTTCGATGCCTTGCCACGCGTGGCCGTCGCCCACGGTGTAGCCCAACAGCAACCGGCGCAGGCCGAATGCCCAGGTGTTTTGGCTCAGCCCGCCGGGCAGTTCCAGCCTTTGGCGCTGCTTGGCGTTTAGCCCCCAGCGGATGCCCGCGCCTTCCATCCAGCGCTCCAGCACCGGCAGGTCACGCTCTTCTAGGCCGAAGCGCTGGCGCAGGGCGGGGACATCCAGCAGGTCGAGTAAATCGCTCACCGACAGGCGCAGCTCCGGCAGCCGTAGCAGCTTTTCCAGCGCAATCATCAGCGGCAGGCGGTGGCGGCTGGCTTGGTCGGAGAGCGTGTAGGGAATGTGCCGCGGGTCGTCGGTGGACAGCTGGCCGAACACCGCTTCGATGTGCGGCGCGTAGCGGTCGATATCCGGCACCATGACGATGATATCTCGCGGGCGCAGGTGTGGGTCGGCGCTGAAGGTGGCCAGCAGCTGGTCGTGGAGAATCTCCACTTCCCGCTGGGGGCCGTGGGCGATATGGAACACGATGGAGTCATCGTCTGTAGGCAATGCGGGCCAGTGGCCTTGCGTTTCCGCCACGGGGCGCAGCTCGCGAATATCGTCTTGCAGCTGGCTGAGCAGGCAGTGGCGCTCCTCGCCGCTGAACGGCTCGAACATATCGATGCGCAGTGCCTGCTGCTCGAATAGGGTTTGGTAGTTGCCTGCGTCGTCGTGCTCATCGAGCAGGCGCAGGTAGTCGCGGCCCTGCTTGCCCCAGGCGGCTAGCAGCGGCTGGGCGTGCAGGTGCAGGGCGTCATCGGCATCGCCGGTGCCCAGTACATCCAGCGCTTCGGGCATGCCGGTTTTGCGCCGCTGGCGGTAGCGCTGGGCGCGCAGCAGGTCCTTGTGCTCGATGATGTCCGCCCAGTAGAACTGGCAGGGGTTGTGCACGCACAGCACGATCTGGCAGCAGCGGGAGAGCGCCGCCAGGGCTTCCAGGGTTTGTTGGGGCAGCGACGAGATACCGAAAATGATCAGCCGACGGGGCAGCCCCGGCGGGCAGTCTTGGCCTTCCAGCTGCTCGGTGGCCTTCAAAAAGCGCTGGTGAACCTGGGCGCGGCTGCTGTTTAACCCGGCATCGCCTTGGGTGGCGGCCACATCGTCCCGCAAGATGCGCCATAGCGCGGGCTGCCAGCGCTGGTGCTCTTCCAAAGGGCGGTGCTCGCCTCGGGCGGTAATTAGCACGTCGTGGCCGTTAGCCCAGGCGTCCAGCCAGTCGGCACGGTAGACCTGGTACTGGTCAAACAGATCCGCCAGCCGCTCGGCCAGCTGGTAGTGCTTGCGCTGGTCACGGTCGGTTTCTAGAAACTGCGCCAGCGGCTCGAACACTGGTTGCCCGGCCAACGTAGGCAGCAGGCGCAGCAGCCGCCACACCAGGCGCGATTTATCGAACGGCGAGGTTTCCGGCACGGCGTCGGCATCGTGGGAAACGTGGGTGAGCACCCGGCGGTAGGCCTGCCATAAAAACCGCGCGGGCAGCATCACGTCCAGCGCCGCAGCAATACCCGCGCCGCCGTTGCCGGGGTCTTCCGCCAGGGCCAGCTTCAGCCACTGCCCAATGCCGTTGCTCTGGACCAGAATGGTTTCGTTCTCTAGCGGCCCCAGCGGGTGCCGCCGCATCCACTCCACCGCCAGCCCCCGCAAGTCCTCCAGCCGATTGGCGTGTACCACCATGAACCCGGGGGTGAGCGAAGTGGGGGAGAGCAGGGCATTGGCAGGCATACGGCGGCGTTCCTTCACGGCAATCGGCGTCACGGGTAGCAGTGAGGTTATGGTGCCATAAGTTGGGGGTACTCGCGTGTATCTGGAGTAGGAACTTTTATATGCCTTGGGTTATCATAAAAGATAACTTTGATGGGGCGGGCTATGGACTGGCAGGTTGAGTTTTACCCAGGTGTGGAAAAAGAAATTCTAGGCATGCCGCCTAAAATACAGGCCAGAATGCTCCGGTTGCTGGAGATGGTAGAGCAGCATGGTGCTCACTTAGGGCCTCCTCATACGGAGTCCATGGGTGACGGCCTGTTTGAAATTCGAGCAAAGGCACAAGAGGGGATTGGCCGTTCCTTGTTCTGTTACGTGCATGGGAAACACATCGTCGTCCTGCACGCATTCGTCAAGAAAAGCCAGAAAACGCCGCGTCAGGCGTTAACATTAGCGCGGACAAGACAGCGCGAGGTGCAGTCATGATGAACTTAAAGGCACTAAAAGAGCAGGCGCTTCAGAACCCTGAAGTGAAGGCGGAATATGAACGTCTGGCACCGGAGTTTGCGTTGGCCTCCACACTGATTTCTATGCGCCAGCGTGCCGGGTTGACGCAAGAAGAGCTTGCCAAACGCCTGGATACACAAAAAAGTAACATTAGCCGCTTGGAGCGGGGAAGCAGTAACCCTGGCTGGAAAACACTACAGCGCTATGCACACGCCTGTGGTTTTGAACTGACGGTACATGTTGAACAACAAAAACAGCCAGTCCATTAAGCAGTCAGCGTGCTGCAATATTGGAACTCTCCTTGCGTCATCGGCTTACCGCCGCCAAGCTGTGGCCTCTGCCATGCAATGAAGAGGAGTCCGTGATGACCGAGCCGACCAACCATAATACCCGCCGCCACTCTGCCCCGGTGGTGGATGGCCCCGGTAAAGCGGCTAGCCGCGCCATGCTGCGCGCCGTGGGCTTCAACGATGACGATTTTCAAAAGCCTCAGGTAGGTATCGCGTCTACCTGGAGTATGGTGACGCCGTGTAATAGCCATATTGGTGAGCTGGCGGAGCTTGCCCGGGATGGGGCCGATGCCGCCGGAGGCAAAGGCGTGGTGTTCAATACCATTACCATTTCTGATGGCATTGCCAACGGCACCGAAGGCATGAAGTACTCACTGGTGTCGCGGGAGGTAATCGCGGATTCCATCGAAACCGTGGCGGGCTGCGAAGGGTTCGATGGCCTGGTGGCGATTGGCGGCTGCGATAAGAACATGCCGGGCTGCGTGATGGGGCTGGCACGGCTCGACCGCCCCAGCGTGTTCGTCTACGGTGGCACCATCATGCCCGGCAAGGGCCATACCGATATCGTCTCGGTGTTCGAGGCGATGGGCGCCCACTCCCGTGGGGACATCGACCTGATCGAGCTGAAAAACATCGAAGAGACGGCGATTCCTGGCCCAGGCTCCTGCGGGGGGATGTACACCGCCAACACCATGGCCTCGGCCATCGAGGCGCTGGGCATGAGCCTGCCGGGCAGCTCGGCGCAGAACGCGATTTCCCAAGAGAAGCGCGACGACTGCAAAGCTGCAGGCGAAGCCGTATTGGCGCTGCTGGCTCAAGACATCAAGCCTTCCGATATCATGACCCGCGAGGCGTTCGAGAACGCCGTGACCGTGGTGATTGCCCTGGGTGGTTCTACTAACGCCGTGCTGCACCTGATAGGCATGGCACGCACCGTCGGCGTCGAGCTGACCCTGGCAGACTTCACCGAGATCGGTAAGCGCGTGCCGGTACTGGCCGATCTGCGCCCCAGCGGCCACTACATGATGAGCGAGCTGGTGGCGATTGGCGGTATCCAGCCGCTGATGAAAATTCTGCTGGACGCTGGGTTGCTCAACGGCAACTGCTTGACCGTGACCGGTAAAACGCTGGCGGAAAACCTCGCTAACGTTGAGCCCTACCCGATGGATCAGCAGATCATCGCGCCGTTGGGTAACCCGATCAAAGCCGAAAGCCACCTGCGTATTCTGTTCGGTAATCTAGCGCCGGAAGGGGCGGTGGCGAAAATCACCGGCAAAGAGGGCACCCGCTTTAGCGGCTCGGCGCGAGTGTTTGGCTCGGAAGAGGAAGCCCAGGCGCGTATCAACGATGGCACCGTGGTGGCGGGCGACGTGGTGGTGATCCGCTACGAAGGCCCGAAGGGCGGCCCCGGCATGCGCGAAATGCTCACGCCCACCTCGGCCATCATGGGGCGTGGCTTGGGTAACGACGTGGCGCTGATTACCGATGGTCGCTTCTCGGGCGGCAGTCACGGGTTCGTGGTGGGGCATGTCTCGCCGGAAGCGTTCGACGGCGGCCCGCTGGCGCTGGTCGAAGATGGCGACCCCATTACCATCGATGCCGAAGCCGATACCATCGACGTGCACATCAGCGATGACGAGATGATGCGCCGCCGCGCGGCCTGGCAGCAGCCTACGCCTCGCTATCGTAAAGGCGTATTGGCGAAGTATGCCAAATTGGTCAGCTCGGCCAGTACCGGTGCGGTGACCGACCAAGAGTAATTCTTGACGGATCACCCACGCGGTTAGGCTGTCACTAAGTCGTCAAGCGCAAGGCGTACCCTTAATGCCTTGCGCTTTTTAATGAGTAAACGGTGGGTACGATGGCGGTAGAGAATAAGATACGAGAACGAGCCAGCGAGGTTTTTTGGGCATTTTTAGCGCTGGGGCTGACCTCCTTTGGCGGGCCGGTGGCGCACCTGGGCTACTTTCGTACGGCGTTTGTTGAACGGCGCCAGTGGCTCAGCGAGCAGGCCTACGCGGATTTGGTCGCGCTGTGTCAGTTCTTGCCGGGGCCAGCCAGTAGCCAGGTGGGCTTTGCCTTAGGGTTGATGCGCGCTGGCCCCTGGGGGGCGGCAATGGCGTGGCTGGCGTTTACGCTGCCCTCGGCCATCGTGTTGGTGCTGTTTGCATTGGGTGCCGCCGTGCTGGAGGGCCCGGTGGCCAGCGGCATCATTCACGGCTTAAAAGTGGTGGCGGTGGCTATTGTGGCCCACGCGGTGTGGGGCATGGCGCGCAACCTCTGCCCGGATAAAACCCGCACGGGAATTGCCCTGGCAGCGGTGTTCGCGGTGGTGCTGGTTAGCGGGCCGTTGGGGCAGGTGGCGGCGATTGTGCTGGGCGGCGTGGCGGGGCTGCTGCTTTGTCGCCAAAGCGCTGCAGCATCGTCTAGCGAATCGCTACACTTCCCGGTGACACGCCAAGCGGGCACGCTGGCGTTACTAATATTCGCGGGGCTGTTGGTGCTATTACCGCTGTTGGCGGCGAGTGCGGGTTGGTTGAACGTCGTCGATGCGTTCTACCGTTCAGGCGCGCTGGTGTTTGGCGGTGGCCATGTGGTGCTGCCGCTGCTGGAAGCGGAAGTAGTGCAATCGGGTTGGGTCACGGCGGATGAGTTCTTGGCCGGTTACGGCGCAGCGCAGGCGGTGCCAGGACCGCTGTTTACGTTTGCCGCATATTTAGGCGCGCTGTTGCCGGGAATTCCCAGCGTGATTGGCGCGTTACTGGCGCTGCTGGCGATTTTTGTACCGGGGTTTTTGCTGCTGGTCGGCGTGCTGCCATTTTGGAACCAGTTCCGCCAGTGGAGCAGTGCTCAAGCGCTGATGCGTGGTGCCAATGCGGCGGTGGTGGGGATTTTAGGCGCGGCGCTTTATCAGCCGGTGTGGACCAGTGCCATTCTTGGGCCGTACGAGTTCGTGCTGGCGTTGACGGGCTTTCTGCTGCTCACCGTGTGGAAGCTGCCTGCATGGGTAGTCGTGATCGTCGTCGCTTTGGGTGGGGTAGTGATCACGCTGTAGCATCACTACCCCAGCCGGTTTATACGCGGCTTACTTTAACCGGTAACCCTTGGCGCACGCTGGCGCCGCTAATCGGTTCAAGCCAAGTGCCGTCTACCGCCCGCGTAGGGTCTTTAAACCCCAAGTCGTTGATGTTGATGCCTGCCCGCATCCACGGCATATCAGGCTGGGGTTCACCGTCAATGATGTGTGGTGTGGCGCCTAAATCTTTATGACCGTAGCCGTGTTCAATACCCAGTGCGCCGGGCACAACGCTTTCGCTTACCAGGGCTAGCCCCACCACGCTGCCGCCAGGGCTTTCAATGCGGATGGTGTCGCCGTGCTGAATGCCAAAGCGTTCGGCATCTTGGCGGTGCATTTGCACGGGGTTGTAGGGCTTGATCATCCGCAGCCGTTCGTTACCGATGGCGTAGGAGTTCATCAGATTGGATTTGAACGAGAATGCCAGTAACGGCCACTCTTGCTCTGAGAAGATCTCCCGCATGGGCTGCTTATTCGCCATTTGAGGCAGCGAGTGACACGGTACGCCCCGGTTTGGCAACCCATTGGTGGTATCAATGCTGGTGCCAACCGCTTCGTTATAGACACACAGGGTTTCTTTCCACTGGCGTTTTAAATGCTGGCCTACGAAGTGTTCGCTGGCATCTTCAAAACGTCCACCCCGGGCGTACAGATAGGCCACACGGCTGCGCTCGTCGGCTTTCAGTGTACGTTCAAGCTTAGGCAGCAGCGGTGCAATGCCACTATGGGCAACGTCATTTTCGTTCGCTTCTGGTAGCGGCGCCTCTTGAAAAGCAATATTGGCCGCTGCCCGCAAGTAGTAATCTTCAGCGCGGTTGAGGGGGTGAAGGTGACCGTTAGCATCGGGGATAGCGTTATCGCCAAAGCCCGGCAGTCCTAACCGCTTAGCCACGGCAATGAAGAAGCTATCCATAGACACCGGCTCGCCTTCGGCGGTTTTTTGTTGGCGCGGTTCAACCACCGGCCAGCACGCGGTGGTTAGCTTGCCCAGCGTGCCTTTCCAGGAGCCTGCAAAGCCCCATACTTCGTACATCACTGAATCCGGTACGATGTAATCGGCGTAGCGGTTAGTCTCGTTGATAAAGCCATCAATCGCGACAAACAGCCCCAAGCGCTTGGGATCTTTCAACTTATCAACAACCACGCCTTTTAAGCCCGCTTGGCCATAAATCGGGTTAGCCATGCAGCCAATTACCGCTTTAATAGGGTAAGGGTAGCCATCCAGCGCGGAAGGTAAATGTTCGGTGAGTGTTGGCGGCGCGAGCGAGCGCCAAGGAGCCTTAGCAGGGTAGGGGTTTTCGCCAGCCGCTACCTTACGTTGATACTCCGACGATTTTTCATAGGGGAAACGTGAGCGCGAGAGAAACACGCCCTGTGGGCCACGCTTGCCGGGGAAATTAGCTAAGTCGTAGCGTGGGCCTTCGCCGGTGCCTTTATAGGTGCCACCGCCCACCGCGCTGCCGCCTTTCATGTTGTAGTTGGCTGCCAATAGGTTGAGCATTTGAACGCCAAAGGCAGCGTAGAAGCCGTTGCCTGACATCATACCGCCGTGGCAATTAACGGCTGCCTTGCGGCCGTGGCTGGCGTACTTTTTGGCTAAATCGATAATCGTTGCTTTGGGAATACCACAGTGTTCCGCGTAGGTGTCCATGTCGTATTCATGGGCCGATTCACGCAGCAGCGTTAGGCTGGTTTTAACGGTGACGGTGCTGCCATCGGCAAGCTCCACTGCGCGCTCGGCAAATAGCTCGGCGGCCATGACATCTTCGCTGAGCGCGAATTCGCCGTCTGACACGACGACGGGCATATCCGCATCGCTACCGGCCTCAGCAAGCCCCAAATCGCTGGCGCGCAAAAAGTAGCCACGGCGCGGATGTTCAAACGTATCAATGACCAAGTGCGTCGCGTTGGAGTGGGTGGTCTCGCCTGCAGCATTGGCAGCGGTCTGGCCCGGCAGGGCGAGGAAGTCGCTCGCGTAACCCTCGTTATCCAGTAGCCACTGAATCATCGCCATGGCAAAGGCGCTGTCGGTGCCGGGGCGAATGGGCACCCAGCGGTTATTATCCGCCGCGTGGGAAGTGGCGGCATTTAGCGCGGGGTCGACTACCACGTACTCAAGGGTTCCTGCAGCGCGTGCCTGAGCAAGCAAGCGGCCCTGACGCTTAAACGGGTTGCCTGCTTGGCTAGGCGCGCAGCCGATATACATGATGAACTGTGCGTTCTGAATATCGGGTTTTACATGGGCATTGGTGACAATATTGTTCATCACGGCCCCCGACCCCATGCGGAACGCCAAGCCGCAATAAGCACCGTGGTGGCCGTAGTTGCGGGTAGCAAAGGCGTTGAGCGTGAAGCGCTTGAGTAAATCTGAGCGCCCGTAGTCGGTGGCTTCCATGACCATCAGCTGATTCGCCTTGGGGCCGTACTCTGGATTGGCAGGGTCGATAGGCGTGTCATGGTCGTGAATGGCGCGCAGCCCATCCACATGGCCTTCACCAAACAGATCGCCCCCCTCACAAATCTCTTCAATCAGCTGTTCAAACGAGATTTTTTGCCACTCCCGATTACCGCGCTCGCCAACGCGCTTCAAGCAGTGGTCGATACGGAACGGGTTAGTGATCTGGCTCATCATGGCATTTCCGCGGGCGCAGGCGGTAGAGCGGTTAACCTGCCCCTGTTCGCTGTAGGCGCTGACGCTGCGAAGCGCATCGGCCACTGGGGTGCGCATCGGTAAATGGTCATCTGCAGAGAGCGGATGGTAAGGATTGCCAGATACCCGCAGCACTTCGCCTTGGGTGTCATCAATGCGTACCCGTACGCCGCACTGGGTGGTGCAGCCGTAGCAAATGGTAAAGGCGGTGCGTTGATCGGGAGTGAGGGTTAGCTCGCCAGTGGCTAAGTCAACGCGGTACTCCGGCGTAAGCGAGTTGCCGTGAATGTTGTGCTTGGGTTTTTCCCCCGCGCTGCCACTGAGTCCTTTGGCCATCTTGGCAAGCGGGTCAGCGTAGCCTACTGCAAAGGTGGCGGCACCGCCTGCGGCAGCGGCGCCTTTGAGAAACCGGCGGCGTGAGGGGTCTTGAGCAGACTTAGCCATGGTTAGGCGCTCCTTGTTCGGCGTTAAGCGAGTCACTAGGTGTATTGGTATCGAAAGAGGGCGGCGGTTTAACGCCACCTTGCTGGGCTTGCCGCCATGGGATAAATAGCTCAATCAGTAAGATAGCGGCGAACCAAAGCCCAAACGTACCGAGAATACCTAACAGTCCGGAAGAGCCAGCGGGGATGCCATAGTGGTGAAAGCCTGCGCTGTTACGGGCGACGTGCTGAACGTCCATCAGCACCACCCAACGGAACATCCAGCCCATATGAATGGCTACCAAACCAAGTAGCCAAGCCCAGGCAAACAGTGCGGGTTGGCGTTGGGTAAAGCGTGAGAGTAACCACGCCACCGCTATAAAGAGCGTTATGCCAGTAATACCGCCCCACAGCGCGGTGCTACGCCAGGAGGGACTGTGACGAACAGACTCCAGCGCTGCTGCGACCGAGCCAATGTTGGCGTTAATACCATCCAGGTACCAGCTAGCCGCGATTAAACCCGCCACGGCACAGAAGGCGAGTAGGACATACAGCGTTTGCCGAACGGTGGCGTGCGAACACAGCCCGCTTACCTGGTTGAGTACCAACACCAGCCCTGCTGCCGCGATGAAGCCTGTCGCGACCAGCATGGGCGGAAGCCATACGGTGTTCCATAGCGGGCGTGCTTTCACAATGGCAAGCTCCGCGCCGGTATAAAGCATAATGCCGCTGGAAAGCAGTAGTGCGGCTACCCCCACGATGGCCACCAGTGCCCTTGGAGTAGCGCTATCGCCCAGACTTAGCCATTTAGCCATCCATCCGCTCAGCCCTGGCGCATTGCGCTGGGCTTGGAGCGCCGGGCGCCAAGCCAGCCAGGCAAGGCCCAGTACGCTGACGAGATAGAGCGGCAGAACCACGCTGCCGATGGACATCCACGAGTGGGTGTTGGCGTAAGCATAAAAGTGCCAAAAGCGCAGCGGTTGGTGTAGATCTGCAAGTAGTGCAACAGGTGCGACCAGCGTGGTGCTGACGCAAGCGATGAGTGCAAGACGTGCGGTGGGCAGCCACGCTTTTTTGCCGAAGATTAACGCGGGGGCTGCAAGCCAGAGACTCGCGTAGGAGACGGCGATCATGAAAAAGTACTGTACTGCCCAGGGGTACCAGGCAATGTCATAACGCGGGGCGAGCAGTTCAATGGTGGAATTCATAGCCCATCTCCTGGCCGTGGGGGTCAAACACTTCAAGCGCCACGGGTTCCGCCACGGGGCGTGTAGTGAAGCGTTCATCCATCCCGAGGTAGAACACTTGGGGAAGCGTGTTTTTTTCTGGCTGAAGTACCATCAGTGCATCACGGTGCTCTTGAATCATGCGGCTGATTTGGCTGTCAGGATTGCGCATATCACCAATAATCCGCGCACCTCCAACACAGCTTTCAACACACGCGGGCAGTAGCCCTGCCTCTAAACGGTGCGCGCAGAACGTGCATTTGTCGGCGGTTTGGGTACGCTCGTTAATAAAGCGGGCGTCGTAAGGGCAGGCGTTAACGCAATAAGCGCAGCCCACGCAGCGGTCGCTGTCCACCACCACGATGCCATCCTGCTGTTGGTAGGTAGCTTCAACGGGACAAACGGGTACGCAGGGCGGGTTTTCGCAGTGATTGCACAGCCTGGGCAGCATAAACGTGGCCAGCTCACCGCTCTCCTGATGCTGCACTTCGTACTGGGAGACCGTGGTTCGAAACTGGCCAAGCGGGGCGGCGTTCTCAATATGGCACGACACTGTGCAAGCCTGGCAGCCGATGCATTGGCGAAGATCAATCAGCATGCCGTAGCGCTTTGCGGGATCACCTTCCCGTCGAGCAGGCTGTTGATTAATGCCTGCTTGGGCAAGGCTAGAAAAGGGTATCAGTGCAGCGCCTGCACTTAATCGGGCCAGCTGGCCGAGTAGCGAGCGGCGTATGGCGTCCATAGCGCCTCCTTAACTGATGAACAGGTCATTCGCAGGGGCGAATGGTCGGGGTACGCTAAGACTACTCCTTACGTTGAAGGGGAAAGTTGATTCTCGTCAATGAGTTAGCGCACTTTACTTAATGCTCACTTAATCTTAAAACGCTAACTGATTGTTTTCATGAAAGACGTCCTATTAAGCGTGACAAACAAAAACAGGCTGACCCAATGGGCCAGCCTGTATCGAAAGGGGGTAGATTCTGATGTAGTAGCTGTTATGGCGCCTCCAGCTCTAACGTGCGGCGCAGGACATTAAGCTCGTTGATGTCCAGATGCTCTAGCCTTCCGGCGAGCAGGTCGCTGATCTTTTGAACGGGTAAGCCAGCTTGGCGGGCTATTTCGCGGCTTCCCAGATCTGATACGGCGATCAGACGGGTAATAATACGCATGAGGCGCGTACGTTTTTCTAAATCCCTGACATCGAGGTCAGGGCTGCTTCGCGGAGGATCTAATGATTCTGCGTGAGCAGTTGAGTATGCCGTACTCATGTGACTCCATCAGTCGGAAATGACAAACACACAATGCCGCCAACTCACGCGGTTTTCAATGCCTAATTTGATGAAAATTTCACGCAGCGAGTAACACCCGCAAATGCCCGTGGCTCTGGTAAACTATGCGCCTTCCTAATTCTGAGTGAGCCGCGCTTTGCACGGCTTATGGACTGCTTTCTAGCTTATGTTAGGCCGTTGGCCGAGGAGTTTTGCATGTCGAACAGCGCACCCAAAGTGGGCGTGATCATGGGGTCGAAGTCTGATTGGCCGGTCATGGAGCACGCGGTGGCGATGTTAGAGCGGCTGGGCGTTCCCTACGAAACCCGTGTGGTATCGGCGCATCGCACACCCGACCTGCTGTTCGAATATGCAAAAAGTGCCGCTGAGCGTGGCCTGCAGGTGATTGTGGCAGGCGCAGGCGGTGCAGCTCATTTGCCGGGTATGGTCGCGTCACAAACGGCACTTCCGGTGCTGGGTGTGCCGGTGGAGTCTAAAGCGTTGAAGGGCTTGGATTCACTGCTTTCTATTGCTCAAATGCCGGGTGGTATTGCGGTAGGCACCCTAGCTATTGGCAAAGCCGGTGCCACCAACGCAGGCCTGCTGGCCGCACAAATTGTGGGCCTTCAGAACAGCGCCGTGCGCGAAGCTGTTGAGGCGTTCCGTACTGAACAGACACAACTGGTGTTGGATAACCCTGATCCGCGCCCCGATGTACCTGCATCTAACCAGCCAGCACAGTAGGTTGCCCAATATGAGCACTCAGATGGAAGAACGTATGATTGCAAAAAATATTGGCGTACTAGGCGCAGGCCAACTAGGCCGCATGCTGGCCCTAGCGGGCTATCCTCTGGGGAACACTTTCACCTTTTTAGATACCACCGGTAACCCCAGCGCGGGTATCGGCGAGGTGATTGTCGACCCGGAGAACCAGCATCTGGCGGCGTTTCTGGATAAGGTCGATGTAGTGACCTATGAATTCGAGCACCTCCCCGTTGAATTGGTAAAGCAGATTGAGCAGCACAAGCCGGTTTATCCCGGCAGTCGCGCTATTGCGGTGTGCCAAAACCGTGTAGAAGAGAAAACGCTGTTTGATCGCTTGGGTATTCCCACGCCGGCCTATCGCGTGGTGGAAAGTGCTGAGCAGCTCGCTGCCGCCGCCGCTGAGCTTGGTTGCCCGGTAGTGGCCAAATCGGTCACGGAAGGCTACGACGGCAAAGGGCAGGCGGTGCTGAAAGCACCGGAACAGGCTCAAGAGGCGTGGGACTCGATTGGCCATACGCAGCTCATCGTCGAGGCGTTTGTCGATTTTGTGCGCGAAGTATCGATGATTGCGGTGCGCGGCCGCGATGGGGATGTGGTGTTCTACCCCATGGCAGAGAACCAGCACGTGGGCGGCATCCTACGCTACTCCGTGGCCCCACTGCCGGATTTGGACGCCAGCGTTCAACAAGCCGCCGACAGCTACATTCGTGCGCTGCTGGATGAGCTGGATTACGTGGGCGTGCTGGCGCTGGAGCTGTTCCAAACCCGTGATGGCAGCCTGCTGGCCAACGAAATGGCCCCGCGGGTGCATAACTCCGGCCACTGGACGATGGACGGCGCAGTGACCAGCCAGTTCGAGAACCATCTGCGGGCAGTTCAAGGCTTGCCGTTAGGCGCAACCAATGCCATTGCGCCCACCTGCATGGTGAATGTGATTGGCCTGGAAGGTGATAACGCCGCGCTGCTAGCCATTGCCGACACCCACCTGCATCGCTACGACAAAGCCGAGCGCCCAGGGCGTAAGCTGGCTCACGTTAACGTCGTGGCGTCGAGTCACGCCGAGCTGCTTGAAAAAGTGCGTGCTTGTCAGGCGTTGATACCCGATGCGCCCCCCGTTGAGTGGAGTTTTGAATCTACGTTATGAACAACGAAGCCGCCTGAAAAGGCGGCTTTTTAATTTCTGATGGTGACTACTTTTGTGACTTAAACGTGCTAAAACAGATGTATTAAACAAAGCCTAACCAATAAGATTGGCGTTAAGCCGACTGAAGAACAGGGAGTTTGTATGTCGCCCCCCACACCCCTCGCCGCCACGGCGATGGCCTCCGGGCTGCGCAGTGGTTATCAGCGTGACCATCACATCACCATGCAGCGTTTGCGCGGTGAAAAAGTGCGCCTGCTTTACGACAACCTATGGCAGCCAGTGCTGAGCAGCGTGCTGGCGGGTGGGCTGCTGGTAGCGGCCATGTGGCCGGTGGTGGATGCCGCGCTACTGCTGGGGTGGTTTACGGTGCTGGTGGCGATTTCAGGATTGAGATTACTGCTAGCCCAGCGGTTTAAGCGCCTGCCTGCGCTACAGCAGCAGCGCCAGCGCTGGCAGCGTTGGTTTGCTGTGGGGGCGATTGCTTCTGGCTGCGTGTGGGGCGCCTCCGGCGTGCTGCTGTTTAGCCACAATCACCCCGCCCAAATTGCCGCGCTCTCGATTGTGCTGGCCGGTATTGCTGCGGGGGGCGTGACTACGCTCTCTTCCGTGTGGTGGATCGCCATTGGCTTTGTGCTTCCCATTTTGCTGCCGCTTAAGCTGCAGTTTCTGTTTCAGGGCTCGCCGCTCTCTATTTTAATCGGCCTGATGCTGGTGCTTTTTTTAGGTTTGATCATCGCCACTAGCCGCCGCTTTAGCCGTACTATTCACGACAATATTGCCCTGCGGGTAAACATGGCCGCCCGGGAGGCGCAGCTGCGCGAAAGCGAAAACCGCTATCGCTCTATTTTTCAGCACTCGCCGTTAGGCGTGCTGCACTTCGATGAGCAGGGGCAGATTACCGACTGTAACAGCAAACTGCTGGCTATCCTGAGCGTGGAGCGCTCAAAGTTACTCGGCTACCGCATGCTGGACCGCTCTGCCGACCGAAAGGTGGCTCAGGCGGTTAGGGATGCGCTGGAAAAAGGCACGGGCTATTACGAAGGCACTTACCAACTGCCCAACGCCAGTGTGGGCACGCCTTTGCGAGCGTTCTTCAACGGGGTACATAGCGCCAGCAACCAGATGGTGGGCGGTGTGGCGATTATTGAGGATTTCACCGAACGAAAGCGCAACGAGGCGATTATCTACCGCCAGGCTTACTACGATGCGCTAACTGATTTGCCCAACCGGCGTCTGTTTATCGAGCGTTTAGAGGCGCTGTGTAATGGGCAGAACAACGACCAGCGCGGTGGTTTGGTGATGTTTATGGATATGGATCGCTTCAAGCTGATTAACGACACCCTAGGCCATGCCGCAGGGGATGACTTGTTGGTGCAGGTCGCGCGCCGCTTGGAGTCGTGTTTGCAGGCGGATGATATGGCCGCCCGTTTAAGCGGCGATGAGTTTGTGCTGCTGGCGCTATTTGATGTCACCGACCCTGAGGCGCTCAACGCCGTGGCGGCGCGTTACATGGATGCGGTGCAGAGCGCGTTGTCCGGCAAGTACCGTTTAGAGAGCCGCTGGGTAGAGGTGACACCTAGCATGGGCTACACCTGTTTTGATGCCACGGCCTGCGACCATGCCGATGTGCTTAAACAGGCAGATACGGCGATGTATCAGGCAAAGACCGAAGGACGGGCGCGGCTGCGCCGCTACCAGCCCTGGATGCGTGAAGAAGTGAACAAGCGTGTAGCGGAACAGGCACCTAACCTGTCAGTTGACCGCTAATCAGTAGCCACAGGGCAATCAAGGCAAAGTGCCCTGGGTACCAGGCAAGCCAAAGGCGGCGCGGCATCTCCAGCGCCACCGGCGGCACTCGCTGGGCAGCACCGGCAGCCAGCATCAGCACGATCACGCAGGTGGCCACGGTAAACGATTTAGCCATGTCGGAGGCGTTCATTTGCCCGGCAATCCAGAGCACAGGAAATGCCGCTAGCCCCGCCCAAAGGCGCGATTTCAACGCATTTCGGGTTTCGCTGAGCGCCTGCATGGCAAACATAAACAGCGGAATCAGCAGCAGGCCGTTATGGCCATACTCCACCCAAAATCCCAGTAGATACCACACCGTAACGCCGACGGCAGCGCCTAACATGAGCCAACCAAAGCCTAACGTTTGCCGTTGATAGTGCTGCCAGCCTTGCCGTACCAGCGCTCCTAGTGCCAACCCGCTGGCCAACGTAAAACAGACGTTCAAAATGAACGTATCCGAGGCGCGTGGCATTAGCATATAGGGCACTTGCGCGGCGAGGCCGATAATCAAAATCCGCCGTGAGTAGCGCAGTGGGTTGCGGGTATTAAACAGGCCGTGCCACGCCACCATGGCGGCAAACAGCGGAAACGCAATGCGCCCAATGGATGAACCCGCCCAACCTAAATCCCAGTCTCCCGGCAGCACGTAGCGGGTCAGGTGGTCCACAGTCATGGTGAACAGCGCCAGCCACTGTCCCCAGGCCGTCCAGTGGGAAGAGGGGCGAAACACCTCTGCGGCGCTTGCCTGTGGCGTTGCGTGAGCCGCCGTCGATTCAGCCATGCTACCTCCTTGTATGTGGTTAAGTGATAGTAAAGACCCGGTTTGGCGGAGCAAGTTCGCTGGAGTGACGGGGCCTGGCAGGCGCTGAAAATCGGTTTACCCAGCGCCCAAACGTGGTCAATGGCCCAGCGGCCTTCGCTGAGCACAATAAAATCCGCATCCACGCCGATGAACTCAGGAATGTAGAGAATATCGCTGGCTACCGAACCGGTCAGCGTAACGAGGGGAAGTTGGCACGGGCGTGCCAAAAGGCGGGGTGGGCTATTCGTAGAATCATTCGCTCAGGTAGAAACGGGCGATATTGCCATGGGTACCTGGGCGAAGCGCGTGCAGCGCGGGGGATAAGAGGAGGCGTGAGGTCATGATGGCGTCTCGCTTGCGTGCCTCCCCAAGCGGGGAGGCAATCTTAGGCAGTTAGCGCGCTTACTCTTCGCCGAAGTAACGGGCGTAGATTTCATCGTAAGTGCCGTCTTCCTGAAGCTCAGCCAGAGCTTCGTTGAACTGTTCGGCCAGCGCTTCATCACGCTGACGGAAGGCGATACCGAAACCCTCACCGAAGTACTCTTTAGGCTCGCTAATGCGCTCACCCACCACGACGTACTCGGCTTCTTCGCTGTCTAGCAGCGTGGACTGGCCGATCGGGAAGTCGAGGAAGACGATATCTAGACGCTGTGCTTCCATGTCCAGCACCATGTCGTCGGCGGTGGAATAGCGGCTGATGTCGGCAACGCTGCTGAAGTTATCGGTGACGTAGTTATCCTGCAGGGTGCCGCGCTGAACGCCAATGGTTTTACCCGCAAGGGTCTCTTCGTTGGCTTCGCTGATGTCCAGGCTGGCGGGGGCAAACCAGGCAGACGGCATGGTGATGTAGGGGTCAGAGAACAGCACCTGCTGACGGCGTTCGTCGTTGATGGTCATGGAAGACATGATTGCATCGTAGTTGCGTGACATCAGGCCTGGAATAATGCCGTCCCACTCCTGCTCGACCCACTCACAGGTAACACCGATACGCTCGCATAGGGCGTTGCCCAGGTCGATGTCGAAGCCGGTCAGTTCACCTTCAGCGGTGCGGTATTCCATGGGCTCGTAGGGAACGTCGACGCCGATACGCACGTTGTCGTAATCGCGCGCGTGAGCAGAAGATGCTGCAGCGACGGCCAAGCCCAGCAGAGAAGCAGTCAGTAGTTTTTTCATTTTTAGACTCCAAAAGAAGCAGGTTCACCCAAGGTGATCCCCCTTAACGTACCCCAGGTTGAGGTCGGCGAAAAGGGGGAGTCTGCATTTGAACCAACGTTTGTTTTACGCTGGACGTGTTGGATTTATTGTAGCTAGGAATTTTGTGGCCGCAGGTGGGCCAGTAATTTTTTCTCTAGGAAGCGGAAAAAATACAAAATCGCAAAGGTTAAACAGAGATAGATGGCCGCGACAAACAGGAAGGCATCAAACGGCGCATAAAAGCGGGCATACACAAAGCGTGCCGCGCCGGTGAGATCCATTAGCGTCACCACGCTAGCAATCGCGCTGGCGTGCAGCATGAAGATGACTTCATTGCCGTAAGCGGGCAGCGCACGACGAAAGGCGCTGGGCAGAATAATCCGCCGCATCATTAGGTTTTGCGACATGCCATAGGCGCGCGCTGCTTCGATCTCGCCTTTAGACGTGGCTTTGATCGCCCCACGGAAGATCTCGGTGGTGTAGGCCGCCGTATTGAGCGTAAAGGCGATAAGCGCCGGGTAGAAGGCTTCTTTTAGCACTGGCCACAGGAAGGTTTCCTGGATACCGTCGATGAACACAACGCCGTAGTAGATGATGTAGAGCTGGATCAGCAGCGGCGTGCCGCGAAATACGTAGGTATACACATAGACCGGCAGGCTGATCCACTTATGCTTAGAGCTGCGCATAATGGCCAGCGGAACCGCAAGAATTAACCCGGCCACCAGCGATAGAAACACCAGCTGTGTGGTGGTCACCAAGCCTTCCCAGTAGTAGCCCAGGGTGGTGGGCGTAAAGATCAGGTTGTCTGCCAGCAGATCGTTAAACCATGCAGAGATATCTAGCATGTCACTGCCCCCCAAAGCCGATGTCGTAACGTTTTTGTAGGCGCGCAAAGATCCACTCGGAGACGCTGGCAATGAGCAGGTAGGCCACCGCCACAGGGATCAGAAACACGAAGGGCTCGTGGGTCGCGCGGGAAGCTTCGGCGGCTACTCGGACCATGTCGGTCAGGCCGATCACCGAGACCAGCGCGGTGGTTTTGAGCAGTACCATCCAGTTATTGGAAAGGCCGGGCAGGGCGTGGCGCATCATTTGGGGGAAGCGAATGCGACGAAAAACCAAACCACTGCTCATGCCGTAGGCTTTGCCTGCTTCTATCTGGCCGTTATCCACTGCCATGAACGCCCCACGAAAGGTTTCGCCCATGTAGGCACCGAAGATAAAGCCGATGGTCAGTACGCCTGCGGCAAAGGCATTGAAATTGATGTAAATGTCGATGTCGTAGTTGTAATACAGCATGTCGCTGATGGCATTGACGCCGATCTGGCCGCCGAAGAACAGCAGCATCATCAGCACTAGGTCCGGCACACCGCGAATCACCGTGGTGTAAACGGTGGCAGTGCGACGTAACAGCCAGTTACGCGACATCTTGGCGCTGGCCGTCAGCAGCCCTAGGAGGATGGCCAAGATCAGCGATAGAACGGCCAGTTGAACGGTAACGCCCGCCCCTTCGATCAGGCGGGGGCCGTAACCTTGCAAATCGAGCATGGTGTGGGTGCCTCGCGGATCAGTATTTAGGAGCCAGGAACTGCTTCAGGCGCGGTGACTGTGGGTTACCGAGTACATCGTCGGGAGCCCCTTGTTCCTCTACCAAACCTTGGTGCAGGTAAATTACTTTGCTGGAAACGTCGCGGGCAAAGCTCATTTCGTGGGTGACCACGACCATGGTGCGTCCCTCATCGGCCAAGTCACGCATGACCTTTAGTACATCGCCCACCAGTTCCGGGTCCAGCGCTGAGGTCGGCTCGTCAAACAGCATTACTTCAGGGTTCATGGCCAGCGCTCGGGCAATGGCGCCGCGCTGCTGCTGGCCGCCGGACATTTGTGCCGGGTAGGCGTTGGCGCGAGCGCTAAGCCCTACGCGGTCCAGCAGTGCGTGGGCGTGCTCAATGGCCTCTTTTTTCGGCTTGCCGAGCACGTGGATCGGCGCTTCGATGATGTTTTCCAGCAGCGTCATGTGCGCCCATAGATTGAAGCTCTGGAACACCATCGAGAGCTTGGCGCGCATTTGAACCACCTGTTTCCAGTCGGCGGGTTCGCGGCCGTGCTTGGTGGTTTTAAAACGGATTTGCTCGCCGTGAACGTACAGTTCGCCGTCGTCCGGCTGTTCCAGCAGATTCATGCAGCGCAAGAAGGTGCTTTTGCCTGACCCTGAGGCACCAATGAGGGTGATGACGTCACCTTTTTGGGCTTCGAGAGAGAGGCCTTTGAGGACTTCTGTATCGCCAAAGCGCTTTTTAATATTGCGCACTTCAAGGGGAGTAGGCGTAGCGGCCATAACTTAGGCTCCAGTACAGGGTTGCCGCAGCAGCAACAAATGAATTCGTCGTGCGTGTGTGCGGCTGGCGCGAAAAAAGGGGCGATTCTATCAGGACTGTGCCAAATGCGCGTACTTTATCAGGACGACATTGGTCTTGGTACGTAGCGATGTGTCCTGACGGCCCCTTCTCGTTGTTGTTATAAAAAAAGACGTCGTTATGAAAAGTACGTTTTCATCGTCAGACAGTAGCGCAAGTGTCCGTCAGGTAATGGCATGACTGGGTACCACCAACAGTGCCGCACGAGCGCCTATGTCGACGTGGGCATTGGGGAACACCACATGTAATGGTGTCTTCTCCACGATGAAATCACCCGCTACCCCATCTTTGGCGAGGCAGGTGCCGGGCTCGAAACGGCTGAAATTGGGCACGTCATCGTCGAGGCAGAGCGTAAAGTCCTCCGCTTGGCGCATCAGCTCGTGCTGTACTTTAAAAAAGGCCATGGTTTCGGCGGTTTTTTTCGGCGGCTCGCAACCTGCGCTGAGCGAGCTGAGTAACGTTAGCATCGGTGCCAGCGCCGCCATGTCGTTCTCGCCAAACGGCGCGACGCGGCCAAGCTCGAAGGTAAACGCCTGTGCGTGGTGATAGTGTTTGCTGTAGTGGGAGAAGGTCCAACTATGCTGATGTTGATGCAGCACTGCCTGCATATCGGCAGCGGCCAACCACTGCCACTGTTCAGCGTCTGTGGCAGTTTCTGCATAGGGCTCTACCACAAAGCGGGTGTATAAGCTGCCACGGATCGCGGTATGCAGGTCGTAATGTAGCTTAGGCAGCGCATGATGACGGGCGAAGAACGTATCTACTGCTTCCATTAGCTCTCGCGCTCGGTCGGGTTCGGGCCCCCGCTCGTCCAGATCGCGTTTGAAAAGCCGGTTGAGGTTGGTAGCAATGAAGCGTTTGTGCGCTTTTAACGCGGGAATGTTACCCAAGATCACCAGCACCGGCGCGCCTAGCTGCAGCGTGCTGGCTTCCAAAGCGCTCAGCCAATCGCCGAGCAGTTCCACCGGGGCGGTTTCGTTACCGTGTATCGCCGCAGAAAACACACAGGCGCGGGCCTCTGGGCGCAAAATATTGGGCGTTAGTTCCAGAACACCTGGCCCATGAAGATGGTAAGTGCCGCTTGGGAAGCGGCCGATGCGCGGGGAAGGGCGTTCGCCGTCAAGCGTCCAGTCGAGCCATTGGCCTAGCATGAAAGTGTCCTTAAGCATGGGCATTCGCTTTTTGTTACCCTACCTTTACCACGCTGGCCGTTGACCACAAGTGGGGGCGTCGTTCGCGTGAAAATGGTCGGTGGGAAGATGAAAGTTGTTGGTACAAGAAAACGCTTATGGCAGATCGCTACAAGCGTTTTCAGGCCCAGCGCTTTTAGTGCCGAAGTGGCACAAGTGCAAGGTCGGCACATCGATGAAATCGAAGCGCGGCGTCGAAAACATTCGCTTTTATCTACGCTTAACTGCGCTATGTTTTAATGAGTTTTCACTGCCCGCCGTGGGCAACCTGTCTAATGCTTGAATGCAAGTGCAAAGGAGTGAGTAATGACGAAGGTACTGGTACTTTATTATTCCATGTATGGACATATCGATACCTTAGCAGCCGCTGTGGCGGAGGGTGCAAAGGGTGTTGATGGCGTAGAGGTCACGGTCAAACGCGTGCCCGAAACTATGCCGGAAGAAGTGTTCAAAAACGCGGGCGGCAAGCAGGATTTCACCACGCCGGAAGCCACGCCCCAAGAGCTGGCCGATTACGATGCCATCATCTTCGGCACGCCCACTCGCTTTGGCAACATGGCCGGTCAGATGCGTACCTTCCTCGACCAAACCGGAGGCTTATGGGCCAACGGCGCGCTGCGTGGCAAGGTGGCGAGCGTATTTACATCAACCGGTACCGGCGGTGGTGATGAGATGACCATTACCTCTACCTGGACCACGCTGGCCCACCATGGCATGGTTATTGTGCCGATTGGCTACGGCATTGAAGAGCAGTTTGATATTTCGAAAGTAAGCGGTGGCACGCCCTACGGTGCCGCGACGCTGGCCGGTGGCGATGGCTCCCGCCAGCCGGATGACCGCGAGCTGAAAATCGCCCGCTTCCAAGGAAAACACGTGGCTGAAATTGCCGCTAAGTTGGCGAGTTAATCACACGGGACCCGACAGTTAGCTGCAAATTCTGGCTGAAAAAGAGCAACGCCTCGCTGTTAATGCAGCGAGGCGTTGCTCGTTATCAGTTAGCGCGGAAAACCTCGTACTTTTAGTGCGAGGATGGATAGCGCGGCGTCCGCCAGGACGCCTTGTGTTTTGCATCCTTACAATATTTCGTATAAAGTGTAAAGCATGAAAGCCGAACGCGCCTACCAATACCGCTTCTATCCCACGCCTGAGCAAGCAGCCTTGCTGGCGCGGACGTTTGGGTGCGTGCGGTTTGTCTGGAACGCGGTGCTGCGCTAT
>Ga0208316_1000462_pt1 | contig 35266 bp, 31 predicted proteins | sample MalvireepMed_231_FD_184240 | JGI IMG/M metagenome (GOLD analysis project Ga0208316, IMG submission 184240) | Marine viral communities from the Global Malaspina Expedition - Malaspina viral metaG DeepMed_231 (SPAdes) (version 2) | ecosystem: Environmental > Aquatic > Marine > Oceanic | place... | reverse complement strand
GGAATGCGGTGTCCCCACCACAGCTGACGTGAAATACACCAGTCTTGGATGTTGTGCATCCACTGGTAGTAAGTCTTGTTCCAGTTCTCTGGCACAAAACGAATTTCGCCACTTTCTACCGCTTCAATAGCCGGCTTAGCAAGAGACTCAACCGCCACATACCATTGATCAGTTAGGTATGGTTCGATAACCGCACCCGTTCTGTCGCCACGTGGCACTTTAAGCTTGTGCGGCTCAATCTTAACCAATGCGCCTTGGGCTTCTAAATCAGCCACAATTTGCTTACGCGCATCGAAGCGATCTAAACCACGGTACGCTTCTGGCGCATCATCGTTAATTTTCGCATCGTCGGTAAGAATATTGATCATAGGTAAGTTGTGACGCTTACCCATGTCGTAGTCGTTAAAGTCGTGAGCTGGCGTAATTTTAACGCAGCCTGTACCGAATTCTTGGTCGACATAGTCATCGGCAATCACAGGAATTAAACGGCCAGTAATAGGCAGCTTAATTTCTTTGCCGATAAAGCGTTGATAACGCTCGTCATCTGGGTGAACCGCAACCGCTGTATCACCTAGCATGGTTTCAGGGCGGGTAGTGGCTACCACTAGCTCACCGCTACCGTCAGCTAACGGGTAGCGCATGTGCCACATGTGGCCGTCTTCTTCTTCGTTCAGTACTTCTAGATCTGATACCGCCGTGTGAAGCACTGGGTCCCAGTTCACCAAACGCTTACCGCGATAAATAAGCCCTTCTTCGTGCAGCTTCACGAATACTTCAGTTACGGCTTTAGACAGGTCTTCGTCCATGGTGAATACTTCGCGAGACCAGTCAGGAGAGGTACCTAAACGGCGCATTTGGCCGGTGATCGTTCCGCCGCTGTGCTCTTTCCATTCCCACACTTTCTTGATGAAGTCTTCGCGACCTAAGTCGTGGCGCGTCTTGCCCTCAGCGTTAAGTTGGCGTTCTACCACCATTTGAGTAGCAATACCGGCGTGGTCAGTACCCACTTGCCATAGCGTATTGTCGCCCTTCATGCGGTGATAACGGGTTAAGGCGTCCATAATGGTTTGCTGGAAACCATGGCCCATGTGAAGGCTACCAGTAACGTTTGGTGGCGGAAGCAAAATACAATAAGGGTCGCCGCTACCTGAAGCTTTAAATAAACCCGCCTCTTCCCATGACTTGTAGCATTGCTGCTCGATGGACTGCGGTTCGAAGGTTTTATCCATTACACACTCTCAAATTGAAGCTAAACGCGAATGAGTTATGCAGATTTAAACTGCATGTTGCATCCAGCTTGCTGATAGTTTTTGTATCTTACCCGCGCGGCCTGTTTGGCGTTCTCATCCACGGGTACAAAATCGATGATTTGACGATGTTGATTAGGTGAAGGCACCATACCGGAGCCCACATTCACCACCATTTGTCGTCTGGCTACCTGCTGCGGTTGCCAACAAATCTCTACCGGCGTGCCCGAATGCGGCCCTTCACCATAAAGGTTGTGAGGCACAAAGCGGTCAGCCGGCAGCTGCCACAACAATTCATCAACTTCTTCAGCTTGCGCCTGTGTATCACACAGCACGCTAATTTTTTGCTTGTTGGCAAACGCTGACGCAATGACTTCACTGGCGCGGCCAGCCACGCCATTGTCGCTATCAGTGAGTTGATAAAATATCACTTGTGGCATGGATGATTAATCCTCTAACTTGATATCAGCGCGGTTCATTAAGAACTGAGACAGCATAGGCACTGGACGGCCTGTAGCGCCTTTGTTCTTACCACTGCGCCATGCCGTACCGGCAATATCAAGGTGCGCCCAGTTATACTTCTTAGTGAAGCGCGACAAGTAGCAACCGGCAGTGATTGAGCCCGCTGGGCGGCCACCTAAGTTGGTCATGTCGGCAAACGGGCTTTCAAGCTGCTCTTGATAGTCGTCCCATAGCGGTAAACGCCATGCGCGATCTGAGCTTTGCTCTGATGCATTAAGTAGCTCGTGAGCAAGCGGATTGTGCGTGCTCATCACGGCTGTTGCATGGTGACCAAGAGCAATAATGGCCGCGCCAGTTAGTGTGGCTACGTCAATCACTAGCTCTGGGTCGAAGCGCTCTACGTAGGTTAGCGCATCGCACAATACCAAACGACCTTCCGCATCAGTGTTTAGCACTTCAACGGTTTGACCCGACATGGTAGTTAGAATGTCACCCGGACGGTACGCTTTGCCATCTGGCATGTTTTCACAGCCTGCTAATACGCCAATAACGTTAATTGGCAGGTTAAGCGCCGCGATAGTGTGCATAGTACCTAGCACACCTGCCGCACCACCCATGTCGTACTTCATTTCATCCATGGCTTCGCCAGGCTTTATTGAAATACCGCCCGAATCAAACGTAAGGCCTTTACCTACAAGTACAATTGGCGCTTGATCAGCAGGACCACCGCGATGATGCATAATACTCATCATGCTTTCGTTGTCTGAACCACGACCAACAGCTAAATACGCTTGCATACCAAGCTCGGCCATTTGGGTTTCATCCACCACTTCAGCGGTTACGCTATCGTATTGGCTAGCCAGTTCTTGCGCTTGCTGCCACAGGTACGCTGGGTTACAGATATTTGGCGGCATGTTCGCCACGTCTTTGGTTACTTTGGCACCACGAGCAACGGCCAGGCCATGCTCAACGGCACGTTCACCCACGGTAAGTTCACGACGAGTAGGCACGTTAAATACAATTTTACGCAGCGGGCGACGTGGTTCACCTTTTTTCGTTTTAAGCTGCATAAAGGTGTAAAGCGTGTCTTCAGTTGCTTCTACCGCTTGGCGCACTTTCCAATAGGTATCGCGACCTTTAACGTGAAGCTCGGTTAAGAAGCACACCGCTTCCATTGACCCTGTTTCGTTCAAAGTTTGGATAGTTTTCGCGATAATGTTTTTGTACTGGCGCTCGTCTAATTCGCGCTCTTTACCACAACCGACTAAAAGCACGCGTTCGCTGAGTACGTTCGGTACATTGTGTAGCAACAACATTTGGCCCGCTTTACCTTCTAAGTCGCCGCGGCGCAACAAGTTGCTGATATAACCTTCACTGATTTCGTCTAGTTGTTCTGCCACTGCCGTAAGGCGGCGCGGCTCAAAGACGCCCACAACAATACATGCACTGCGTTGCTTTTCTGGACTGCCACTTTTTACACTAAACTCCACGATATCACCTCGCTTTTCGTCGTTTATAGTTTGCACGATGACTAAAAAATCACGTAACGTTTCGCGCTGCTTTATGTTTTAATACGCAGCATAACTTTTTAGTTCGCTGCAATTTACGCTAACACCTATTGAATATAGGTTAAATTTGCGTCAAAACACCATGCAAACGGTTTATGATTGCAGGCAAAACTTGTAAAAACGGTAAGTTTAAACAAAATTGTGCTTTCTTTCACTAAAATTCCTAATTTTCCGGAAGGGCTGAGATGCTGATATTCCGCTATTTACTTAAGGAAACGCTGAAATCTCAGTTAGCGATTTTCTTTATCCTAATGGCCATTTTTGTCACCCTAAGATTTGTGCGCGTTTTAGGCGACGCATCAGACGGTGATATCCCTGCTGGCCTAGTACTTGGATTCCTAGGCTTATACGCCCCTATTCTCTCATCATTGGTACTGCCCATCAGCGCTTATTTGGGGATTATGTTGGCGCACGGTAGGCTGTACGTAGACAGTGAAATGACCGTGATGCGCGCCTGCGGCATTAGCGAATGGTATGTCACGCGAGTGATGCTGTTTCTGTCGCTACTTATTATGATTGTGACCGGCGCTATTACCCTGTACTTCGCGCCACTGGCTGCCGAGAACGAATATCAACTGCGCGAAAAAGCCCGTAACGAAGCGGGTATCTCCGCTCTTATGCCGGGTCGCTTCCAGCAAACGGGTAACGAAAAAGCGGTTATCTTTGTCCACGATGTAGACAAGAACGACAAGCTTCAACGGGTGTTTCTATCGCAAAATCAAACCAGCGATAGCGAAGGTGATGTCCGCGTAGTCTACGCCCAAACCGGCGAAGTGGCGAGCAACCCCGATGGCACCCGAAACCTTGTTTTGAAGCAAGGCGTGCAGTACGAGGGTAAACAATCTGAAAAGGCCTACCGCAAAGTTGAATTTGATGAATACCAAATTCAGATTGCCGATAAGCCTGCTGATGAAACCCGTCGTAAGGTAAGCGTGCTGCCCACCAGCGAACTGTGGGAAGACGACAGTATTGAAGCCAGAGCAGAGCTTCAATGGCGAATTGCTATTCCGCTGTCGATTCCATTTTTAATACTTATTGCGGTACCACTTAGCGCCGTCGACCCTCGACAGGGGCGATTTGGCAAGATGTTCCCCGCCATTTTGTTGTACCTAGGCTATTTCTTACTGTTGTTGGCCAGCAGACGTGTATTGGAAGACGGAAAGATGCCGCCCCAACTGGGACTGTGGTGGGTACATACCATTATGTTGATTATAGGCATTACGCTTATCGTGCGAGATAGAAAAACTGGCACGCAGTTACGCGCATGGATATTGGGGAAAAAATAAATGTTTAAGATCCTCGATTTATACATCGCTCGAACGTTATTAGGTACGATCACTGTCACGCTAAGCGTACTTATTGGCTTAAGCGCGTTAATCAAGTTCGTTGAACAGCTGCGTAAAATTGGTGAAGGCGATTACGACATGCTCGCCGCCTTTATCTACGTGTTATTAAGCCTTCCGCGAGACCTAGAACAATTCTTTCCCATGGCGACGTTGCTTGGCGGCCTTATTGGCATGGGCGTCTTGGCCAGCAATAGCGAACTGGTGGTAATGCAGGCTGCGGGCATGAGCCGCTGGAACATCATTAACTCGGCCATGAAGTCTACCCTTGTCATGATTTTAGCGGTCATGGCGGTGGGCGAATGGGTCACGCCGTTCAGTGAGACCAAAGCTAAACAACTACGCACTGAAGCGATTTCTGGGGGCAGTTTATTTTCATCTGACAAGCTTGTTTGGGCCAAAGACGGCGATAGGTTTGTGAGTATTGGTCAGGTTATCAGCCAAGACTCCCTTAAAGACGTGAGCATTTTTAACTTTAATTCAGACCTGTCACTACAAAGCATTACCTATGCAAAAAACAGCACATATGATGGCGATGGCTGGTGGTTAAGCAACGTAGAAGTCACACAGTTTACGGAAACGCAAGTCTCGGTTGATGACACCGACCGTATGCGCTGGAACTCAACGCTAACCCCAGATAAGTTAGGCATTGTAGCGGTTAAACCCGAGGCCTTATCCATTACTGGCCTGCTTGATTACGTAAATTACTTAGACAATAACGACCAAGACCCGTCTCGCTATGAATTGGCACTATGGCGAAAAATATTCCAGCCTATTTCAGTGGGCGTGATGTTGTTGATGGCGCTTTCGTTTATCTTCGGGCCGTTACGCAGCGTAACTATGGGAGCGCGCGTGATCATGGGCGTACTCACAGGCTTTGGTTTCTTTATTCTAAACGAGGTTTTCGGCCCAGTAAGTTTGGTTTACCAATTGCCGCCCTTCCTTGGCGCATTGCTACCAAGCCTGCTGTTTGCTGCTGTCGCCGGTGTGATGCTTAGACGTTGATAAAGCTATCGGCGCTCGGCTAGTTAAACGGTCAAGTCCTATAAAAAGAGGTATGTTGACGCCTCTTTTTTTATGACTTTTTAGCATCCTTTAATGCTTACAATGCGTTATCACCAGCTCTTATGGTCGTTCGCTTCTTTAGTCAGCTTCAACACTTCTGTTTGTGCCAAGCGGTCTTGCAGCGATTGCTTGTTCTTGTAATCAAACAAAACAAGCAAAGTCCCTAAGCCGCCCAACGACGCAACAAGGCGTATGAACAAACGTGGCCAGGACATTGGCTCTTCTACGGTGCTGTAAATACGTAAACGCCATGCACGCATGCCCAGCGTTTGCCCGCCTCTTCGCCAAAACCACAAGAAGAAACCCGCTATCCATAAACCTACCCAGGTCTGAATAAGCAGTTTATAGCCTGAAGAAGCTTGAATTAAGTCGGCAGGTTCAGCATAACCTTGCAGATCAAGCGCACCATTTTTCAACATAACAACCAAGGTTATTATCATCACCATAGCCGCACACATTCCAACAGCTGTGGCCACTAGCGTATCGTAAATCATTGCCAATAAGCGTCTAACGAATCCAGCTCGCTGAAGCGCCGAGCTATCCGATCCCGCGCTGTTTGTGCTTAACTCATCCTTACTCTTTGGGCGGTTAGATGAGGAGGAGTTCTTCTTAGCTTTTTTATCGTGACGCGCCACAGGTTTCTCTTTACTTCAATAAATGACAATGCGTATTTTGACACAAGCCGCAGATAGCTTAAACAATATAAATGACACTTACTGGCTTTTAATAAAGTTGCAACTACCCGGTTTGCCCCAAGAAAATTTACTGCTTTTTGCATCTAAGTGTCATTGTTAAGCGTTATTACAATTACAAATGGATGACGGAAGTAGATTGCGGTGACGAATATAACTCTAGTAAAAACACTTATAGCAAGTTCAATTGCATTTAGCATTTCCCCTGCATTGGCACTAGATGACCTAGAAGGCGATATCGAGCACATTAGAGTGCGTGGTGATACTTCCATTAAGGACGGAGAGTTTATTTCCGCTTCACAGGGATGGGTTTCAGGCGATACGCTTATCGAACGGCCAATGCTTCGCGCTGGTGAGATACTTGAGTTTATACCCGGCATGATGGTGACTCAGCACAGCGGTTCGGGAAAGGCCAATCAGTATTTCCTTCGCGGGTTTAATCTCGATCACGGAACCGACTTTACCGTAAGCGTAGACGGTATGCCTGTGAATATGCGAAGCCACGGTCACGGGCAGGGTTATAGCGACCTAAACTTCATCATTCCAGAATTTATAGACAACCTTAGCTACTTTAAAGGCACGTATTACGCCAACATTGGTGACTTTTCCAGCGCTGGCGGCGCGTTCTTCAACTTGCGAGACTCTCTTGAACAGAACCAGCTCTTTTTAGGCTTAGGTGAATATGGGTTCAAGCGCGCCGTTGCTTTGAATCAGTTTAACGCTGGTGAGAGTCGCGTTGTTACTGCTCTAGAGTATCAAAGCTATGATGGCCCTTGGACTGACATTGATGAAGATGTAAAAAAGAAAAACGCACATATCCGTTATATTACGCCCTTGCTAGACGGCCAACTCACAGTAACAGGAATGGCTTACGACAACAGCTGGAATGGCGCTGACCAAGTTCCTGAGCGCGCTATTCAAAGCGGCTTAATAGACCGGCTTGGCTCTATCGACACTCAAGTGGGCGGTGAATCCTCTCGCTATAGTTTATCTGCAAACTATACCAGCGACACGTGGAACGCCTCGTTTTATGCTATCGATACCGACCTCAGCCTTTTTTCAAACTTCACTTACTTTTTAGATAACCCTGCTCTAGGCGATCAATTTGAGCAAGCTGACGACAGACAAATTTATGGTGGCGAACTATTTACCACCCTCCCCCTCGCTATTACCGAAGGCAGTAGCCTGACATTAGGCGGCCAGTGGCGTTTTGATGATATTGATAACGTAGGCTTGTACCGCACGCAAAACCTTCAGCGTTTTGGCACGATTCGAGAAGATGCCATAGAAAGCAACAGCTATGCGTTATTTGCTCAGTCAAACATTGTATTAAGTGATGCACTTAGTCTGTCATTAGGTGGTCGTTATGACTACTTAGATGTAAACGTCAATAGCGATGTAAACGCAAACAGCGGTAGTGCTGACGATGGTATTTTTACGTTAAAAGCAGGCCTGAAATACTTGTTGTCTGAACAGCTCACCGCGTTTGCCAATATCGGTCAGGGCTACCACTCAAACGACGCTCGGGGTGCGACTATTACCGTAGATCCGGTAAGTGGGGATGCAACCGAACCTTCACCGCTATTAGTAAAGTCTCTTGGTTATGAAGCCGGAGTCAATTTTACCGATAACAAAACTTATAACGTATCAGCTGCATTGTGGCGACTAGAACTAGACAGTGAGCTGGTTTACGTCGGCGACGCAGGTTTTACCGAGGCGAGCCGCCCATCGGAAAGACATGGCATTGAAGTAAGTGCCTACTATTGGATTAGTCACCATGTTACAACTGATATTGAAGCCGCATGGACAAAAGCGAGGTTTAGCGACAGCGTAGAAGGCGAAGGCCGCCATATTGACGGTACAGTTCCGGGCGTTGTGAGCGCGGGCCTGACGTATTTTCAAAACAGCAACCAGCTTGGGTTTAGCTATACGCTGCGAGGTCGTTATTTAAGTTCTCGCACCGTTGAAAGCTTCGATAAAATTTCACCGCCATCAACGTTTTTAATGAATGCACAGGTCGCTTATCGTCAGCCTGAGTGGGACCTAACTTTAGAAGTGCTGAATGCCTTAGACAGTGACGACCATGACATCGACTACTTTTACGCATCAAGGCTGCCGGGCGAGCCAGACGAAGGCGTGGAAGATTTGCATTACCACCCTGTCGAACCAAGAAATGTTCGACTTACTTTTACCCTGAAATACTAACCAGATAATAGTATTCAATAGCCATAGCGGTGCTGGCACTCTCGAGTACCGTTATTTTTTATGTGATTGTTCAAAAAGAGTGCTAGTTTAAATACTTAGAGGCAAATATCTGTGTTAACAGCACGTCTCTTTGTGAAGACAGCCGTAACAATAAAAGGTAGGAGCAACGATGGAACATGAAACTTTGTTCCCTCTGCTGTGTAAAACGGCAGACGGCGACAAAAAAGCCTTCGCAGAGCTTTATAAGATAACCAGTCCGCAGCTTTATGCGGTTGCTTTAAAGCTGTTAAAGCGACCCGAGCTTGCCGATGAGGCCACACAAGATGCCTATATTAAAATCTGGCATAACGCAGGAAATTACCAGCGTGGAAAAGGCACAGTACTTACGTGGATGGTAAGCATTGCACGCTATCGCGCACTAGATTTAATTCGCTATCACAATGTGAGAAACGAAGTTGAGCTTCACGATGACGCGCCATCGGGCGTTGAAGCCACTCAAGCTGTTAAGCTAGGTGCTGAACAAGCAAAATTAGCGACCTGTTTAGATGAACTTGAGGGCCCCCAACGTCAAGCTATTCACTTGGCTTACGTGAATGGCATGTCGCATCAAGAAGTGGTGAATCACTTAGCATCACCACTTGGTACAATTAAAAGCTGGATAAGACGAGGCTTGCAAAGTTTGCAGAGGTGCCTATCACTATGAATTATTTAAAAGAAGAACGCTTGAACGCGCTGGCAGCGGAATACGTTGTTGGCACCCTTCGCGGTAAAGCGCGCACGCGCTATCAAAAGCTCATGATGCAGTATCAGGCAGTGAGCGATGCTACAGCACAGTGGGAGCAATATTTAACCGGCTTTGCAGAAACCCTTCCTCCGGTTACACCACCTGCCAATGTATGGGAGAGCATTCAAATAAAGCTTGGACACAAAGCGGCTAACGACGCTGGTATCGCTACTGGTGTAAATACGCCGAGTGATTCGGGTCAGGTGCTCGACTTTGAGAAAGAAAAACAAAAACGCTGGAAAAATCTATCGTTTCTTTCTACCGCTGCCACATTGGTGTTGGCAGTATTGCTTTTTGTTATGCAGCCTATACCTGCACCAGAGGTATCGCATATTGCCGTGGTCAACAATGCGGACAATACGCCTTTGTGGGTGATAGAGGTCTCTGACGAAACTATGAACGTAAAAGTGACAGACGCCTTTGTTGCACTTGCAGATAAAGATTATGAACTGTGGATGGTGCCAGCAAACGGTGAAGCCCCAATTTCGCTAGGCCTTATGCCTGAAGCTAATGGTGATACAAGAGTGACACCAGATATATTGCTTAGCCAAAGCATTGCAGCACTGGCCGTTAGCCTAGAGGCGCCAGGTGGCTCGGTAACGGGAGCTCCTACAGAAGTGCTTTATATCGCGCCTATTGTTTCAGTATAATTTTCAAGAAAAATCTTACACTTATAAAGGCCACGCAATGTGGCCTTTCTTGCTTTTAACCTTTTATAAAAACTTTTCTCTATTTTTTTAAACATTTTTGCATCCAATCTAAAACCTCGGTCGTTTGGTCTTTTGAACTCATAAAAAACAGAGAGACCCAACATGATTCAATTCAAACGCAAAACTTTGTCTGTAGCCGTCGCTGTGACTTGTGCTGCCATTACCGCTGGTGCTATGGCTTCTAGTCACAGAGAAGCGCCTAATATTACGCGCCACCCAGCACTGGACAGCACTGACTTCTATGCTTTTAATAGCTACGAAGAAGGCCGTGAAGGTTACGTAACCTTCATCGCAAATTATATTCCACTACAAGATGCCTACGGCGGCCCTAACTATTTTGCTATGGACCCTAACGCACATTACGCCATCCATATAGATAGCGACGGTGATGCGGTTGAAGATATCAGCTTTGTTTTTAACTTTAACAATACGCTTGCTGCTGACAATGAAGGTATTGCGCTACCGGTTGGCCCAGAAGGCGAGCAAAAAATGGTGAAAGTACCGCTTAAAAACGTAGGGAGTATTAGCGCTGATGATTCAAGCGCTGCAAATTTCTCTGAAATGTATAGCCTGACGATGGTTAGTGGCGATATGCAAACAGGCACACGCACCACGTTAACGCCAGCTATGGGCGATATGTTTAAAAAGCCGCTAGATTATATCGGTAACAAAACCTTCACGAGCGAAGCTGAATACGCCCGCTATGCCGAGAGCTTTATTTATTCATTCAACATTCCAGGTTGTGACGACATGGCTAAGGTGTTTGTTGGACAACGTAAAGACCCCTTCGTAGTTAACTTGGGTAAAACATTCGACCTTGTGAACTATGTACCTGTTGAAGGTGACAGCTCGCCTGGTGCTGGTGATGGCGAAGGGTTCCCGGGCGGTATTACACAAAGCCCGATGAACGATGATTTGGGTGACAAAAACGTGACCGCGCTTTCTATTGAAGTGCCCTCAGCGTGTGTAACTGGTGAAGGCAATGGCGTTATCGGCAGCTGGACAACAGCAAGCTTACCACAAGCGCGCATACTTAACCCAGATGCCACCTTTGAAAAGCCTGAAACGAATGGCGGTGCCATGACGCAAGTGTCTCGTTTAGGTAACCCACTGGTTAACGAACTCGTTATTGGCATTGGCGATAAAGACAAGTTCTCTACATCTCACCCAAGTGCTGACGGTCAGTTTGCTGATTATGTCACTCACCCTTCACTACCTGAATTGCTAAACATTCTGTTTAAAGATGCGGTGAATACTACGTTAGGTACTGATATCGAAACCCTTGCTCCCACTAACTTCCCGCGTATGGACTTAGTTACTGCGTTTTTAACGGGCTTCCCGGGTGTGAACCAGCAAGCTACCGTAACCGCGTCTGAAATGCTTCGTCTAAATACAGGTATTCCAGCAACGCCCGCTGAATCACAGTCTACATTTGGTGTAGCCGGTGATGACTTGGCTGGCTTCCCTAACGGTCGTCGTCCAGGTGATGACGTGGTAGATATCGCACTTCGCGTAGTGATGGGCCGCTTATGCTACCCCATTCCGGTTGCAGGTGAAGATACAGACCTAGGGCTTTATGCCCCCGAAGATGCAAGTGTAGGTAACGTACCTTTCACTGATGGCGCACCTGTGGATGCAAGTATGATTGACAATTCATTCCCGTACCTTAAAACACCGCTTGCGGGTTCTGAATAGGGAGTACCATTATGCCCATTACAACGAGTTTTTTGAAAAATAGTGCTGGTCAACGCCATTCAGTTAACCAAAGACACACACATCGATTGTGGATAGTTTCATCTTTGGTTCTTGCACTATCAGGCTGCTTTGATAGCGACGATGATGACGACTATCAAGCACCTGAAGAGAATGTAGCACCAGTAGCCGTTGATGAAATGTTGACGACTCAGGCTGATATTGCTTTTGACGGAACCTTAACGGCGACGGATGAAGACGGCGACCCGCTAACGTTTGGCTTAGGAGAAAATGGCAGCTTAGGCAACGCCGAAGTGAATGCTGACGGTAGCTTTACGTACACGCCTAATGCTCAGGTAACAGGTAGCGACAGCTTTACCTTTACCGTTTCTGATGGTGTAAACCCTGAGGTTACAGCTACAGTTTCTGTAACTATAGAAGCACAGCAAGTGTCGTTCTCAAGCTATACCCGAGACGCCTTTAACCAAGCGCCGACCGATGAACCTTTACCGATAAACGGCAGAGAGTTCACCCAAGATGCTGACGATTCTACATTCGATGACTTGTTGATTGATCAATAACAAGTACCGAATGCGTGGCATTCGCTAGCGGGTTACCAATAGCGAAGAACCCGTGTCAACCGTGAAGCCAGGGACGGCTTTTTTAAGGGAAACATTAATGAAGTTTATTAACACGTTTACTTTACGCTTTCTTATTGCTGGCTTAGGGCTCGTTTTACCGTCTGCAGGAAGTTACGCTAGCTCGCAAGATGAAGCCATGAGCTACGACACCGTTATTGCCACTTGGCAGCCGCGACATGAATCGATTGCGCACTTAAATGAAGCTGAAAAAATACTTACCTCAAGCCGATACTTAACGGCGGGTGGAGATGAAAGAGAACGCGTGACGCGTTTTACAAATAGGCTACGCAACAATTTCGATACATTGAACGCAGGCCAAAAAGAGCGCCTTATTATTCTAGAAGCCCGGCTTCTTCAAGGTGTACACAAGTTTGAGCAAGCCAAACAACACTTATCTCAAATAACACATTATCGCTCTCCTGCCGCGCAGTTGCTGCTGGCAGACATTAATATTCAACAGGGCAATACCGAACAAGCAAAGCACTATTGCGAACAGCTAGTGGGTCAAACCAGTTTTTTAATTGCCTTTACCTGCATGGTAAATGCCGATTTCTCGGAAAATAAAGACGCGAAGTTGCTCGAAAAACTCAACGCTTTCGAGACATACACAAGCGCAGCTAGACCTGATGAAAAACAGTGGTTTTATGAAGTACTGGCAGACATGTCACTTCAACTCGGTAACGCCGAAGAGGCCATTCGCTACCTAAATCAAACGGCGTTTAACGCCCTCCCAATCAGCGCATTACTGGTTTGGGCTGAAGCTCATTTTAAGCTAGGCGAGTTTGACACCATTACGAACACTTTAGCGGCAGCAGTTTCTGATATATCAACGGTGGATGATGGTTTACTTTTAAAGTGGGCTAAGGCAGAACGTGCTCAAGGCATTACGTCTTCAAACGTGCAATCTCGCTTAGCGAAAAATATGGAAATACGCGTATGGCGCGAAGATAGTTCCCATGCTGCACAGGTCGCCACCTACTTCTTAGAGGTGCAACCTAACTACGCACTCGCCTTAAAATTTGCCAAGCTTAACTGGGAATACGCACAAACAAACAACGACAAACAATTGCTTGAACGCGCCCAAAAGGCAGTGGATGCCTAATCCAACCAACTATTTCAGTGACCGAACCATGATTAGACTTATCGCATTTTTCATTCTTACCGCTCTCAGTTTTCAAACGGTTTCTCATGAGTTAAGTAACGGTTACTTAACGCTTAAAAGCGTGTCTGAAAATACATTTTCAGGGGAGCTTTTGTTAAAGCCTGAAGACATCGGCCGTGTTGCAGGCTTAGACGTTAATAATGACGGGAGTTTGACATGGGGCGAGGTCAACAGAAACCATAATCTGGCAAGTCGCTATATTCAGAATAACGTCAAGGTAAGCAATAGTGGCACTTACTGCGCCATAAACGTTGCATCGCCAAGCATGCGAGATATATCTGCCGAGTCGCTTCTGGTATATCCATTAGAAGTGAGTTGCGCGTATTTAGAAGAGGTGAGCGTACAGTACACGGGTATCGTTACAGACTTCCCGACCCACAAGTTGCTCACCTCCATAACCATAAACGATCAATCCTTCGTGTATGTGCTTGACAGTGAGCGCGCAGCCATTACTGTTTCAGCCCAAGACAGCGTCTGGGTCTCTCAGTTTGGTGAAATGGTGTATCAAGGTATCTGGCATATTTTCATAGGGCTCGATCACATTCTCTTTTTAGTCGCTACACTGCTGACCGTAAACCTTTACAGAAAAAATAAGCGCTGGGTGAAAGAACAGAGCAAAAAGCTCATTTTTAAGAATACCGTAATTTTAGTAAGCACATTTACGCTGGCGCATTCAATCACCTTAACCGCTACGGCTCTTGACGTTATAACCCTTGATAGCCGTATTGTTGAACTAGGGATAGCTATTTCCGTCGCAATTACCGCACTAAACAATGTATACCCTATGATCATGCGGGTAGGCTTTATAACCTTTGGGTTTGGCCTGCTACATGGTATGGGCTTTGCCAGCGTATTTGGTGATTTAAATGCCCAAGCGGGGAGTTTAGTGATGAACGTGCTGGCCTTTAACTTAGGGGTTGAAATTGGTCAACTTGCCATTGTTGCTATACTTTTACCACTACTGTTAGCACTTCGAAGTGTGAAGGTTTACGCCAAAGCGATAATGCCAATTGCATCATCTATCATTGCCGTGATTGCACTTAATTGGACATTGCAAAGATGGTAAAAGTGAATATAACACCGAACATTCAGTAAATAGCCAAGACAATATGCGGTATTGAACAATCTTTCGGCACTTAACGATAAAAACCATAAAAAGTAGTTGTATAGGCGCGCCGCATCGCTATAATGCCAAGCATTGATAGCATATCTATCTACGCCAGAGTGATGAAATTGGTAGACATGACGGATTCAAAATCCGTTGCTAGAAATAGCGTGCCGGTTCAAGTCCGGCCTCTGGTACCATTCTTAGAATTTTTTGCAAAGCTATCTGCTTGATTAAACCGACCTTTGAGTCGGTTTTTTTGTATTCAATATTTCATTTGCCTTCATAGACACATATACCATTTTATTTGTCTTTTATGGACTAAGGTTGTTCTAATGTTATATTGAACGATATAGATGTAGTGTTTTTCGCTTATAGGATAAGTGCAAATATGGAAGTTGCGATGAATAAATATGAATGGCTTGAAAAAAGAACCCCAAGAAGTGTCGATAACTTAAGATTGTGGGATGGAAATCCTCGGTTGGTTCCAGAGGAAAACCATATCCACATTGCAGATTTTGTCTCCGACTTAATTTCTGACCCTTCAGAAAAAACTAACTTTTTCAATTTAATCGATTCAATTTCGACTGACGGCTTTATACCTGCTGATCCAGTTGTTGTATGGCAAGAGCCTTCTAACGAAAAGTATTATGTTGCAGAAGGTAATCGAAGAGTTCTTGCACTTAAGTTATTGCGCCACCCAGATAAAGCACCGAAGTCCATTCGCTCTTACATTAGAAAGAAAGCATTTAGCGTTAATAGAGATGATATCGAAAAAATCAGAGTTTGTGTGGCTCCATCCTATGAAGATTGCGAGTGGTACATAAACCAAAGGCATGCTGGTAGCTCTTTGCAAAAGTCTTGGTCACGATTGCAGCAGCAACGTTGGATTGCTGGACTGTATGATAAGTATAAAGGTGACCTTGAAAAAGTTATTGCAATTACAAAATTTTCCAAAGGTGAACTAGATCATACTCTCAGGATATTGCAAATCAGAGATCTAGCTCTTCAACCGGCGATATTTGATAACCTTGATGAATCAGAGAAAGAGAATGTGAAATCTCATCGTATACCTATGACTATTTTAGAGCGTTGGTTTTTTAATAGTAAGTTACGTGAAGCATGGGGTATTCAGATTGAATCAGAAAAGGTAGTGATAGCTTCGGACAAAGCGTCATTTTTTAATGCCTATTTACATTGGTTGAAATATGTAATTAGAAGGGATGATCCTGACGTCGAAGTAAAAATTAATACAAGAACAATTGATAGTAACTTTGACGGCATATTGTCTGCTCTCCCAGCGGTTGTTGGTAAAAATAGCGGAAATCAGGAAGAAATTTCGTCAAGTCAGAACTATGATAATGCAACTAACAATAGGGAAAGCGCGAATGAAGATGGTAATTCAAGTTCTAACCAGAATATAGAAAGCCTTGAAACAGAAAATAGTGAGCAGAAACCATCTCAAAGTAAGAATCCTGATCGCCTGAACCTAGTTATCCCAGAGTGTAATCTCAGTACAGGAAATTATAAGTTGAATGCACTTTTTGGGGAGTTAAAAAGGGTGCCAATGGAACGATATAAAAATTGCTTGGCAGCTTCACTAAGAGTTTTCCTTGATTTGTCAGTAGCAGAATATATTGTGAGTGAAAATATTGGAACGGCTATGGCACAGCGGTACAAAAGAGATTTACAGGAAATTATGCTACGCCATAGGCTAGAGTATATAAAGCAAAATAGGCTTACAGCCAAGTCTCAGGCACATAAGGTTGTTGAAAAATTACTAAACCCAGCTAATGACTTTAGTTTGGATACCTTAAATTCTTACGTTCATGGCAGCAGTGTTGTACATGTTGATAGGCGCTTTTTAAATAGGTTCTGGGATTTTCTGTTTCCTCTTTTGTCTAAATTAGTAGATTTAAAGGAATCTTAATGGCCCTATCTTATTCTCCTTTAAGGTACCCTGGAGGAAAATCTAAGCTTTCAGCATATATATTGGAAACAATGAAGCAGAATGACTTGGTTGGTGGTACTTATGTTGAGCCTTTTGCGGGAGGTGCTGCAATAGCTTGGTATTTGCTTTTAGAAGAGCACGTAGAGCAAGTGTATATAAATGATCTGAATCCTTCTATTTACGCTTTTTGGTATAGTGTTCTTAACAGGTGCGATGAGCTATGTGAATTGATTGAGATGGTATCAGTAACAATAGACGAATGGCATAAACAAAAAGCAATACAAACTGACACCAGCGCGACTCTTCTAGAAAGAGGTTTTTCTACATTCTTTTTAAATCGTACAAACCGTTCGGGAATAATTAAAGCAGGAGTAATTGGCGGTCTATCACAAACCGGAAATTATAAAATTGACTGTAGATTTAACAAAAGTAAACTTTTAGAACAGATCCAAAAAATTTCTAAATATCGAGATTCTATATTCCTGACTAATTATGATGCAGCTGAATTTATTGATGAAGTATTACCAAGAATCGAAAATAAATGCCTCGTTAATATAGACCCCCCATACTATGTGAAAGGGAAAGGTTTATATCAGAATTTTTTTGAGCACGACGATCATTTCAGATTGTACGAAAGCGTTAAGAACATATCACACCCCTGGATCGTTACCTACGACGATACTCCAGAAATAAATGATATTTACAGTGAATTCTCACCAAAACCATTTGGCTTGACTTATACCGCTCAAGAGAAGAGGAAAGGCACTGAGGTAATAATACATGCCCCCCACCTTAAAACATCTAACCTAAAGCCAGATGTGACCTTTAAAGAACTTGAACGAATAAAGAAAAGTCGAATGTCATGAGCTGACATGAACAATTCCTTTAATGTCAGCTCAGCTTCTAAGTATCAAAAGATCTCACTGGCGACACAAAAGTTCTCCGATAGCCCGGACGAATCTTGATCTAGCAAGTAAGTACTGATAAATACCCCAGTTCATTTTAAATCTCTTTGCTACAAACCCAGCTGAATCAGAAGAAGAGTTGTTCAGTTGTAATTTCACAATGGTGTTCAACCTTAGTCTAACTAGCAATGGATACTTTCACACAAAGATTCATACCCTTTCATTTTTAACTATAGAGTACACTTTAGGTAATTAAAACAAGGATGTTTGTGAATGCCAAGAAACAAAACCACCTTTATTGACATGCTGGTAGAGTTACCATGGTGGGTATCTGTACTCGTATCTGCTACGGCCTATATAATGATGGCCTATGTGTTGCCATCCATTCAAACCGATAACCAAATCACCGCCATGGTGTTGAAAGCTTTTGTGATCCCTGCCCCTTATATAGCTGGCATGACATTGCTCGCCGCCCCTTTTGCATTTTTGAATGCTCGTCGTAAAGCCAAACAACTGGATACCCAGCGTAATATCCAAACCGTGCGTGATTTGCACTGGCGTAACTTTGAAGAGTTGGTGGCCGAAGCCTATCGCAGGCTAGGTTATCGGGTAGCAGAAGGCGGTTATGGTGCCGATGGCGGTATTGACTTAGAACTTCGAAAGGATGGTCAGCTTACCTTAGTGCAATGCAAACAATGGAAAACGCAAAAAGTTAGCGTGAATGTGGTGAGGGAAATGTTTGGAGTGCTAACTGCGCATCATGCTAACCACTTTATCATCATCAGTTCTGGCACCTTCACCCAACAGGCTATCGACTTTTCGGCTGGCAAACCTATCGAGCTGATTGATGGTTCAAAACTATTGGCACTGGTAAACGATGTGCAGGTTTCACCTCAGGTAACTATTGAAAAACCCAAGACGTGTCCAAAATGTTCTGGTGAGTTAATAGAAAGAACGGCGAAACGTGGCCCTAATGCCGGTAATACGTTTTTGGGGTGTTCCAGCTTTCCGAAATGCCGTTACACAGAATAAGTAAGGATAGAGATGAAAGACCTGGATGTTCATAAGAAAGTGGCCGTACTGATTGATGCCGATAATGCTCAGTTAGCCAAGCTATCGCCCATATTGGATGAGATATCAGCGCACGGGCATGTACTCATAAAAAGGGCCTACGGTGATTGGTCGGCCGACACCTTGAAGAACTGGAAGAAGCTACTTAATGAACTGGCGATCCAGCCTATTCAACAGTTTGCCTATACCACCGGTAAGAACTCCACCGATGCATCGATGATTATTGATGCCATGGACTTACTATATTCCGACCGCATTGATGCTTTTGCATTGGTTTCCAGTGATAGCGACTTTACCAAGCTAGCCTCTAGGTTACGTGAATCGGAAAAGTTTGTGTTTGGCGTAGGAGAGAAGAAAACTCCGGTATCGTTTCGTAACGCCTGTGATGACTTTATCTTCACCGAGAACTTAAGTGCTGAGCAGGTATCAAATAGTGATACACCAAAGGCAGATAACGCGATATCCACCATTGGTGCAGAAGAACTGATCCCTGTTTTATTTAAAGCATGGGAGCTGTATCAGAATGATGATGGTTGGGTTAACGTTGGTCCGGCGGGAAGCTTCTTGAAACGCACAAAACCGGATTTCGATCCTCGTACTTATGGTTCAGCCAAAGTAACTGGCGTGGTTGCTGGCCTATCAGCCATATTCGAAATGACTAAGTTGAAAGGTAAAGGGGCGACAAATGGAATCTTCTATCGCCCCAAGATTGCAACGTCCTAATCAATTTACCAAGGCGGCAGATCATCTATTTTTAAAGCTTGTCGCCTTTTTACCGTTGTGCGTTTCGGTGATGTATCCTTTAAGTCGATTTTAGTTGTTTGGCGAACGCCTGTGCCGTTTTGATAATGATTAAACATTTCGCGAGCCTCTTCTAAACTGTCAAAACCTTTATAATCATTCCCCGAAAACTGACGTACTTGCTCTTCAGTTTCCTTCCAAGATAAATATACCCCGGGGTTACGACCTATAAATACAACACAAGCCGCTCGTCTGGAATTGCCTACTCGATTAATAACACCTAAGCCTCTGGCCATTTTAATCTCCTGTAAACAATGGCGTTAATTATTAATTACGCTTTACAGTTTTTGACTTGGCCGGTTTAGTCGCTGGAGATTTGAATAAAAAAAACCTTTAAAACTTGCCAGTAATGCAGAAAATTACCTTCCCATATCTGATACATATCGGTTGCCTGTTCGATAGGAAAAACACCGAAAAGGTTTTGAAATACGCCAGCCTGAAAATCAAAGTCGAGGTCTTTTGCTAACTCTGCATATGCGCCACTCCCTACGTAAGCGAAGTCTGTGATGTAGCACAGATGCCAAGCATTATTTAGCCGTTCCAGTCTAATCTCGACAGGATGAAAACCTCCGTTCTCAGCCGAGTAAGTCGGGTCACGAAAGTTGATAGTCACACTATCACCCGAAATACCCTTTTCGTTGAGCATAAGCGTTATTGCCTTAGTAAACTTGTGAGTAACAGGCAAAGCTAACCCTTCGCGGAGAATGCGCATAATTTGGTTCCTTGATGTTAATTTGAAATAGGTTGGCTTTTTGTCGGAGCCAGTCGCGTAAAAAGCTAATTTAGTTGTATAGGCAGCGTTAAGTTGCTTGTAGAAACAAAGCGTGATGGTTTGCCATTTAGCCTTTGACTGCTGAACCACGGAAAGAGAAAGGGCGATACTGATTATCACCCTTTCAGCGGTTCTGCCTTTATTAGCTTTTAGCCCCTGTTTTTTTAGGAACAGCTGGTTTGAGTAGAGCGCTATCAAGCTCACCTTTTTCAATCGCCTGTATAACGGTATCGATAATCTCAGGTAGCTTGGCTTTATCGCCAACATATATCGCAGGTTTACCTTTTTGAATCTCAATAGGTTTATTACCTACTTTAATTTCAAGATAGTAGTATTCGTCGCTATCGTAATACCACGGTCGAACAGTGGTGAGTCTGCGCTGAATGGTGATTTCACCTGTTTCAGGGTTCTTAACTTTCTTTTCCTTAAACGCCTCAAAACGTTTGTTGTCGATAAGGCATTGCGCCATCTCTTTTTGTTGCTCTAGTCTCTCAATAAGCTTTAAACGCTTACCGATAACGGGAGGCTTAGGCTCAATTTTAGGGCGAGCGATGACCTTGAGCGAACTCAATACGGATGTAGACATAGTGTTTACCTCTATGGGTTAGTGAGGGCGAATAAAGCCCGGTTGGGGTTTTGCTTGCTTACGTTGGTTTTCATCTGCCAACAAGTTGATGGCAAAATCTCTAATTGATACGTTAGGGCGAAACTTGGTGCGGCGCGCCAAGATGGCAAAGTCACCTGGAGTAAGGTATTTCAGTTGAAGTAGCGTTTCACTCTCTGGCTCGCTTAGCCTTTTAACTCTTGTTATTTGTTTATACAGCTCCAGTACTTGCACTGAGGTTAAGTACTGACAATCAAGCTTGAAGTCGAAACGACGTAACACCGCTTTATCTAGTTTGGTGACAAAGTTTGTAGCGGCAAATAAAGGTTGAGTGAAACACTCTATTTGCGTTAGAAACTCATTAACGAACTGAAGCTCATGTTGAGCACTTAGCCCTTCACGAGCACTAAGTAAGCTGTCAACTTCATCAAGAAGGATAACCTGCTCCTCTGCGTGTGCGCGTTGGAAGAGTTCGGCAATTTTCTGTTCGCTTTCACCCACCCATTTACTTAATACGTCCGAGCATTTAACCCGCAAGAGCTTTCTATTGTTTAACTCAGCAAGATAATGCGCATAGGCGGTTTTACCTGTACCTGGCGGACCTGAAATTAACGTTCGACTAGGTAGGTTGTGTTTCAGCGCATAAGTAATATCATCAAGGTAGGCTCGTGGTTGTTTGATATTAAGGTAGCTTACTTTAAATGGGATTTCGCCTTTGTAGTTAAGCTTGTCTTGCCATTGCTCTGTCGCGCGGAGAGAGTACTCAACGACATCGTTTACCACTGCTTCTGCATCGCCGCTCTTTGCTTCAACTGTGTGCGCAATGTGAGTAGCATTTGCCACTATCGCAGGCGTGATATTCTCTACCTGACTGATTTGCTTTCGAGCAGCAAGAGACACACCTAACCCGCGATAGTAAAAGCGCGTAACGCTTTCTATTTCTTCAGGTTTCAATGACGGTACATCAATGGCGAGCTTGAACCTTCTGATAAAGCTGGCTTCAAGGCTCTGCACATAATTGGTTATCCAAATGCAAGGGATATCGTTGTACTCGATAAAACGCTGTAGGTGCTCTTTACTGTATTGGCTATCAACATTTTCAAATAAGCCCTCACACTCGTCGACTAACAAAATAGCGTTAGATTTGTTAGTGAGTAATGAGTTGAGCAAAGAAAGATAACGAAGCCTGTCCTTGTTAGGAAAACGACTGTTAAATTCATCATCGGCATAGTTGCTAGCTAGTGCCGTAGAGCGGATTTCATAGAGCGTTCTGCCACAACTTTTCGCTAAAGCGCGAGATAATTCCGTTTTGCCGGTTCCAGAGTCACCGTACAGCAATACACTTGTACCCACGCTTCTGGCTTGCGTAGCAGCATTTAAGTATCGCGTTAAAAGCTCTGTATTTACATGCGGAAAATCCTTGAGCCCAAATACAGCGTTAGGAGACGGGTGAAGCAGCGGCTCGACCAGCATTTCTCTGGAAGTTATTTTTTCAGTAAGTAACTTACGAATAAGTACCTTCGGCATTTCACCAAAATCATACGATGAAAAATCCACATCCGGTAAGAAACCATATTGATTCAATCGCGCTGTAACATGAGTAAACTGCTCGTCATTAACACCTGTAATGTCTTTAATAATTTCATTCAGAGACAAATGGTTAGCCTGTAAATGCACGGATGAAGCTAACGCCCTTAACCACTGATTTACTTGTGAGAGCAAGGCGAACTGAACAAGCAAATCGGTTTGTTTCGGTAAATCCATTAGGTTTCTGATGAAGCTACAGTTGTCTAGAAACGTTTTGGTAACCTTAGGCTGCCTATCACTAATAGTTAAGCATGCTTTATAGTTAACGCTTTCATTTCTGTCTTTGAAAAACGGTACGCTTGAAACACTGCTCCCGCGCAGATTAGATGCTAGGCTTTTACTGAGTACATCGGTATCAACTGATGGCAAGTATCGAAGTAACCGCTTGCCCCACTCACACGCAAGATAATGCAGCTCACCAGACTTTCTTAATACTTTATGAGACATATAGACCTCACAATTTGTAGGAAAGTAAAGAGGCAGCTTGTTGCATGACCTTTTCACTGCGTTTGTCATACATAATCGTCGTACTGATATCTGCATGCCCTGCCATCTGTCGAACGGTATTTAAATCGACATTCTGCTCGAGTAAACGTGTGATGAAAGTACGTCGAAGGTCGTGTGGTGACACTCTCTCAATGCCAATGGCAGACAATGATTTACGAATTAGAGAATAAACAGCACATGAAGATAAGTGAGTATCGTGTTGGATGTTCCCACCTCTCGCTACTCTGTGAAACAAATAACCTTTGTGTTTACCACGTAACGCTAGCCATTCGTTTAGCGCGTGCTGCGCCCACTCCGGTAAGTGAACGGTACGGCTCTTGTTCCCCTTCCCTTTCCTCACAATAAGTGCCGAGCCTGCTACATAGTCTTGAAGTAATAGCGCAACTAGCTCACTTCGCCGTAGCCCCGTTCCAAGGAGTGTTGCCAATACAGCATAATTACGGATACCGAGTACGGACGTATTTTGTTTCAAATATGCGAATAGCGTTTGAACCTGCTTGACCGAAAGCGGCTTACCGTCATGCGCGCCGTGGCTCACTTTGCTGATAGCGCGGAGCTGAACTAATTGTATTTCAGGCGCAAGACCTGACATAACAGCCACGCTTACAATACTGCGTATTGCTGTAATTGCTCTGTTTATAGACCGTGCAGACCAGCCATTAGCAATAAGCAATGCTTTGATATGACTAGCTTGCTGAAAGTCTATCTTGTGGTACATCATCTCACGCTTTTTTTCGGGCCAACGTAGCAAATCGGCGATACTATTGAGCTGTGAAGCAATAGAACGCTGACTATTAGGTGCAAGTCGACCTAAATACAGCGTATAGGGGCATGCAGCATTCATAAAATGCTCCTATATTTAGTTTAAAAGTATTGAAATAAAATAGGATTGCTGTGAAAAGCTAAATATATGATAGCGAGGGTTGGTGAAAGGTAATACGGCTGTTTTGTACCAGTTTAGTGAAGCTAAGGTACGCAGGCACCTTAGCTTTAATGGTTTGTTGTTATTGCTTCAAGAAGGTTTCAACGAACTCCTTTTGGGTACATCGCCCCCTATTACTAACCCACTTACGAAAAGGGCTGCAAAAGTGCTTGAGGTACTTGATAGAAGGTCCATAATCCCAGCTGAATTCCCCGGAATGAATATCTATTCGATGACGAGCCATCAACCTTCTCAGCTTTCTCCGCTCATTATCACTTTGCTGAGCAGCAATAACTTGATGAGCACCTAAGTTCTTAATACAGTTTAGTAATCTGAAGTCTAACTGAGTCGATGTACATAACTTATCGAGGTCGTAGATAAACAAATTGTCGAGAGCTATATGCTTATCAACTAGTGAAATCAGCTCCTCCCAACAGGTTGCATTCTTCAGTTTTACTTTCTTCTCGATGCGGGTGCAAGGCTTGTTTAGACTGGGTGCACTCGGTCTGCCAGACCTCAAGAGTTTTTCGTTTCGGCTGTACGCTGTGACTCTAACTGTGGACCGCAAACTTCCGATACCTACTCCTGTTAGTGATCCATTTTCAACATAAAACGCACTTTTTTTGCTTCCGCGTAGCTCAACGCCAATTGACCCAAGCGGGCGAAAGAAATCAGTCGCTAGATGAAACATTGATATACTGAACAAGGGAGTAAAGCCTTGCCTCTTATTACATTTTCGGGTGAGATATTTAAACCAGAAACGAGCAACGTCATAGTGATATCTGGTTAGCGGAAAACCTTTCAACTGAATTAGAAGCTTTTCATCGATAGAGTATCTGTAACCAGTGCTTATAACTAAACAAGGTGTTTCAGTGTTTATCTTTCCATATTGAAATTCTTTGCACAGCGGCAGAATTACACTCTGCTGGTAACTTCTAGAGCGCTTCATGATGGCGTATGGTGAACAATGGTTCTTGAACGAAAGCTTTTCCACACATTTGAACAAAGATTGCTCAAATTGGGCCAAGTTTTCATTTGATAGCCCGGTCACTAAGATGTTTAGGGCGTCTATGTCTACATTGATTGTATTTCCGCGCATATTAAAGTTCCTCCTCTGATTCTTCCAGTTCTATGAGGCAATTCTCGAGGTCTTCAATTAGCGCTTGCACTAGCTCTTCGTCGTCAATTAGCGTAAATATTATTTTTGCAATTGCTTTTTCATCTTTGACCGTTAGCGCTTCTTTCAACCGAGAGAAGTCAACATCCTTAGTTGGCCCACTTTTGGGGGCATCAACAGTTTCGCTAATACATTGTTCAACAAATTTCTTTGTGACGCTTTCCGGTGAGGGCTTAGATTTTATTTTCAGATTTTCACAGACCTTACGCCATACTCGATACCTTACATCAACATGAAGTTTGCGCATTGCTAGTAGTGATGAATTGGAATACTTACCAACAGGTAGAGATAAGCTTAAAGCTATCTCACCTGCTTTTGCGTGTTCAAACAGCATTGAGTAACTTATACTCGGAAAGGTTTCAGTACAGAAACTCTTGAAGTTTGGGAAGCCAATAACACTATAAGCCTGATTGATGTAAAGGGTTGTAACACTTTCTGCAAAATCGCAGTGTGAATCATTTATAAGATCGATTAGATCGTAAATTTTATCTTCATTTAATAAACTCATTTTAATCTCCGTAACAAATTGACTGACTATCAGCGACACGAAATTGCCGCTCACGGAGGAATTAGAAAAAACGACAGCGATCTGCATAAAAAATAAATAAAAAAGCAGAACAATTAGGAATAACAACCAACTCAAGTAATATAAGGTTATTAATCATACCCTTACACCATTATTTAGAAGTAAATCCTGAGCTCAGGATTAGTAAGCACCCTTATAAATTTGAATTACACAACTACGAATTAATGATAATCGACAAAAAGTGACCTAGAACATCAATTCCATTATCAAAATGTGCTCTATTAAGCACGCTGCACAGTCATATTAAGATTATTGTGGTTTATCACTCATAACGAAGCATTGGCTTGATTTACTTCTTTTAGGACAAAGTGATGTACCAAAGTATCTTAACTCTGATGCTCTGCCGTGCATGAACAGCCTTGCCTGGAATAGCAATTTTCTTTACTGGGGCACCACAGAAAGTCATATAAGGTATTAATTGGCCAAGTTAGATATATCTTTTCTCTTTAATTCAAATAGCGATAAAAACCGATGGTGATAAGCCATAGACTCGTAGGTCTCATTAGAGGAATTAGCACAAGTCCACTAATTGCGGCCTAGTTAAAACATCGACATCAACTCACCCATGGTTTATAATTTAGTGGAAATAATAAAATTTATAAACCACTTGGAGATTGACTATGTTTTCAGAACGTTTGATGCGAGCACGTAAAGCTGCAGGTATGTCTATGAACGCTCTGGGCATTGCAATTGGTGTATCTGCTAATGCTATTAAGAAATACGAACATGGCGAAGCAATGCCGTCATCAGGGAAGCTTTATAAACTCGCAAAGACTTTAGGAGTCCGCTCAGAATACTTTTTTCGACCAACAAAAGTGGAGTTGGGACATGTTGAGTACCGAAAACGTTCTAATACCCCACAGAAAACTCTCGACCGTATAAATGGCGATGTTCTAGATCAAGCTGAATTATGGACTGAATTGCTAGACCTTTTTCCAGATTCTGTCCGTCCGATAAGTAAATTTACTCTACCAGGTAATTTACCCGAGACAGTTGATTCTGAAGAAGCAATTGAATCTATTGCTGAACAAATGCGGAAAGAGTGGCAGTTAGGTCTTAACCCTATTCCTGATATGATCGATTGCCTTGAATCTCGAGGCATTATGGTTATCTGTACCGACGTCAATATAGGTAATAAGTTTGATGGATTAGCCGGACAGATCAACGAGTCACCAGTTATTGTTGTATCAACAACACAGCCTGGAGATCGACAGCGGTTTACACTAGCTCATGAGCTAGGTCATTTAGTATTGCACGGTCGGTTACCTGATACTATTGACGAAGAGAAAGCATGCAACCACTTTGCAGGTGCCTTTTTACTACCTTTGATAGCAATCAAACAACACCTTGGCACATATCGGCAGGCTCTTGAGCCGCGTGAGCTATTTATGCTTAAGCAAGAGTTTGGCATTAGTATGATGGGCATTTTGGTTCGTGCGGGTCAGGCAAACGTAATTTCATCATCTTTGCAAAAGCAATATTACATGAAATTCAATAAGCTCAAGTGGCGTACACGGGAACCAGGCACCGCCTACCCTCAAGAAACAACATTTCTTTACAAACAGCTCGTCTATCGAGCGTTAGCGGAAGATTACATCACAGAATCAAAAGCTGCTGAATTTTTAAAAATGCCACTTTCAGCATTCCACAAAGAACGTAAGCTAGGAATGGCTGATGCAATTACTAATTAGTGACGCAAACATCCTAATTGATATGGAAGAAGGGGAACTGCTGCCACAAATGTTCCAACTTCCTTATAACTTCTCCATCCCCGATATCTTGTTTTACGAAGAACTAGAACAAGAACACAACCATTTAATTGAGCTGGGTTTGAGACTTGATGAGCTTGAGGGAGAGTTAGTAAGTTATAGCGTAGCGCTTGTTGAGCAATATCGAAAACCTAGCCGCAATGATTGTTTTGCGCTTGCGTTGGCGAAACATCATCAGTGCCCACTTCTTACTGGAGACAAAGATTTACGAGCCGCAGCAGAAAATGAAGCTGTTGTTGTCATGGGCACAGTGTGGCTCTTAAAACAACTTGTAATACTACAGCTTATTACAGCGGACGAAGCGAGGACCTCATTAACTCTAATGAAAAATGCTGGCCGTAGGCTGCCATGGCGGAGAGCTGAAGAGTATATTTTAGAAGCAGAACAGCAAATATTGAAAGAACATACACTTGAGCCATGAGTATCAGGAACTATACCGTTGCTTTAAATACAACCACGCCTTCTGTACTCAGCCTCCCAAACCTTGAAGCGCTGTGTAAGTAACTCTTTGGTTTTTAAACCTCGTGCGAGCGCACGTTTGCTTTTTGCCCTTTCTTCTTTATTTTCGAACGTTACTCCGGATAGCTCCTGCTCAAACATACTAGGGACGACATGACTGTAGTGTTGCTCTATCATCGCAATGCTAGTACCGCATTGTCGAGCAAGTACATCAACTCTTAAAGTTCGGCTAAGTAATTGCCAAGTTATGTAAGTATGGCGCAGCGAATAGAGTGTTCTTGGTCCATCTGGGCTGGTCTTCAGCTCTGCTTCTTCTAATGCAGATACAAAGGTTCTACCCAGTTCATTGGTACTTGAACCGTCTGCTAAGAGAAATATCTTGTCGGACGGTCGGCGATTAGGAAAACGATCCATTAAATTCATTAGGGGAAAGACAAATTCATCTTTGCACACAACGGTTCTAGTGCCAGTATGTTTAGTGGTCTTGCCTTTTCGTACCTTGATTTTAAAAATAACTTGGTGCTCTTGTCTCGTCATTAAGATGTCAGCCCAAGTCAGTTCTTCCATTTCAGTGCCAGGACGAATACCTGTATTGACAACTACGTCAGCATAATCAAGTAAAAGTTCTCTTATTTGCCTTGTCTTTTCCTTACGGCTGTTGTCTCTCATACTTTCGAGAGTTTCAACGACCTTCTCATATTCAACTTCGCTGAAAGCAGCACGTCTAGCCCCCTGCTCTCCTTTGTTGCTTAATACTGGAACCTGAACTGGCAACATCCATTGGTTTTCAATCGCTGCTTTAAACACCATTTGTAGCGCAGCGTTATGATTTAGAAGAGTCGATTTGTTAAGAACCTTACCAGCCTTTTGTATTCGCCAAATGTCGAACTCTTTAAGCTTGTCTTGGTCAATAGAAGTGATATATGTACGGTCAAAAAATGGAATATGATATTTTTTCAAAGCCCCAATGTAGTCTTTGTAGCTAACTTTTCCACCGCCGTGAGCAAGCTCATGTTCCATAGCAAGAATGCTTTTTGCAGCTACATCGCGAAAACGCTTGCTCGTTGTGAGTGTTCCGGTTTCCGCTTTTATTTTCCACTCCATACGTAACAGTCTAGCCGCTGCTACAGCTTCTTCTTTATCAACTTGTTTAGTTGATTTGCAATGCCACTTCCCGAAAAGTTGAAAACGGGCGTACCACTTTTTGCTGTTATCTTGCAGGAAAACGTAGAGCGTGTCGTCGATGTCATGTCTTGCTAACTGCTTAGCCATAAATACCCATTTGCAAAGAAAAAATAATGCGCTTACTTCGAGTATATATGGCTTAGTTACAATAGCTACCTGTTTTATATAGATATTTTTAGGTTATGTTAATACACATTAACGTGACCTATTAGTCTGAATCTAGAAACCTGGTGGCGGTTCAAGTCCGCCCACTGGTACCATCTCTTTTCTTACCAATGAAAGAGATAACAATAAGCCGACGCAAGTCGGTTTTTGTGTCTGAAATTCGTTGAACGCTTTATTAACGCATAACCTTCGAATCTTCAGCGTTCGCTGCGACCGACTAAGCCATAGTTTCACTGTGAAAGTAAATAGGACAGTCACTTTCCCTAGCTATATTTGATAATGGCAGCTGATTTTATAAATCCCCCACACAGCCGAAGTTCTTAGCCTTTTAATATGAACAAAGATCTAATTGAGAAATGGGCTAACAATTAAAATGAAGAGCAGTCGCTATATTGAAGCTGAGGATATTATACTGTCACAATACCAGTGAAAGGCGTTCCAAGCGTCTTTCACTGGCTCCTTGTTTTAAATGAAAGAAACTTTGCTCGTTTATGGGACTGATTTGAAACTTAGAACAACTTCTAATATTAAAACTCAAAATGAAAGTTAACTAATTCATAAAGTTGCGCTTGTAAACTATAAAAATGGAAGCACAGCAATACCAATTGCAAGCCATACATACGCGATTATCGAAAGCGTCAGCAATACCCAATCGCCAAGGCTTTTACTGCCTGAGGTCGATTTCTCTTTTTTGGAGTAATGCCAAAAGATGAATGCGCCGGTTAATGTAAGAAAGGCCACATTCAAGAAAAAAGCGTAATCAATGTTGAAGAACTCCCGATCGGTCATCGACTGAAACCCGGAGGCATCTGGTAAGTGCCCCAAGAGATCGAGTCCGTAGTGCATGACGAGCGAGACTCCTACAAGGGCACATAGAAATACAATCAGTATATAGATAGCCATTTTCCAGCCATAGTACTGCGCCTGAATCCGCAACACTGGAAATACCACCAAATCACTAAAAATAAACGCCATTACTCCGGCGAAACTGACCCCCTGCCCGAATAACACCGCCGCTAGCGGAATGTTGCCCATTGAACCAATAAACGTAAAAAAAGCCGCGACTGGGCCTACGATTGTCTGTGCGAGAATTTGTAAAAAGGAATTCGACTCCTGTCCGGCCCCTATGAAGAGAGATTGAAAAAATTCAGTGGGAACGAATACCGCGATGATACCGGCAACCGTAAATCCAATGGTTACATCTTTCCATACCATCTTCCATTCCATTGTGTAACGGCTGGCAACTTGGTGCCATCCTGCTTTACTCATTATTTTATCTTTCCAGCCTTTTTCCTTACTATTTGCCTGGCTGTCGCCTCCCTCTGCTTTTTTCGCGTGTGATTGCGCTTTTTCCTCAAGCTCTTTTTTACACGTCAGTTTGACCAAAAGCCACACGGCCAGGATAAGCAGAATACCACCGACATATTCTCCTACAACGAACTGCCACCCAAGAAAAATAGAAATGATTATGCCTAATTCCACCACCAGGTTGGTGGACGCCAACATGAAAGCAAGCGAAGGAACTAAGCCTGCACCTTTTACAAATAGGGCACGCGTCGTCGATAACGCAGCGAAGGAACATGAACTGGAAATAAAACCAAAGAAAGTGCCCAATGCCACACTTTTAGGGCCGGCTTTTCCCATGGACTTTTGCATGCGCTCTTTGGTCACAAAAACTTGGATCATTGAGCTTATTAGGTAACCAAGCGCGAAAGCCCAAAAAGCCATCCAAAACAGACCCAAGGTAGTGTGAGCCGCCTCTTGCCATTGCGTTAAAAACTCACTCATTGTTCTCTCCTTTAAGACAATGTTAATCAATCGCCGATTCAATTAATGGCTTTATGGATTGCTGCGTATTTGTATCTCAACCATCGGTGCATGGAACATTACATTCTGTGCTGTATCATGATGCCTGAGCCTGAAGCACTTGGTTGATACGTGACGAAACAAGTCAGTGCTAAGAGAATGAATTATTTAAGGTGATGCGGGTATTACTTCTCATCAATACTGATGTCTCTTGCTTTAGTGTAAGCTTCCCAACCTTCTTTTGCTGCATAAGGTACAATGAGCAATGCCGCCACAGGATCAGCCCACCACCAACCAAACCAATTTACCAATAGCAAACCGGCAAGGACAACGATCGTTTGGTATAAGCAGATAAAGGTATCTTTAGCATCGGCGAGTAACGCCGGGCTATCCAGCTTGCGGCCATATTTTCTTTTGAAATGAATCAAAATCGGGTTGATAAGCAAGGAAGTAACTAAAATGATTAACCCCATAGTGCTCCAGCTTGACGTTTGCTGACTAAGAAGTTTTGTAACGGAATCATAAGATATAAATATGCAGACCAAAGTAAATGATACGGCAATCACGTAGAGAGTGATTTTCTTCCGTCTATTTACTTGTTTTTTATCAATTCCCTTAAGTTCGCCGTGTAGACGCCAGCCTAGCGTGGTAGCGCTTAACACCTCTATTGTACTGTCCAATGCCCACCCTATGAGCGCTGAACTATTAGCAATTATTCCTGCGATTAAAGCTACTATGACTTCAATTGCATCATAGATGACATTTAATATTTGAAGCGTTCTGGCCTTTTTTAAATCACTTTTTCTTGTTGGTTCCATGTTTTACCTTTTATATATTCCATCCAATAAAATCTTCATATTTTTTCGCACTCGTTCTATACTTGTTTCTTTAGAAGTCAAGTAAGCTAATTACGCCATTTCCAAAACTTGCCTGAGTACAGATAAGCACTGCGTACATGGGGTCCATTGTGACCAGGTTTTATAAAAGGGGCCTACCACATTTTCCAGACAACATTTACTAAAAAGGAAAAGAAATGACATTTGCTTGCGGGCTTGCAGACAAATGTTTAATTCTATTCATCACGCGCTTTATCTGAACGTAAGTATTTCCACAACGCAGCCACTGCCCCGATTAGGACCATCACTACCAGTAGCCAGATCAAACCCATACCTATCATCATTTCAACCCCCATCGTCTCTCCCATACAATTCATCATGATTTATGTACTCCCTAATTGAACCACCCGCATTTATGTAAACCGGCAAAGCCATAATGACGTCAAATTGAACCATCATAGGCCTTAGAGTGCAGTACCCTTAGACTAGAGGTAGGCGGGCACTCTTGGCTCCAATTTTTCCATAGGTTTTTGCGTTCGCTTTTTGTTGACAAAGACTTGGCTCATTGAGCTTATTAGGTAGCCAAGCACGAAAACCTAAAAAGCCATATAAACAGTGCCAAGGTAGTATGAGCAGTCTCTTGCCATTGCGTTAAAAACTCACTCATTGTTCCCACGTTTTTGGCGATGTTAATCCATCCCTGATTCAATTAATGGCTTTATGGATTGTTGCGTATTTGTACTTTAACTATTGGTGCGGGGATCATTTGGCAAGGCCTGACTTTCCTAGACACTTTCTATGTCCTTAAAATACTGCCTGTCATATTCTGTTGGTGACGTGCTTCCGTTGGCAGGATGAGGTGTTCCGGAAGACTATTACATTTGATGATTTTTACTATTACAACCTGATAAGTAAGCGGAAGAGATTTCTTGACATTGTTCGTAGGAATGAGGCCTGACTTTGCAAAGAATTTGCAAAGCTTCTCAATGTAAACATATACCCATGATTTCAATAAAGTAATGTATGCGCATTTATTTCAAAATCCGTTGCTAGCGATAGCGTGGCGGTTCAAGTCCGCCCACTGGTACCATCTTCTTCTTTTAGAAGTAGATACTAAAACCGACCTTTGAGTCGGTTTTTTTGTTTCTGGAAGAAAATTTGTACCAAAGAAGCTATAACAACTTTAGTTCAACATATCCGCGTAACATCCTCTTCAAACATGGCATTTAAGGCTCGATAACATTTGGTTTAGTTAAGTATTTAGTTTGCGTTAATCTGTATTAATGTGCCTAAACCTTCTGTATTAGACATGTGAACAATGATTCATACGGTTATAAGACTTTACCACACAGACTTAGTAAAAGATTTGGATTGAATTCACTATGATAAAACTAAATAGCGGCTCAAATGGACCGCATCATTTAATTATTGTGCCAAAAAGCAAGTTGTGAGGTGGATATGATTTCGTTCGAGGAAGCAATGGATACTGTCGAAGATGGAGCTAAACCTTCAATTCTCCTCGGAAACGGATTTTCACGAGCATGGAGTAATGACATTTTCAACTATGCCAAACTTCTTGATGCCACAGATTTCGAAGACCGCAATGACGAATTACGTGATTTGTTTGAAAGATGTGGTACATATGATTTTGAGGCCGTGATGAGAGCCTTGGTATCAGCAAAAACCGTCTTAGAATCATATGGCGGCAATGATATTTTGATTGGAAGGATTGAACGAGATCAACAGCTTCTGAAAGACGCATTGATTACTGCTATTTCAAATACACATCCGAGTCGCCCAACCGAATTATCATCTGATCAATTCACTGCGGCAAGACGGTACCTTTCTCGTTTTGATCAGATTTTTACAGTCAATTATGACCTTCTTTTCTATTGGGCAAGGAACATGAATGATTTGCAACCAGACAATTACTCAACTGATGATGGTTTTAGGAGAGGATGCAGGTGGCAAGGACATGGTACTAATCAAGAAGCTCATTTCTTGCATGGTGGTCTACATATTTTCGATAAAGGGCCCATTATCGAAAAACATGCTTTTTCCGAAACTGGGACAAGTATAGTTGACTTAGTCAGGAACAACTTGGCAACAGGAAGGTTTCCATTGTTCGTATCTGAACCCACGTCTGACAGGAAAAAGGCACGCATTGAGCACAACCCTTATTTGAATTATTGCTTCCGCGCTTTACGCCAGGTTAGTGGTACATTTTTCATTCAAGGGCATTCGATTGACAGTAATGATAAGCACATCTTCGATCAACTTAAGAAAAGTCGGATAGAGAAGTTTTATGTCAGTATATTTGGCGACGAGAATTCTGAAGATAATATACGAATAAAAGCAAATGCCCGAGCATATCTGGAATCAGGAGTTTCAGATGTGGAATTTTTTGACGCACAATCGGCAGCTATCTGGGAGTAAGTTTTTGTCCGGCCGCCACGTTTATTAAGAACAAGCATGCCTTTGATATTCTGCCTAATGAAATCCGAATTGTGTTTTCATTGGAAATACGTTTCACTTTGAAGGCAAAGGAATAAGAATTTATATGCTATCGAGGAATCAATGAATATTGAGGGATACGAAAATCGTTTTGTAGCTTTCCTAGATATCTTAGGTTTTAAAGAATTGATCTACAAAATTGAAGATGACGGTGAAAAAAGCCCCGATTTCGAACGAGTAAGATCTGTTCTAAATTTTCTGCATGAAGAGTCAGTTGAGTCTAATGGCCAGCATGACTTACTCATCTATGAACAAAAAGAAGGCTATATATTGGAGAAAGAGCTAGGAGACCCTCGTATCAGCTATATATCTGATTGTGTCATAATCTCCACAGAAAGCTCATTTGAAGGATTTAAGGCTCTTTGTAATAAGCTAACAAAGTTTTCAACGGATATTGCGTGTGATGGAATATTTATACGCGGTGCAATCACACATGGAAAAATTTACCACCATGGCCCTATGCTCTTTGGTTCGGCTTACCAAAGAGCATACGAGCTAGAGTCAAAAAATGCCGTACATCCTAGGATCATCCTAGATGATATCATCTTTGAAGAATTGTCCTACAAAAGGGGGCTGTTCCCGCTAAATGATCACGCAATAGTTAAAGACAAGGATGAAGTTAGCTATTTGATGAATTTCCCTCTTAATTATCATCCTCAATATACTTCTTCATGGCTTGAATTCTTGCTAAGGATTAAAAGTAGACTTCTTTATCACCTAAATACATATGACTCAAGGGTTTCAGGATTTGGTGCTGAACTAAAAAATTTGGACAAATTTTATTGCTGGAAAGAAGTTTACGGTTGGGATTTGAACTTTGATGGAGGCAGCGAAAGTGTTCTAAAGAAGGCTATGTTCGGATTAACTGTTGTTGAATCGAAAAGAGCCTGTTTCCGTTAAGGTTTTCTGGGTTATCCATAAACCTGAACCAACCAAGGTAATGTTCTAGGTATTTTGTGGCTACTCCGTGAAA
>Ga0208316_1000459_pt1 | contig 35344 bp, 45 predicted proteins | sample MalvireepMed_231_FD_184240 | JGI IMG/M metagenome (GOLD analysis project Ga0208316, IMG submission 184240) | Marine viral communities from the Global Malaspina Expedition - Malaspina viral metaG DeepMed_231 (SPAdes) (version 2) | ecosystem: Environmental > Aquatic > Marine > Oceanic | place... | reverse complement strand
AGGTCATCGAAGAAGCAGAGGCGATTGACAGTGATGCTGACCGAGTTGGCACTCATGTTCCCCGACCAAAAGCTGTCGGAAGGCGAATGGAAGACCCGATTGAAGGGGTATATCGCAGCCCTGGGGGGGTGGGACGAGAACACACTAGGAATGGCTCTAAACGAGGGAATTCAAGTATGGAGGTGGTTTCCAACGGTCGCGGAGATCACAGAACAAGCACGCACGGTAGCTCACGAGCAAGCCATGCTGAGGCAGATGACATCGCCACGGATCAGCCAGGAGGAGGATTGTGTGCCGACGCCCAGCGAGAAAGAGAGGAATTTGAAGCTCTTTGCCGAGATGAAAGCGAGATTGTTGAATGGTTCCCACCGAAAATCAGAGCTAGCTACGACTGAACACTCCAAATGATGGAGTCCTCTTCTCAGATATCTATTGAACAATTCTGGCAGTGGACGAGGCAGGGGTTGACCCATCACGAGATGATCATCGCTGTGGGCAGGACTTGGCCGGTGGGTGGGATGACTGGTGATGAGGTTATTGTCGAGTTAGCTGCGGCATGGAATGGCTTGAACAGGCATGAGTAAGACCCTCTGGTGATTAAACCCGCTCAGATCGGCAACGCCACGCTCTATCTGGGCGACTGCTTGAAGATTCTGCCGACGTTGGGGAAGGTGGATGCGGTAGTTACTTCCCCGCCATACAACACGTTAGGGGGAATCCCTGACCAGCCCACTGGAATGTGGGCTCAGTCAGATGGCGGCGCGGCATGGGTGGAGGCACTACGCGAGCGCGGATATGCGGATTCTATGTCGGAAGACGTGTATGTGCCCTGGCAAAACAAAATATTCGCGCTGATAAATGCTACGGACGATTGCAGCCTTTTCTATAACCATCAGCTCCGATGGCGAGATGGCTGTGTCTCCCATCCTATTCAGTGGTTTGCCCCAGTGGGATGGACATTGAGACAAGAAGTGGTATGGGACCGTGGCGGCGGGATGATGTTCAACGCTCGAATGTTTTGCCGATTTGATGAGCGGATTCTTTGGTTCGTGCGAGATAAATGGACATGGAACCAAGACCATGCAGGGTTGGGAACAGTTTGGAGAATCAACAAGGAGCAGCACAAAGAACACCCAGTATCGTTCCCGGTTGAAATACCTCGTCGCTGCATAGGCGCTGCGACTGCAGTTGGAGATTCTGTTCTGGACCCATTCATGGGCAGCGGTACCACAGGCGTCGCTTGTGCCAAGTTAGGCCGCTCATTCATTGGCATCGAGATCGAACCAAAGTATTTTGACATCGCCTGCAAGCGGATCGAAGACGCTTACAGACAGCCGGATCTGTTCATAGATTCGCGAGTGCCCAAGTTAGAGCAGATTGATATGCTGGCATGAGTAAGACCCTCTGGTGATCTCCATAGCTGAGACATCATATCCATCCATGCCGAACATCCATCGTGGTGTGATCCTGGGTCTTCCTAGCAACTCGCGCCGCATGGTGCGGAATCCCAAGACTGGCAAGCTTTGTTTATCAGCAAAGTCACTGCAACCGCGTAAGTACGTGGATCATGTCCGTCAACAACTTCTCAAGCTCGACCCACTGCTCAATGGGCCATTAGCGGCTGCCTTGCGGATGTACGCTCCAAGTGAGAGTTCGAGCTTTCTGGATCCAAGCTTAGTATTTAGAGCGATGGAGGGATTCATCTATTGTAAAGATCGGCAGGTGCGTGAATTCCATGTGACACACTGCATAGATCGTGAACGTCCGCGTTTAGAGTGGATGGTTAGGCCTGGAGTATATGGCTCGCGACGATGATCCGGGGACCCCGGAGGCGATGGCTCGCAAGATCGCTATCGTCGGACCACACGGCGATCCTGTGCTGGCTGAATACCCGCTTGGCTGTCTGTTAGCCCGACAAATCATAAGCCAGGATATGCACAATGCTGGCATGCGATACAGTGAACTCGCTGGAAAAGTCCTTGGAAGAACTAAGCCCAAGCGGGCGGGGGTTGGGAGATTCTCTGAGCTATCCGATCATGCTGAACAGGTTGTAGAGAGACGATGGAGGGAGGGTTGTGAGGTTCTAATCAACGCAGGTGGGCGTGCGTGCAAGTATGAGGTTGACGATGTTGTAGTGTATGAGCGGTGGCCTACGTGGCTAGTGAACTCGGGTCAGATCCCACCAGTACGACAACTCAAACGCGCCGGTGGGCTGCTGATCACAGGATTGACTGCACTCTCGGACTGGATTGCTGGTTAGTTTTAGTTACTACTCGGACCTGGACATGATCAACACCCTCACCCAAAGCGTAGGCGGCGGTGATGGTTTCCGCTAGTTTGTGATCTTGTACCCTTGCTGTAAACATGACTCCAGGGTCATCTTTTTTTCTTTGGTGGACACTGACATCGAATTCCATTTCTCATTTCCTCGATGAATCGATCAGTATTGACATGACATTTTCTTTTCTTCAAACCACCGCACCGCGGCAGCCTCGATTTCGCTGTCTGAATACCCTCGTGGTGTTAATGTCAAAACTGCTTCGGCATGGCATTCCTCGAACATATCCTCAAGGTAGCTCTCGACGACATGGTGCAGGCTCATTCTGTTACCTCGTATGTTTATCGTCTCACGTGCTACAACGTAGCCCAAAAGTTTACGCTGTGTCAAGTGTCTGGAGCAACTAAGATAATGGCTACGAGGAGACAGACAATAGCTATGGACAGCCAGAGAGGATCTAACATTATTCACCATGTTTTGTGTTTTGCGGGTTGAATTGTTGCCCTATTTGGTATAGGGGATGTATATTCGACGAGCGCATCACTACGACCAGAATCTCCTTTCACACATCATAAGGCTAGCACATGCCTCTTCAGCGAGTCCCTGGCGGATGGCGTTATGGGAAGACGGGGAAGGTCTATAGGAAAAAATCAAGTGCCTTGCAACAGGGACGCGCAATCCATCCTGCGAAGAGAGTTCCCAGAACTAAACCGCGGAAAAAATAATGATTGAACGGACAATGGTTTGGATTACAAGCGCATGGCGGAAAGCAAAGGATGCTGTGCTGTTTTGGAGGAAGAGCGACTAACTGATCGAGGCATCGAGGATAGAATAAATTAGAAATGGAGCAGCGACAGCGCGGCAGGCCAAAGGGTAGCAAGAACAAGCACACGAAATCGCAGAAGGCCAGAGCGGCTGCTGCGGCTTTGGCTGACCAGGGTATAACTCCACTTGAGGTGATGGTCGGAACGATGCGTAGTCTGTGGGCCGAGGCCGAGCAGACAGACGATCTAGGGTTGGTGAGAGAGATTCAGTTGAAGGCTGCTGTAGTTGCCAAGGATTGTGCGCCGTATATGCACCCGAGGCTGGCCGCTATAGAACACAGTGGCGGACTGGAATTAACGCATGAGGAGGCATTGAGCGAGCTTGAGGGCAGCACTCTCGGATCGTGAAAAGCGGATTAGGCAGCATTTGAAAGACGATTTTCCGCACTACGCGGAGCGTTGCCTAAAGATCAGAACGAAGGCTGGACAGATCGAACCTCTCGTTCTGAATGCTGTCCAACAAGAAATCCACAGGATCGCTCAAGCCCAACTGTCTGACACAGGCCGTGTGAGATTGATTGTCCTCAAGGCCAGACAGCCTGGCGTGTCAACCTATGTTGAGGGTCGGTTCTATTGGCGGGTTACACACACGCCAGCGGTTAGGGCGTTCATCCTCACGCATCTTGACGCCGCTACGGACAACATCTTCGCTATGGCCCGGCGCTTCCACGAGAACTGCCCAGATATGGTGAAGCCTTCAATCATAGCGGCATCGGCCAAGGAATTAAGCTTTGGTGACCTCGACTCCGGCTATCGGGTGGGTACGGCAAAGACCATCGGCATTGGGCGATCAGATACGATTCAGTTTTTCCACGGATCAGAGGTGGCTTCATGGCCCAATGCTGAGGAGCATGCCAGCGGCGTGCTTCAGGCGGTGCCGGACGTTGATGGAACTGAGGTGTGGTTGGAATCGACCGCACAGGGGGCTGCTGGCCTCTATTTTGGGATGTATAAGGCAGCCGAGGCTGGGGAGTCTGACTATCAGGCGGTGTTCGTTCCTTGGTTTGTCCACAGCGATTATATCTCTGAGCCTGACGACGATATATCGTTGCCGCCAGCATTTCTAGAATATGCCGAGGCTCATAATCTAACTCCACCCCAGATCCACTGGGCGTGGAGAAAGAACTCCGATATGGCGTCGGCGGATGGCTTGCCACCTGACGAAATCTGTTGGAGATTTCGGCAAGAATACCCAGCGACATCGGAAGAGGCATTCAGGGCCTCTCGTGAGGGCGCTTTCATTTCTCCGGAATGCGTACTGCGTGCGCGAAAGGCGGAGGACATGAGGCAGGACCACGCTGCATTGGTGATTGGTTGCGACTTTGCCCGTGGCGAACGGGACTACAATTGGTTTATGTCTCGTCGAGGCAGAGTGATGGGTGATGAGGTGAATCTCCGTTTCCATTCTGGAGATACTGAAGACATTGCTGGGAAGCTGGCTCGGGTTATTGATCGCACTATGCCAGCTCAGTGTTTTCTGGACTCGGGCGGTGGCGGAGCAGCGGTATATGACATCCTGCGGGCTAGGAACTACCGCAACCTCACGCTCATTAACTTTGGAAGCAAGGCCGATGATGGCCGTCTCTACGCCAACAAACGTGCTGAGATGTGGGGTGAGCTTCGGAGTTGGTTGCTTGACCCTGGAGGCGTGAGCATCCCTGATAACGACACTCTCGATGGTGAAATGACTGCGCCAGGATACAAGTACAACGCATCGCAGCAGATTGTCTTGGAGTCTAAGGACAGAATCCGTGCGCGGTTAAATCTATCGCCGGATGGGGGAGATGCAGCAGCGTTGACCTTCGCGCATCCTGTGCATCCACCAGAGACGGGTGATATCGAAGATTTTGCAATCGGGCAAGACCCAGATACAGGGTACTGATGAGGGTGTGGTGGTATCTCCAGGCTCTATTGATAGATGGGTGAAAGCCTCTAGACCAGGCGATTGCCTAAGATACTATGAGGGTGATCTAGCGACTGAACGGGTCATTGGGCGGTCTGAAAGATCCAAAGATGTCAACCGTCTGGCGGAGAAGATTTACGGCTTATACATAGGAGGCTGTGTGCACCTTGTTCAGAAACGGCTTCGATCCAATGTATTCGGATACATCGTGGTCAAGAAAGAGGCTCCGAAATGGTCGGTCAGGAACAGGAAATATGGAATGGCTTGGACTGATGGGAAGCAGAAACCATGACGATTGAAGATGTTGGTTCAGTTGACATCACCGTGGTTGAAGTAAATAAGGCGAATGGGGAATGGCGTGAGCCTTCTCCAGAACAGTCAATCGTTAATGGCGGAGACGGGGTTCTTGCCAGGCTGCAATCGTATCTCGACTATCACAACATAGCAGTCGAACTCTCAGAGGACGAACTAGGATCAATCGGGGACCGTGTATTCCGGGAATATCAGATCGATGAGTCGTCCCGTGCGGCTTGGATGGACAAGATGGGGCGGGCTATGGATCTCGCTCTGCAAGTCACCGACGTTAAGCAGTATCCGTTTCCCAACGCTGCCAACGTCAAGTACCCGCTGCTCACATCTGCTGCTGTGCAGTTTGCCGCCCGTGCTTACCCGGCCATTGTTCCTGGGCAGAACATCGTCAAAGGCAAGGTCGTGGGATCGGACAAAGGCGTCCCGTTGATGGGTCCTCGTGGGCCTGTTCTTGATCCAAATACTGGTCAACCTGTTTGGCAGGTTACGCCAGGGAACAAGAAGGACAGGGCTGATCGTGTGGCGTCCCACATCTCATATCAGCTTACTGAGGAGATGGAGGAGTGGGAAGAAGATACTGACAGGCTGCTGCACACACTGGCGATCACTGGGTGTATGTTCCGCAAAACATGGTACGACACTTCGGATGGAAAGGCTAAGTCCGAGGCAATATCACCAAGAAATCTGATCGTTAATCAGGGAGCCACGTCTCTGGATCGTGCGCCACGTATCACGCATGAGTTCCAACTCTACCCCTATGAGGTGGATGAACGGATCCGAGCCAATCTGTATCTCGATGTGGAGATTGGGCTGACAGTTACATCTGGGGATGATGAACAGGCCCCGCACAAATTCTTGGAGCAGCACCGTTGGCTTGACCTAGACAATGATGGGTTCCTGGAGCCGTACATCGTCACCATACATAAAGAGACTGCTCAGATTGTTCGGTTGGTTGCCAGGTTTGATGCTGAGGGGATTAAGGTTAACCCCGAGAATCAGCAGATCATTCGGATCGAACCGATTCAGTGCTTCACCAAGTATGGATTCATCCGAGATCCCGATGGCGGGTTCTATGACATCGGGTTTGGACTGTTGCTTGGGCCAATCAACCGCACAGTCAATTCGATATTGAATGCCCTATTAGATGCCGGGCATCTTCAAAACACCGGCGGCGGGTTTATGCGCGGTGATCTGAGGATCTCAGGTCAATCTTCTGGCAAGATAATGATGCGGCCTGGTGAGTATCGTAAGGTGGAATCTCCGGGCGGGAACATACGAGACGCGGTTTTCCCGATCCAACATCCAGGACCATCGGTTGTTCTGTTCCAGCTTCTTGGATTGCTTATCAATGCAGGAAAGGAGATAGCTTCAGTTCAAGACGTGATGACAGGTGAGATGCCGCGCCAGCAAACGGCAACCACGACTCTGGCCCTGATAGAGCAAGGGATGAAGGTTTTCTCTGCCATTTACAAGAGAGTCCATCGGTCATTGAAGCATGAATTGAGGAAGCTTTACCGCCTCAACCGGTTGTATCTGGAGGATCAGGTCTACTTCCAGGTCATGGATGAGGAGCAGGCGATTGCCCGAGAGGACTATGGAGAGGGCGTAGACATAGTTCCAGTCTCGGATCCAACTGTCGTCAGCGATATGCAGCAGATGGCCAGAGCAGAATTCGTACTAGGGTTCCGCGGCGATCCGTTTGTTAATCAGAGGGCTATCCGTGAGCGTGCATTTGATGCAGTGCTCGGCCCTGAAGATACTGAGTTGTTGGTCACTAGCCCGCAGCCTGATCCTGCTGCTGGGATGGAAGCAGAAGAGCGGGCAATACGCCTGGGCATGGATCAGAAGAAACTTGAGCACGACCTCTCTCTTGATTCGGATAGATGTGTTGCTGAGATCGCCGAGAGGCATTCCAAGATTATCCGCAATCTGGCAGAGGCAGAGTCAAAGGAGGCAGGTATTCAACTCCAATCGTACAACGTGATCATGAAAAATCTCGTTGACAGAGTTGCTGCACAGAAAGGAAGAGGATACGGAGACGATGGAGCTAACACAGGAGGAGTTCGGGGAGTGGAGACAGCACCCGACAACCAGGGCCGTGTGGAGATACCTAGAAGACCGCCGCAAGGGCCGATTGGAGGTTTGGGGTAGCGGAGAGTCACTGAATGAGATTGACCAGGGGTATGCTGTAGCGCTTGGTGATATCACGCTACTGGAATTCAAGGACATAGCATCATTCTATAATCCGGATTGGGCCTCCGATGAATAATCCGAGCGGGCTTGATCCAAGAGGATGGAAAGTAGTTGTGCAGCCAGAGGAGGTTAAGAAGGTGACCTCCGGTGGAGTGCATCTACCGGACGAGACCACTGAGCGTTGGGGCGCTGCCATGACTCGTGGAGTGGTTCTGGCTGTTGGGCCGAATGCCTTTGAGCGTTTTAAGGAGCCACATCCCAAGGCTGGTGATCTTGTAACGGTTCCGCGTTATGGGGGCATGGAATTCAAGGGTGTGGATGGGAAGGACTATCGCATTCTGAATGACGAGGACGTTGCAGCGGTGGTGGAAGATGATGGCTGATCGCAAGAGCTTAGACGTACCGGCTGTCATTCCAGAGGAATGGCGTGATCGTTGGAAGCGCGAATGGCGGCAGCAGTTTGGAGATGAGAATACAGAGCCGGAACCATCTCTAGCCTACGAATGGCGAGCACAGATGGCCCAAGATGGATACGCTAAACAATTTCTCATTGTGGATCGGTCTACTGGCAAGTTCGCTGGAACACTGACGACGAGGAGGGCAATGACAGTAATACAAGCTAGGGCAATGGCTTTGGAGTGATTTCATCATGGCGGCGTTCAGACCACCGAGTATCTGGCGACATCTGGTCCAGAACAGACCAGAATTTGACCATTTTATTAGTGGTCATGGCCCCCTTGGCGGAATTGGTGGGGCTACACGGAGGCGGACGACTCCTCAAAGAAGGCCCGACGACAATGTGTTGGCTAAACGACTGAGGGGCCTGAGGAGCCAATTTGCGAGATTGCGACCTCCTCAGAATCAGCGGGATGTGAATGCTCTCGGAAGACTACTGGATAGGCAAAATCTTGGAGATGTCCCTGGTGTTTCCGATTATCTCAGGGATGTGGGATCGTATTTTAGGCGGGGCGGGAAAGTAACTGGCACAGTGAGACCGTTCAGTCCATTGCGATTTGCCAGAGAGATTAGGAATTTCACGCAGTTGCCGTCTGCTCAAGAGGTGCCTGCTCAAGAGGTGCCCGCTCAAGTCACGGAGCCCGTGCAACTGCAGCGACAGCGCGGCAGGCCAATTGGCTCCTTTGGAGGAGTAGCAACTCCCTCCGGCCCTCTATGGAATTCCAGGGCTTTCGAAGCCATCTTCAATACAGTAAGAACAACAGGGAACCCCGACGTGTGGAAGAATGTGTTAAGACGCGGCGGTGCTGGTAATGTTGAGATCGGGTATTCTGGGTTAAACGAGTGGTTTCAGTCGCCTGAAAATATAAATCGTGATATTCCCAAGAACGAGATCCTGGAAATAGTTGGTCGAGGTCAGCTTATACCCACCGAAGTGTTCCGCGGCGCTCCTGATCGGGTTTCTGGTACAACCGGTTCAAATATTCTCAGGCCACGGGGCGAGGCCAAGCACGCCAGATGGAAGAATTTTCCCGGCGGTAGTGATGCGCGGGAAATATTTCTAAGGTTTCAACCATGGGACCGACCGGCTGTCGTATCTTTTGAGGGAGCTGGCCTTGCTGCCCCGCCCCTTCTGCGGCAGGATTTTGGGGTGGAATTTCCTGGTCGACACGGCGACCCGTTCAACACTATTACCCGGCTCCGAACATGGGATTTCCTCTCAGGCCCCGAATCATCAATCGGCGGTGGGCATGATATTATCCACATGGGGGAAAATCAGAGCGATTGGGAAAAGGTTGGGCGGGAGAGGGGGTGGAGACCGCCGTTAACACCAGAGATTCAAGTAAAGATGAATCGTTACATGCAAGGGACGCATGTTGACCGGAATGAAGCGAGACACCTTGGTCCTTCCAGTTCGTCCGACATGGATCAGAGGGAATGGGAGGAACTTAGATCAGAGTTAGAGCCGTATCTGTCCAGGGATCGTGTTCCCAACCTGCCATACAAAGACGATATGGAATGGGCAAAGCTTGGCATGCGCCGGATGCTGCGCTACGCCGCAGACAATGGCTATGACTTTTTGACATGGCCTACGGGAGAGCAGGTTGCGAGGTCTTACAGACTGGACGGAGTGATCAAAGCGATTGACAATGTGGAACGCGCTTCCGATGGGAGTGGATGGTTAATACGCACCAAGTTCGTCCCAGACGAACTGTCAGGACCAGGAAATATTGAGTCCAGAGGTCTCTCCAGAGAGTTAAAGATCAAAGACAATGAACTAAACGATGTTCTTGGCGATGATATTGCGGAGAGAATTCGCGGGGATCGTCCACTCCTCGTCCTTAACCATCGCAGTCCTTACCTTGTAGATACTGAAGTTAACAATGAGATGATTCGGATTGCTCGAGAGGCGATGAGTCATCAACAGGTATCATACAATGACCTTCATGTGCTGATATCAAATGATATTGGAGTTTACGAGGCGTTGATGCGGGCATACCCCACACTGGAGGATAATGAAAATTGGACGGAAAATGTAATTGAGAGTGTCTTCAGTGTTAGAGATACTGGTTATTCGGATCTTGACATCCGGTATGAAGCAAAGTGGACCAGGGAGCTATATGACAAGGCACACACTAATTACTTCAGGAAATTAGCGGAAGAATACGGTGTGGAGGTGCAGGAGATCGATCTTGATACTGGTAAGTGGGGGATCTTTGATGAAGAGGGAAGAAGGATCACGGCAGAAGGTGTCGTATCCCACCTCTCTTTCGTCTTTGATAGCCGGGATGCGGCTTTGCTATGGACAGCCAAAGAGGATCTAACATTAGATATGATAAAAAGAACTGGAGCGACGCCAGGTCGCGTAACGGTGGGACCAATAATAGAGAGAGTGTTTGGGATTCCAATCGTGGAAGGAATGAAGATCCCGCAGAATACGCGCACTTAATGAGTGAATGATGATTCAGAGAATAGGGAAGGGATACGATGATCGACGAGACAGAGGGGCAAGATGCCACTGAGGTTGATACTACTCAGGAGGATGTGGGATCTAGTGAGACTGAGACTGAGGTTGAGGTCCGTGCCAGGAAGGATGGATGGGTTCCAAGAGAAGAATGGCGGGGAGATCCAGACATCTGGCGTGATGCTGATGAATTTGTTGAACGCGGAGAGAATATCAAGGAGATCAGCCGAGAACGGCTCGATACTGCTCACAGCGAGATTGAACGTCTGAAGACTGTAGTTAATAATCTTGGCGGAGTGATTTCCCAGGTCAGTGAGCGTGAATACGCCAAGGCATTCGCTGACATTCAGCAGAGACAGCGTGCCGCAGTGCGGAACAGTGATCAAGGTGCATTTGAGGCTGCGGAACGTGATCGGAAGCTGGTTGAGAGCAGTCTGCGTGGTGATAACCCGGAATCTAAACCGCCAGCAGAAGTGTTGGCGTGGGAATCGAAAAATCAGTGGTTTAATAAAGATAGCGCGATGACGCGATTAGCGATTGGCTATCTGGATGATGTGCAAGCAGAGAAGCCTGGTCTGCCTTTATCAGGACAACTTGATGAAGTGAGCAATCTAGTCAGGAAGGCTTATCCTGCGAAATTTGGTGAGTCTGGCGGTAGGGGTGCTCCGCACGTTGAAGGTGGGGGACAACAGCGTGCCGGAACTGGGAGCGGGAAGGCTGCCGATCTTCCGCCAGAAGCTCGCGCACACGGTAAACGGTATGTGGAAGAGGGTCTCTTCAAATCTCTTGGGGAGTACGCTGCTGCATATTTTGAACAAGAGCGCAAATGAGGGAGTCGCGTGATGGCAGAAAAAGACGAAGTTCAGTTTGAGAGACGTGAGCGAAGGGAAAGGAAGCCAAGAAAGCCGGTTGGCGGCGTTCAGCAGAGGCTACAAGCGCCCGAACGTAAGGGCTACTATAGACGCTGGGTCAATGAAGATCCTGGGCGTCTTCAGAGATTTGAAGAAGCTGGATATCAGTTTGTTCAGGACAAAGAGGCAATTGAGAAGTCGTCGGGTGTTAAACTAGACACACGAATACGCCAGATAGTAGGCGTGCATGAGAACGGTAGCCCTAAGTATGGCTTCCTAATGGAGCTTCCGATGAAATTCTATACCCAGGATCAGGCTGCCAAGCAGGCTGAACTGGATGAAGTTGATGAACAGCTGCGGGGAGGGTTGGTCAAAGGGGCTGACGGTTCAGACCGTAGCAAGTTCTATCCATCAAGTCAGGGCCGTGGAATCACAGTGGAGACACGATGATCACTCGGTCCTATTGGCATAAACTCTAGTCCGCTTGAGAGAAGCGGGCTTCATTTTGGGAGTAAAACATGGCGAATGTTGACAGGCCGAGTGGGCTTATGCCCATGCGGCATCGCAATGGTGCCCCTTACAATGGAGCAGCGAACCCATATTATATTCCTGCCGCATACGGCACGGCATTATTCGTGGGAGATGCTGTTATCAAATCGGGCACGTCAAATACCGCTGAAGTGAAGGTCCCAGGCGTGGGGGTCGCTCCGATTGGCACTTTGCCAGCGATCACTTCAGCAACGGTGGGAGATGGCAATCGCGTGACTGGCGTGATTGTTTCATTTGCCGCTGATCCGTCGAACCCTGATAGAGCCTATAGTCCTGCGTCCACAGAGGGCGTAGCGTGGGTCGCCGATGATCCTGATCTTGCTTTTGAAGTTCAGGCTGACGGGGCGATACCTGCGGCATCGATGGGCTTGAATGCAGTGTTGATTGCGACGCACTCCGGTAATACATCAACCGGGCGCTCTGGTATGGAGCTTGATACAACTTCGGATGCCCCGGCAGCGGACGCATCTAATCAACTCCTGATCATACGAGCGGTGAATCGTGATGATAACGACACAACACTCACTCATGCTCGGGTCGAGGTTCTGGTTTCCAACCATACCGAGGCCCACGGCAGCACTGCTGCCGGTGACGGCATCTTGGGCATCTAGGGGGGAGACTGAACAATGGCAGTTATCACAACTGGTAATCATCCGAAGGCTTTATGGCCTGGGGTGCAACAATTCTGGGGGCGTCAGTACAAACGCTATCCAGAACTCTACCCTGGAATGTTTGAGGTCACATCCTCAAAGCAGAATTATGAGGAGGATGTGGAGGTCACTGGATTTGGAATGGTTCCGGCGAAACCGGAAGGTACATCCATTACATATGATTCAGAGACCCAGGGTGAGACGACTCGTTATACGCACACTGCGTATGCTCTTGGCTACATCGTGACGTATGAAGAATTGAGGGACAATTTGTATGAAGTTGTCTCCCGGCGTCGGGCTTCGGCCTTGGCGTTCTCGGCGGCTAATTCCATCGAGACGATTGCAGCGAATGTTTACAATCGTGGATTCAATAGTTCGTACACATTCGGTGATGCCAAGGAGATGCTGGCTACTGATCATCCAACCAGTTCTGGAGATCAGTCCAATGAGTTGACGACAGCAGCGGATCTCTCAGAAGCTTCTCTGGAAGATATCGTGATCAAGATTCGGAAGGCCAAGAACGACCGTGGATTGCGGGTACAGTTGCAATCTCGGAAGTTGATTGTGCCCCCTGATCTTGAGTTTGAGGCCAACCGTATATTGAAATCAGTGAATCAGAATGACACAGCGAACAATGCCGTGAACGCATTGCGCGTTACTGGTTCATTCCCGGAGGGGATTTTGGTTAATTCCTTCCTCAATGATACGGATGCTTGGTTTGTTAAGACTAATTGTCCTGAGGCTCAGAAGTTCATCTGGCGTGAGAGGATTGATTTCAGCCAGGACAATGACTTCGATACGAAGAACGCCAAAGCGGCTATCTATTTCCGCCTTTCAGTAGGATCTACCGATTGGCGCGGCGTATATGGTTCGCCTGGTGCATAACCACAAGTGCCGATATTGATCGGCGGATAGGGGCGGCTCTTTTATGAGTCGCCCCTCTTGTCTGGAGAATAAATATGGCGACTAAAGGTTGGAAGGGGTCTCATTACCCTGGCGGGTTCGCCAACGGAGTGAGTATCCTTGGTATGCCTGTGCTGAACAGTTATGCAGGCAACGTATTTTGGGTGAATAGTGCCAATGGGTCAGATGGGAACAAAGGTTCCCGTGACAGGCCCTTTAGCACGTTTGATTATGCTATCGGTCAATGCACGGCCAACAATGGCGATGTCATTCTATTGATGCCGAACCACGCTGAGACTATTACGGGTGCGGCTGGGATTGCTCTTGATGTAGCTGGGATCACAGCTATTGGTCTCGGGAATTTCAATCAACGCCCACGCTTCCTGATGGACGGTGGTACATCGGTGACGGCGGTGATATCAGCCGCCGACGTTACTTTGTCGAATATGGTCTTCGCATCAGGCCATGCCGATGTGGTGGCGGGAGTTGGAGTAACGGCGGTTGGTGCCTGGTTTGATCAAATTGAATTCGTTGACAACACGGATGACGAGAATTTCCTTAGCCCAATCAAGGCAACGGGGACGACAAACAATGAAGCTGATGGCCTGAAGGTCACCAACTGTCGTTGGGTGTCTCCTGACACTGCTGGGCTGGAGATGATTGAGATCAATGCTGATCTTGCGGAGGGGATCTTCACTGGGAATTCAGTGATTTGCGATGGTGCGACCAGTTGCAAGCTTATTCTCTGTGCGACTGGGAAAGACCTGACCGAGGTGGTTGTTGCCGACAATTATGTAGTGGTCGGCAATACCGCAGGAGACCTCCTGATTGATAATGATACAACCGCCAACACTGGTATTGTTGCCAACAACTTCATCGGGCACCATGATACTGCGAGTGAGATCCTGGTCGATTGTGATGGAGTGCGACAGATCGAGAACTATGGTACGGCGACGGATACCGCCAGCGGATACATACTTCCGGCTGTGGACTCTTAAATGGTGGAGATGATCTAATCACTTGGGAGTCAATCTTAATCATGCAGCCACACCTGTATGGTGATGGGTCGGGGGTAAGCGCTGCCCCCGGCGCATCATAGTTAGCTTATGCAGAGCCGCGTCATCATCGTTGGTGAGTATGGGCCTGCTGATGGTGATATTTCTGGTGCTGAAGTATGGGGGGCGAATTTAGCCTATCGGAAGCAGGTAGGTATCACTCACATCTTCGCAATGGATCATCTTGTCAGGATGGAGCGGAAGCACTCAGGATTCGTTGAGGATGTGAATGATCTCAATGTTCCTGTAGTTATGCAACGACACTATGAGGAGATCCCTCTTTCGGTAGGATTTCCTCTACAGCCGGTGATTGAGAGATTCTTCGGGAATGACAAGAATAGGGCCTACCTGACTTCTACGATATGTTACATGATGGCTATGGCTATCCTTAATAAGTTTGATCGTATTGAGCTACATCATATTCTGACTGATCAACACTCGAATGAGTATTTCGCGCAGAAGAGCGGACTGGACTTCTTTTATGCCTGGGCGCTGGCTTCTGGGATAGAGATTGCATTGACAGAGGATTGCCTGATTGGGAGGCCATACCCGTGGCAGCCGCCATTGTACGGATATCATCCGCGGTCAAAGGGTGCTTATCCTGATTATGTGTTGGCTACGGCAGTTGGGGCGATCACATTCATGCCTGACATTAGGGAACAGGCAGAAATCTTAACCATGGAACAGGAAGATGGCTGACACAGTAGCGACACGAACAATGGTTGATGATGAGCGTAGGCTCATTATCCAACTCAACAATACATCCGATGGAAATGGTGAGAGCGGTGTTACCAAGGTGGATGTATCCGCATTGCAAGCTAATGAGGCTGGGCAGGCATGTGGTCAAGTCCGTATTATGCAGATATGGGCGTCCACGCATCTAATGGCTGTAGAGCTTCTCTGGGATGCAACAACCAACATCACTGCGTTGACTATTCCACAAGATCGGACGATTCATTGGGATTTCCGGCATTTTGGTGGATTGAAGAATCCGGAGACTTCAGGATATACGGGCGATCTTCTACTCACCACCATAGGTGCTGCGTCTGGGGACAGATATACTATTGTCGTGGATATGGTGAAGGAATATTAGATGCCAGATCGCGGCGGGAACCCTTGGTATAAGCCCGGTGATTACAACGTGATTTGTGACAGAACGGGATTCAAGGTCAAGGCATCCGAATGCCAACTGGAGTGGAATGGTCTACTTGTGCGGGGAAGGTCTTGGGAGCAGAGACATCCTCAAGATCAAGTTAGAGGCAGGCCCGATGATCAGAGTGTTCCTATTGTCAGGCCACCTGGAACGGATGTATTTGTAGGGACTAATGAAGTTGAGGCAGATAGTCTCTAATGATTCATCCTGCGGAGGGGGCTCGTGCCCCTGTCTGGATGACCTCTGTGCGGGATCAGCATATACTACAAGATTGTGTGCACGACCTACATCACATGGCGATGTATCGTGACGGAGATCAGATTGCGCGGGCAATCGTGATCCTACCTGAGTTCGGCGAGCCCCTTATATTCTTGGTGCATTGATGATTGAATGGCAACATCTGGAAGCGTTGATTACACACGTACACGCGACAACATAATCAATGATGCTTACCGGCTTTGCGGCGCGGTAGCGCTTGGCGAAACCCCATCGAGTGAAGAGAGTGCGGCAGGAGTCGCTGCATTGCAGGCCATGGTCAAGGCATGGCAGGCTGATGGAACTAATCTATGGAAGATCGAAGACTGTGTTCTGTTCCTTACTAAAGGGACAGAGAGATACAGTTTAGGTGCTTCCGGTGATAGGGCGGCGCTGTCGAGCGATACCGTGGTGACCAAAGTCAATGGTGATCATTCGTCGAGTGACACGACCATCCTAGTGGATTCTGTTACGGGAATGGCAGCGTCGGACGCGATTGGCATTGTCTTGGATGATGGGTCGATCCACTGGACGACCATCTCCTCAATCTCATCTCTGACGATAACGATTGCGTCCGGCATTGCCAGCGCTGCTGCTGACAATAATATTGTTTTTACATATACAACCCTCTTAGCTCGTCCACTTCGCATCCTAGATGCACGCAGGCGCGTTTGGACTGATCCGACAGCCCCAGTGGACGTTCCATTCTCAGACATGCTCTCACGAGAGGAGTATTTCGATCTCCCGAATAAGATGAGCGAGGGCAAGCCAGTGCAGGGATTTTATGACCCACAACTGAGCAAGGGAGATTTCTATTTGTGGAATGCCCCGGACAGCGCAGCCGAGACAGTCAACTTCACTGGTGCAATGCCGATTGAGGATTTTGACGCGGCTGGGAATGATCCTGACTTCCCACAGGAATGGATTGAGGCTGTAACCTGGAATCTAGCTGTCCGACTAGCCCCGGCAGTTGGGACCCCGATACAAGAGCGGGGCTGGTTAAAGAACGAAGCAGCGGAGAAGAAATATCTGCTGAGTATCTGGGATTCGGAGCCTGCGTCGGTGTTCTTCCAGCCTAGATTGGAGTCCAGTGAATGACGAATACCCTATTCATGCCCCCTGGCGTAGCACTATTGGATGCCACCAGCACCTCTCCATTGAATGCGGGGAAGGTCAACTTCTATCAAATCGGAACATCGACTCGTAAAGACACCTATCCCACTGAAGATGATGCCGTGGCGGGGACGAACGCAAATGCCAATCCGGTAGTCCTAGACTCCGCAGGGCGCTCTCAGATTTGGCTGGATGGTCAGTATAAGGTCGTAGTGACCGACTCATCTGACACGACAATACAGACCATTGACGAATACGGCCTGAGTTCGACATCAGTCTTCGACAAGGATCACGTCGCTGGCATGTTGATCACCCTGGATACCGATACGGACCATGATGTGAATGTAACGGCTGGCGAAGCCAGAGATAGTGCGGATTCTGAGGATCTCATTCTCTCAAGTGAAATTACGAAACAAATCGACGCCAGTTGGTCGGTCGGTGACAACGCTGGTGGGCTTGATACTGGCACGGTAGCGAATAACACAGTTTATTATATCTGGTTGATCAAGCGTACGGATACGGCGGTTGTGGATGTATTGATCTCCACTTCTTCGTCAGGTCCGACGATGCCAACGAGTTACGACAAGAAGGTTGTCATAGGCATTGGCCGCACTGATGGTTCTGCAAATTTCGTATATGTAGCTGGTGCCAATCGGTCGGTACGCATTGACGCGGGTGGCGATGTCTCTTCAACTGTGAATCATCACGACCTGGCAATGGTGATGGAGGTATTTACTTAATGTCAGTCACAAAGAACTTTCTCTCAGGTAGTACGAACGGAAAAGGTATTAAGGTGGTTGCCACTGCATCTGCTGGGACAACCATCCACACGGCAGATGCGAATGACAAGGATGAGGTGTGGTTGTGGGCGATCAACTCAGATTCCAGTGATCGAAAGCTCACTATCGAATTCGGCGGCACTACTTCGCCTGATGACTTGATCGAATATACCGTCCCGTCTGAGGACGGATTGCATCTTGTCATTCCTGGGCTCCCAATATCTGGGTCCGTAGTTGTCAAGGCATTCGCCGCATCTGCCAATGTTGTAATGATGCACGGATACGTGAACAGGATAGCATAATATGTCCAGACGCTTAATGGCACGTAGAGTCGGAGAAGTATTAGTCAGCAGCAAGATGCTTCCATCGAGCTTGACTGATGGTGGGGTATTATTGGGATCTGGAACCGATGCAATCACGGCGATGTCAGTGCTTGCAGATGGGGCCATCATAGTTGGCGATGGTTCTGGCGATCCTGTTGCTTTAAGTGCGTTCTCATCATCTACCGGCACGCTCAACGTCGCCAAGGGGGGCACAGGAGCGAGCACGCTGACGGATGGGGGCATCCTCTTAGGGTCTGGCACTAACGCTGTCACAGCGATGTCAGTGCTTGCAGATGGGGCTATTGTGGTGGGAGACGGTAGCACTGACCCAGTAGCCTTGAGTGCGTTCTCGTCATCTACCGGGACATTGAACGTCAGTAGTGGTGGGACCGGCGCTGCATCACTGACCGATGGAGGTGTGTTGCTGGGTTCTGGCACTGGCGGTGTCACAGCGATGTCTGTATTGGCCGATAGCGAGATAATCGTTGGCGATGGTTCTGGCGATCCTGTTGCTGAGAGCGGTGCGACACTGCGGACCTCAATAGGAGTAGGCACTGGCGATACCGTACAGTTTGCTCTTCTCAAGGTTGGCAGCGGATCTGCCTCGGCCCCGACAATTACGGACTCAGGCGATCCTGACACAGGTCTATTCTTCGACACAAACAAGGTGGTGGTTGCTACAGGTGGAGAGGAAGCGAGTCGGTTTGCAACGGGAAGTGGGGCGTTTGGTTATAAATTAACGAACGCTGGTGGAACCGATCCCAACGGAATCCACATAGATTTCTCGGCAGCAGATCGTGATAATAATACTGAGGTGTTCCTTAGATGTGAGGACTCAAGTGCAATTAGGGCAATTATATATGCTGACGGAGATTTGCAAAATCACGATAATAGTTACGGTGCTATCTCAGATCGGAAGCTGAAACAGGACATCACGCCCGCCAACTCACAGTGGGAGGACATCAAAGCCCTTTCTGAAATCGCCGTTAACTTCCGGTTTAAGTCGGATGTGATTGCTAACCCCGATGCGGGGGCGTTGCTTGGCTTGGTAGCGCAGGACGTAGAACCAATATCGCCCGGCCTGGTTATTGATCATCCTGACATGGAGGAGGTGATTGATGAGTCTGGTCAGCCAGTCCAACGACCAACAGGAACTATTACAAAGAGCATCCAGTATTCTGTTCTCTATATGAAGGCAGTGAAGGCCCTGGGTGAGGCCCTAGAAAGGGTCGAAGCGCTAGAGCTTCGTGTAACTGCATTGGAAGGCTAAGCAATATGGCGGATAGAGAGGGAGATCGAAGGTCAGCAGCATCGGCCCATCGGCGCGTTGATGCGCTTCTCCTAGAAGTTCGGGAGCATGTCGTGGGCTGTGCTACCGAGACGCGCCAGCAGAACGCGAGGCTCCGTCGCGTAGAACGGATTCTGGTTAGTACCGCTGGCGCGACCATCCTTCTTCTGCTGACATTGGTAATTCGATGATTAGCACTCTTATTTCCTCGATCTTACCGGTTGCAGGCGAGGTTATTGATCGCATTGTGCCGGACAAGAATGCTCAGGCCAGCGCGAAGCGGGAACTGGAGAAGGCTCTTATTGATGCAGAGGTTGCCGGACTCATTGGGCAGCTAGAGATTAACAAGATCGAAGCTGCGTCACGGACTCCATTTGTTAGTGCTTGGAGGCCCTTTATTGGTTGGACGTGCGGAGCAGCGATGGCCTACGCATACGTCGTCCAGCCGTTGTTGACATTTATTCTGGGGCAGACTGGGTATCTCATTGTGCTCCCGAGCGTTGAGTTAGGTGAAATGATGCCAGTGCTTCTCGGGCTTTTGGGTCTTGGCGGAATGAGATCGTTTGAGAAATATAAGGGCATCTCAAAATGAGCGGGAAGGACACTGGTTAATGCAGTTGGCGTTTGTCGGTAGTTCCAATGAATCCAGGTCAGTTAATATATCAGGCCAACGCTCGGTCAATCTTGTTCCGGAGATTGATCAGCATGGCAAATACCCGATTTCTCTCTATGGGCGTCCCGGTCTGAAGACATGGGCTGCTGGTGGTGCTGCTGAGATCCGCGGTCTGATAGAGCTTGAGGGCGATTTGTACGCGGTGGTGGGTAGTGATCTGAAGAAGGTCACAACAGGGGGAGCCGTCAGCACGATTGGGACACTCAACACCGCGACGGGACGTGTTGGGCTTGCTGTCAATGCCAATGCCACTCCACAACTTATCATAGTGGATGGGGTGAATGGTTATACCACAACCGGAAGTTCAGTAACGGTGATCTCGGATAGTGATTTCCCGGACACTGCTACGCACGTGGTCTACATCGACGGCTATTTCGTGGTCAATGATCCAACCAACAAAGGGCGGTTCTATATCTCCAACAGCGAAGATGGGACTGCCTGGACCGCGACCGATTACGCCACGGCAATTCGTGATCCAGATAAGCTTTCTGCAATCATGGTCAATCACCGTGAGCTTTGGCTACTAGGAGAGCGGTCGAGTGAAGTTTGGTATAATTCTGGTAATCCAGACTTCCCATTTGAGCCGATTGAATCAGGATTTGTCGAATGGGGTATTGCTGCGCCGCATTCCGCGTGCCGAATCTCTGGGCGTATTTATTGGCTGGCACAAGGGCCAGATGGTGATGGCATCATTATGCAGTCCGATGGATTGCAGGGCGTTCGCATCTCAACACATGCAGTGGAGAATGCGATTGCTGGGTATTCCAAGATTTCAGATGCTTTTGCCTACTGTCTGGAGATGGAGGGGCATATATTCTATATCCTGACGTTCCCGACCGGGGATGCTACGTGGGTATTTGATGCTGCATCTGGGTTATGGGCCGAGTGGAAGTCCTATACGATTGGGAGATTCCGCGGTAATGCCCATGCCTTCTTCAATGGCACGCATGTCATTGGAGATTACCAGGATGGGAACCTTTTCCAGCTATCGTGGACTCAATTCTCGGACGCTGGAGTACCGATTGAGCGTATCAGGCAAGATCGTCATGTCTTGTCACAGAATTTGCGAGAGAGGCTCTTTCATAGACGCCTTGAGATCGAATTCGAGTCTGGTACAGGCACAGCCAGTCTTGATCCCCAGGTTATGTTGCAGTGGTCGGATGATGGCGGTCACACATGGAGTAACGAACATTGGAGGGGAATTGGCAAGGTTGGCAAGTACGCCAATCGTGCTAGATGGGGTCAACTTGGGCAATCCAGAGATCGGGTTTACCGTATAACGATGACGGATGACGCCAAGATGGTGATCGGCAGTGGCTTTTTACAGGCAGATTTTGGAGCACAATGATGGTTATGGCTTATAACGTCTTGAACAACAGATTAGGTGGAAATCGACAACGACTCCTGACGGGTGGCATGACGGCTCCACCGAATGGCAGAGTACTCACTCCGGAGGAGTACGAAAATCGCGGAGTGGAATCTCCGGCTGGCTTCTTGCCACCTCGAACTGATTTTGATGCGGAAAACAGGCGACGCATAGAGGGTATGCCACCAGTTCCTCCTGGAAATGGACTAGAATCAGACTTCGATCCGGGTGTGCTTAGGGAAAACCACCCCGAATTCCTCGCCCCACTGCCACAGAGTCCAATGGGTGGTCCAATGGGTGTTCCAAATCACTTGCAACGACTCATCACCTATTTGGGTAGTCTAGCTAACAAAATCACCACTGCGATTGATGCCGTTGAAGTTGCTGGGGGCAGGTTCGACCCCAGATCAGTAGGTAGGACGGGTGGAGTTGCTGGGGTCCAACAGGGGCCGATGTCAGGTCCGCCTGTGGAGAATCCCGACCCTAGATTAGTAGCGGGCAGGTTCGACCCCAGATCAGTAGTTAGGCGGGGTGAAAGGCAGCCGGTACAACAGATGCGACGACCGATGGGACCGATGCAAGGCCCCAGAGGTCTTTATGGATGAGCAGGGATCAACATAATCTGAGGGACGACAATGGCTAATAATGCACTCTATAATCTGATAAGGATGGACCCCAGATCAGTAGGTAGGACGGGCGGGTTCGACCCCAGATCAGTAGTTAGGCGGGGTGAGTTCACTGATTATGAAGGTGGTCTGGATTTGCCGCCTGGAGATCCGGAGGAAACTGAGAGGGGGGCTATTGAGAGACGACTTGATCAGTATCTGCGTCGGAGAGAAGACCCCGGATCAGTAGTTAGGCCGGGTGAATTCCCTGGGGGCAGGTTCGACCCCGGATCAGTAGTTAGGCCGGGTGAGTTCACTGGGGGCAGGTTCGACCCCGGATCAGTAGTTAGGCCGGGTGAGTTCACTGATTATGAAGGTGGTCTGGATTTATCTCTCCGCGAACAGAGGATGATGAACGCGCTTGCCCGTCTTCGGGCAGACAAAATGAGGTGGGAGAGGGATGTAATGAATCCGGCTGCTGATTATGAAGGTCCGCTGCCTCCTCTTCCCAATCGCAGACGAAGCCAAAGATTCTAGATGCCTTGAGTACACCGATCACAGCGGATGATGATTGATGCCCACGTTAAAACCATTACCGCAGCCTCCGGCATGGAATCCCATGGAGGAGAACGGACAGATCACTCGTCCATGGCATCGGTGGTTCCAGATCATCCAAGCACTTACGTTCAAGCATTTTGTAGTAGCGCCAACACTCGATCCCGCCTCTGTATCTGCCAACACCACATCGGAACAGACATTCACGGTCAACGGGCTAACAACTGACATGGTGATATCAATTACCAAATCGAGTCACACCGCTGGTCTTGTTATAGGAAGCGCTCGGGTATCAGCAGCCGATACTGTGGCTATCACTTTCGGAAATCTTACTGGCAGTTCGATCAATCCTCCATCAGAGGAGTACAAGATTATGGGGACGAGAGAGTGAAATGGTAGGTCCTATCGCAGCGATTGGCACATTACTGGAAGGGGTGAATAATGGCATTTGATCCTCTGAGCCTCGCCTTATCGGTTGGCGGCAGCGTACTAAGTACGGTGATCGGGTCTTCTGCTGCACGGAGCGCAACGAATGCACAGATTGCGGCAGCCGAAAGAGGTGCTAAAGCACAGGCAGAGGCTATGGACGCGGCAATGGCTGCCCAGATGGACCAATTTAATAGGTCTTTTAATTTCCAGGTAGCCAGCTATTTAGATCAAGTTGCTGCATATGCCCCAACAGTGGCTGTCAGAGAAGGGGCTCTCTTAGCATTGACGGGATATGAAGACGCAGGAGGAATATTCCCAGAAAGAGCCGGTCCTGGCTATCTCGAAACTCTAGCCAGACAGCAGCCTGGCCCCGGCGTTGCCATCCGTGGTGTCACTCCACCAGTTGGCCCCACAGTCACTCCACCAGTTGGCCCCACAGTCACTCCACCTGTTGCTGGTGTTCAAGCGCCCCCGGTAGCTATATCAAGGCAAGAGCTTGCCAGAAGATGGGAGACTGGTGATGTCCCGAGTTCAGGCAATAACTTCTGGGGTGCTGGAAGCTTCCAGGCGGCTTATCAGGGTGGCTTCTACCCGCCTACTCACGATGAGGCGAATACCAGAGCAAGAGAGCTAGGGCTGGCAGCCCCGGAGGGTCATCTTGAACAAGGAGTGCTTACGCGTCGGCTTAGTGCACTCCAATCGGACCTAAGAGATGCAGAATCGCAATACGAGGGCGGGGATCCGGGTCTTGAGGCTGAGATCCTAGCATTACAACAAGAGATTCAGAGAACTACTGATGCTGCTCCAGCGGTAGTTACCGCACAAGCACCTGTGCCTGTCGCTCCTGGAGTAAGTCCTTTCGCAGACGTTGATCGCCCCACGTTCATCCCACCAGTACGTCCGAGGGGGCCGTTCTTTGATGAGAGAGAATTCACCCTACCAGAAGAATTAACGGGACCCCGGCAACTATATCCTACGGAGGATGAGTTTGTTGCGCCCCAACCGTTTGATGTAGGGGAATTCAGGGACAAAGAAGTGTTTGCGCCTGATGAATTTACTCAACCTCAACGGTTGGCGGCTGGTGAATTCCTGGATCCCATAGTCTACGATCCAGGCAGATTCAGGGAACCATTCACTTTTGATACTGCTGATCTGGAAGCCGATCCAGGGTATCAGTTCCGCAGAACCGAAGCGGAGAACGCGCTTGCTAGGCTGGCAGCAGCCCGGGGAACAGCCTTCTCTGGCGGCGAAAAGCGGGAGCTTGCTCGTATCATTTCTGGACATGCAGCCCAGGAATATGGGGCAGCGTATGCGCGGCAGTATGCTGACTATCTGCGTCAGCAGAATATCAGCCAGACAGAATTCGCAGCACTTCTCAATGATGCGGCGAGACGATGGGGAGTGACGCTTGATGTCTTTGGCGCTAATGCCGCAGACGTGGCGAGGCGTTACCAAGTGGCAAGAGATGTCGAGGCGTCTCGGCAGAGAGATATTGAGAGACGATATGGTATAGAGGCAGATATCTACGGTACACAAATCGCTGATATCCAGAGACGATATGACATTCTCACGGATCAATTTGGCCTTGATGCTGCGGATGCTCAGAGGCGAATTGAACAAGAAATATATCTTGAGAATTTGAAAAGGGCCGGGGAGCAAAGCATATGGAATCGGTATGCGACTTTGGCTGGAATGCCAGCGATGGGAGAGACTGCACAGGCTGCGGCGGCAGCCGGGCTGGGATTGTCCGGGCTTGCCCAGCAGGCTGGTGCAACTACTGCTGGTATGCAGACCGCCAGGGGGAATGTCTTGGCTAATCTTTATGGGCAAGTCGGCGGGCTACAAGCGCAAGGCGCTCTCGCCCCGGCGACGATTATGGCGCAGGGGATACGTGGGCCTATCGACTACATGCAAGGGGCTATAAGGCGAGAAGAACAGATGGCGCACGAGCAAGAACTGGCCAAACTGATGGGAGTGGGAGGAATGCCGTCAGTTACCGGGACGGGCAATAGAGCATTTTCACTCCTGTCAGAGTATGATTAATTTTGATCGTATTGAGCTACATTCCTGACCCTTATCCTTTGTGATGGCTAACATCTTCTGTCTAACATTCTCACTGCCGATGGCATACGAGAGGAATATGTAATGGCTTTACAGCCTGTGGATCTTGTGGCATTTGCGAAGACCTTTAAGCCATTTGGTTATAGTGATCTCGCGAAAGCACCAAAGAACGATCAGTTGGCGCGTTTGAATACGGTGCTTGGCATTAACGTAGAGAGGCATGAATTCGAGAGAGACCTAGCACGAACCAGCGCGCTTACTCCTCTAAGGGGTGCACTGCCATCGCCGCCACAGGGACTCCCGTGGATCGCAAGTGGAAGACTTACTCGTGATGACAATCAGCGATTGAATGGATGGGCTCATGGCGAATTGTATGAGGCGGCCGCACGGAGGCTCGTGGCGCTTGGCTATCCCGTGGACGCCAAGAATCTACTGACAGTGAATACAGAGTTGGCAGAACAATCGAGAGTGGCAACTAAGAATTTTGCTAAGAATTTCGCTCATACTGTTCTCACTACCCTGGAACTACAGACCGAGGGCAAGACAGTAGAAGCGGAGGAGTTATGGAATAGGGCGTTGTCCCAAATGCCAGGCACAGAAGCATTCTTGGGTGACTGGAATAATATGGCTGCACTTGAAGGTCATTTGGGTGACGCAATTAAGTGGTTCAACACGTTAGATTCCCCAGACCTTCAACAATACTTCGACGTGGATCTTGGACAGTTTGTTTATCTGCCTAAAGATGTGATCGGTGAGGAGGGACGCAAGGGATTTCGGACCTCTGCACAACAGAAGGACTTTGCACGTGAAACCAGAGAGCTAAGGAAAGAGTGGTACAACCAATCCAAACCGTTTGCCTCCAGAGTCACAGCATATAATACAGCGGCGGACGCAACTGGTTGGAAGGAAATTCTGTTAGGGATCAAAGATAACTCCGCGGAGTGGGATGATCTTGATCCAGCTACCATTAGAGAGAGACTCGAGAACACACTCGCAGCACGGGCCACTGGAGCTAGTGACATTGCTCTCATCATTCAATTCAATAAGACGATGGACCCTGAATCAGTAGTTAGGGAAAGCGAGTTTGAAGTTGTTCAAAGGTCTGCGGGGATCATAGCGCAGGCGAGGCATTTGCTTGATGATTTGAGCAAGGGTCTGAAGTTGCCAAAAGCCGCGAGATTTGATCTGCTTAATACAATGACAGCCATGATGGACGCTGGCATAGAAGACCAGCGGAGACAAACAGAGTTCTACACTAAGGTGGTTGAACGAGAAGGTCAAAACCCATCAGTCATCATTTTCGATTTCACGGAAGCTTTGTCGTATGCAGAAACCGTTCAGGATATTCTAGATCGAGTGGATATAACACCAGGGGGGGCTGCAACACCAGGGGGGGCTGCTCGCGAAGTGAGCGCTCTCGATCAGAAAGAAGCTCTTAAAGCTATGGTGATCGCTTTAGAGTCAGACCGGTGGCTAAATGTGGGTAATGGATTCGAGATAGTAGAAGAAGGAGGAGAGTTGTTTCGGAACCTTGAAGAGAGCGAACAGGATGCTTTGATAAGACAGCGTCTTATGGAGTTTCCTGAGTCGATGTTTCCCAATGATATGGGCTTCAACGAGAGACTAGCACTATTTGGGGAAGTCGCTGGAGAAATGTCTCAAAATCAGCAAGGTGATCAGGGAGGGGATCGGTTGGGAGAGTTTCTGCAATCCCTTAAGGGATTGCCTCAAGCCGCAAGGCAGCTTTTGCCGAAAGCACTGGGGAATAACTAACATGGCCGACGCATTTCTTCCTGAAAAGACATCGCCGCCTACGCAATCTCCTAGATCCACTGAACCAGCACCAGATGGATTACCCTTCCCTGGGTGGGGTGGGCAACAACATGCACAGTCGTTAGTGGGCGGGTCACCGTTAGTGGGCGGGTCACCATATCAACCTATAGTTCCAGAAGGTGTCGGAGATAGTCTTCCCCTCGGGAGCTGGCCGAGGCCATTTCCCCAAGCAATGTCGAAAATCGTTCTTGATGCTGTTCGTCGTGCGCAAGACGCCGAGCATGGAAGAGGAGTGCGGCAAGGATTTAAGGCAGCGCTCTGGAGGGGGTTTTTCTTTGGTTTTGGCGATGAACTCACGGGCCATGTGAGAGCCATACTTAACCCAGAAGATCCCAACGCAGCAACAGCCGCCAAAGAACTTGAGAGGGCAAGGTACGATTATCTGTATGACACTGAACCGGCGCTTGCTCACATTGGCGAATTCCTGGGGGCAATACCAAGTTCACTGGGAGGGGTTGCTGTTCTTGGAAGAGTGGGAATCCACATAGCCAGAAACATTGGGAAGTTGGGGGTGCTTCCGGGGGTGGCCCATGTGGGATCACGCATTAGACAAGAATCCAGAATTGGCCGCGTCGCGGCTGCCACACTCTTTGGCTACGCCGGTGGGGGTATTTACGGAGCGGGTGTTGGTGGTGAGCCGGAAGGCATGAGCCGATTGGAGAGTGCTGGATGGGGGGCTGGCGTTGGGGCTGGATTCGGTTTTGGGTTGAGATCGGCCACGGAAATAGTACGGATTCTCCCAAACGTAGCAAGATTTGCAACCCGGCTCGTCTTCCCTATCCCAGACCGAGTCCACGCGCAGATGGCATTTAGGGAGGCTCTTAGGAAGGACGGTGTGTCGGAGACAGAAGTGTACCGTATATTGGCAGATACACATAGACTTGAGGAATTGCAAGGCCCTGCACTGAGAGAAGTCCGAGAGGCTCGACTGGCGAATAGTCAATCGGCTCGTGATGCTGTGGGAGGGGGAGAATTCATACCGGGTCTTCCAGCGCCTGAAAGGGCCGCGCAACTTGAAAGGCTCAGGCTGGAGAATGATGGTAGAGCTGGTATTGGTGGAAGGCCAGAAGTATACCTTCCTGGACCAGCAGAGCGTAGTGGGGCACTGAGAGAAGCCCTAGAGGATGTCCCAGCTATGGGGACCCCCAGAGAGGGCCCGGTCCCGGTGTCGAGGTTGTTTGATCTCCGCGAGAGATTACCCAACACCTCAAACTTAGTCTATCACGCTGCCCATAATCCGAGTCAAATGCCTTTTGCTAAACAATTACTGTGGAATAGGAATCGTGGAACACGCGCAAGGATATCCCAAGCACTAGGTGAATATCTGGGTGCAGATCCGGATTACTTCTACAGTCTGGACGCGATTTCATCCTCGCAATATACCGCATCTCGACCGCTGTACCTCAAAGCTTTCGGAAGTGTCGAAAATCCGACAACCATGCCACTGGCTGACATTGCTGAACTCATTGTGGGTGATGATACGTGGATCAAACAATATAGACACGTGCTGGATAATGACAAACGGGCGATGAGAAGTTTGCGTGCCGAGAGGGTTGCTGACTATGCTCTGAAGCACAATGTTTCCCGGGATGAGGCGGAGAGAGCTGTGGTTGTTACAGCATATCCGAGGATATCGGAGGACGACCTCACACTCCTGAAAGAATTGGGTCCTCCGGATAGCACTGATCCGGTTCTGAGAGCACAATGGCAAAAACGATTACGCATAGCGTTTGGTGATAAGCAAATCTCCTTCGCTCAGCTAGATCATGTCAAGAGGGCTATCGACAGAGAGATCAACAAGGCGCAGTCTCTAATAAATGCGGGTAAGGGTGATCCAGACTATCTCAAGTCCTTGCAAGACCAGAGGCGTGCATTGCTCACTACGGTTGATACGTTTGGCGGTAACCCAGCCTATGCGAACGCACGAGCGGTATACGCTGGTTACGAACGGTTACTCGACGCCATGGAGGCTGGTAAGCGGATCTTTAAAACTGGTACTGACGCGGACGCAATTAGAGACATTAATACACTATTTACACAAGTATACGGACAAAGCGAGAAAGACGCGATGTTGACTGGAGTATTGCACGCGGTATCCGAGCGATTTGACAGGGGTGTGGATGGCGCTAATGCAGTCAAGAATGTGTTCGGGACCGAGAACAGAAGAAAGCTTCTCCGCGCGTTCTTCCCGAACGAGAAATTGTTTGAGGAATTCGAAACGTTGATGGAAATATATGCCAACCATGTAATCACACATGGTTCCATGGGGGGAACCAAGACCGCACCTGTGTTGTTGGGGCAACAACTCTTCGATCCCAAACGCGTCACCAAAGGCCAGGCGGGTGACTATATTTTCCGATTCTTCATAGACCCCACGAATCAAGATGCTTTGAGAGATGCCATCGCGGGCGCTGTTGTTGACCAGGGATTGGTACGAGAAGTGCCCAGAAGATTGATCGGACGTAGTAGGAATGTTCTTGAACAGGTAATGCAAACGCCAGTAGCCAGATTTGGACAGCTCGTTGGTGAGATTCCAATTTTAGAGCCCGGAGCGAGAGTGGCAGGTGGTGTGCCTTCCGATATTGAAAGGCGGGAAGAGCGACGGTTGTACGAATATGGACAGCCTCCACCAGCACAGCAAGCGGCTCCGTAATAAACCAGATGCGTCTATCCCAGAACTTCACCCTGGATGAACTGACAAAAAGTTCGACAGCGTTGCGACATGGGATTGAGAATATCCCGCGACGAATCGATGTCGAATCATTAGCGGCTCTGGTAGAGAACGTCCTTCAGCCAGTCAGAGACCACCATGGTCCAGTGATTGTCAGCAGTGGATATCGGTGTCCAGAGTTGAACACCAAGATAGGCTCCAAGAACACGAGTCAGCATGTTCGTGGACAAGCCGCGGATTTTGAGATTATGGGGCGCGACAATAGTGAGGTTGCTAAGTGGATTTATGACAATCTGGACTTCGATCAGTTGATTCTTGAGTTCTATGAGGCGGGGCAACCACGATCCGGATGGGTCCATTGCTCATATGTAGGCAGTGAGTCCAACAGAAACATGGCGCTGATCATCAATTCTAAGGGCGTCAGACCATTCCCGAATTAAGGATTTGCCGTTATGAACAAAGGTATAATCGCTATGGTATGTGCCTTCCTCACTGGAGCTTCCCCGATGGGGGTCATATTGCTCCAGGGCTGGATGGATCAAAGGAAACTGGAGTCAGGAGTCATTGACACTTCAGTACTCCTCAACCACAGCCTATTTACTCATGCAAGTACATGGGTGGATCTCATCATTCCTCAGTTAAATGTGAGTGATGATGCTCGCAAATTCCTGACCATAAAGTTCACGGCATTCCAGGATGCACTCGAGAGCTTGGTCGAGAATTCAGACTTTGAGACTATGAGTGATGCACAACTCAATCAGGTCGTCACGCGAAACCTGAACGAAACTGTGTCTAGTTATATCGCGGACGCAAGACGAGAAGGCATTCCAGAGGACTTCATCCTCATGTTCAACAAGTGGCATGAACAGGTGGTGAATATTTTGACTCAGTCGATTGAGGATAACGTGTATAGCGTGATCCACAAGAACCAACATTCAAAGATGTACGCAATCTTAACTGCTTACGACTCAGCCCTCGGGGCAACGCTCGAGGATGTCGAGAAGACACTTGAAACCCATATCGGCAACTGATGGAATGGAGGTGATGATGAATGATGAACCTCTATGCAACGCTCATTGCTCTGCTGATTGGTGGCGGGGAGGGTCCACCTGAATCCCCATTCTTTGTAGGGCAGTTCGGGATTCCAAACTACGTTTGCAGGGATGCAAGGACGATCATGGCGGTCGTTGACCGGGCAACCGCAGGCGGTAGTCAGGAAGCGGGAGCGTCTGCGTTCTGGGATGCAATTAACAGCGGTGAGTGCGTATTTAATCAGAGTCGCCAGGTCTTTACGATAATCTCGATTACTCATTTTCCATTCCTCGAGAGCGATGGGTGGCTTGTTGGTCAGAGGCACTCCGCTCACCCAGCCGCACCCGTTGTCTACAATGTAGATATCCCAGCGGGGGAGGTCGGAGTAGATATATAGGGAACACTTCTGGAACGGGGTAATGGAGAAGCATATGGAAGCGTTAATACTGGCGATTGGTGCCAAAACCTGTTGCATCGGGGCTGCTGGCTGTGGCGGTGGGCTGGATTGCAGCAGAATTCTTTATCCCACCGATCATGAAGCACTTCACCCTTGATATTGTCTGGGGACCGGCTATGGCCTTCGTAATTGGTTATTGTGGTATTAGAATCCTACCCGTGGTTGAGTCGAGGATTAAGAATCTGATCTCCAAGAGTTAAGGTGCGATCAGGCTCTCATCTGAAGCTTGATCAGATTCGCTTTCCGCCATATTTTGCTTTCCGGGCTGCCGGAAGCATACAACAGCGACAGCTTCAATAAATCTATCTTATGTTGCTTCTGGAACGTGATCTCTCCTAGACTGTGCTGTTCGTCATGGTGGGACCGACAAAGTGGAACAGTGAACGTGTCGTGAGGCTTTTGTCCCGTTCCAGCCTGCTCACCTTTAGGTAGTCCGCTCCGGACATGAGCGCAGATGATATTCCGGCTGGCACAACCAGGCACGACACACGCCTTTGAGCGTATGTATTGCTGGTGTTTGGGGAAAGCCCTTTCGGGCATTTCCTTGGTCCTGGGAGGGGATGGCTTCCTCCGAATCAAAATATCATCTCTTCGATTTCCTGTCGTAATGTTTCGGGTGCGACAGGCAGAACCGATCCGCAAATATAATCGATACAGCCGTCGATGAACTGATTAAATTCACCAGCCGGGAGGTTGCCCAAGGCTATAGATTTTGGCCGTTGGATGACGACAGAGTTGGATAGCCTCAACTCGGTACAGTGGCCGAGCGCACATTTAATAGCATCAGAGAGATCCTGCCGGACGGCGAACCGAGTTTGATTCTCCCATATCTTGTTGATCAGCGCCCAATATAAGCGCAACTGCCTAGGAGATCGTACACGTCGGATATCGACACACATCGTCTGACCAGGCTTCATCTTCTTGATTGCTTTGTGACCTGGTTCATCGACCGGTACCAGGGCCTCAGTATCCGACCGCTGTAGTAAGAACCTCATAATGGCATCTCATCGTCTAAGTTCGCGAATTCCGCGGCGTCCTCAGCCGATATACCCCTAGAGACTGGGCGGTATACTGCATCACGCCGGGCCGATGGCTGCTCCCTTTTCTCTTCGAGAAGGACAATTTTGTATGTCATATCACCATCGGTTGTTGACGCTGTTGGTAGAGGCATCAAGTGAAGTGACAGGGTGAAGCCATTGCCGGTTTTATGGGGGAAGGCCTTGCCAATTTTCGTCCATTTCTCACCACCGGGATACTTGTGTACGGCCATTGCGTCAAAGGTTGTCATGTCTATCTCCCTATCCACCGCCCAAAATATTAGTTTCGTTATTCCGAAGCTCGATCTTCCTAGCCTCGATGCGGTCCATTAGCCCTGGCACATCTCCGTTCGGTGGAGGGTTGCCGAAAAACCAGTCGGGTTTCCGTGACTTGACGGCTGAGAGGAGATCGTGGTTGTGCGCCACTAGATCATCAACATCGGCGGTTGATTGGCAGTTAGAAAGATCGTCACGAAAAGACTTCAAGTCTTCCCTCAGCGCCGCTACGGTTGGCAGCCCCGCTGCTGGCGGCGTTCTCGGGTCGAAATCAAGCTTTCGTTTCTTGACTCCAGAGGCCAAGTTGCCATCGTCATCAATTTCTGAAGCGAGACACACTATGGATGATAGGCAAGCCCGTCGGGCGTATGTCAGAGACGACAACATCACATGTGGCTTACCTGTTTCAAGAGGCCAATCCGAGGCAATCCACTCCCCACTAGTGTGGATTAGCAGGGTTCTAAGTGTGAATGCTCCATCCACTCCCACCGATGTTGCCTGCGTCACCGCTAGTCCGTTATTGGTAAGAGAGGGTATGACTGAGTCTCTAACACTCTGTAGGTCGGCATATTTATAGAAGGTGCCGTCTGGTTTTTTGAAGAATGCGTTTGTCTGCGTCCGTTCCGCGCTGGGCATAGCCGCTTGAGCCTTGGCTAAGGCTTCAGAAAGCTTGCCGATAGACTGACTCCGTTCCATGTTATCCTCTCTGAATTAGTTGGGTTTCGACCCTCCGATGATCCTCCCACGCCACAGCCTCACGCTCATCGGCTTCGATGGAGTCGATCTGCAAAGTTAAAATGTCAATGATGTGACAATAGATTTCCCGGAGACTGAATATTCTATTGGCGGCGGCTGCGGAATCGTTGGTAGATTTATCAATGTAATCGTCCAACTGTTGTCGCTTGCCAAGGACATCCTCCCTAGCTTCGAGAAGTAAGCCCTTGCTCATCGTTGTTCGGGAAATGTCGTCGCCGCGCCACTGACCATTTTCTGTTCCTATGTTCAACTGGTCCTCGATCTCAGTGAGCCAGCCCGCGATATCTGATTCATGTGTTCTTGGCATGGTCTCTGTCCTCCAGGTTTCTCTCTTTCTATGCGTTAATAGTAACCGTTTTGGCTACGTCAGTCAATAACTTAGATGGGAGAATTCTACGAGCTGCAAGTTCTGCAAGTTCTGCAAGTTCCGGGGACGAAAACTTGCAGTCCTGCAACTCACTGTTCCCAAACTATAAATCCAAATCTTCCGTCAGTTGACCGGCAAGTTTGCATCTTCTTGCGTAAACAGTTACGTTACCTGCATGAAGCTGAAAACGTACCTGACTGAAGAGAGCATCGGTGTGACGGAGTTTGCACGCCGTTTGGGTGTGTCCCGGCAAACCATCCACCGATACCTCGCCTCGAGGCGTTATCCAAACGCCAAGCATCTGCGTCGAATCTCGGAGGTCACGGATGGACAAGTTCTGCCGAACGATTTCTTCATGGGTCAATGAATTGGGCAAGCCGCAGCGCGATAAGGGTCTGCGCGAGGAACGAGATTTTGTCCGGTTCTGGCATGATAACGGTGTCCCTCCTGACGCTTGCGTGCGTGTGCCTCTCAGTGGCGCAATGCGTGGATACAAGGGTGATGTCACCCTTGCAGGGCTTCAGGGCGAGGTTAAGGTCCGGAGGAGTGGATACAAGACGATATACGATCAGCTCTCCGATAACGATTTCCTAGCTATCAGAATGAACAACAGAGAACGGCTGTATGTTCTGCCCGAGAAGATCATGCTGTCGTTCATCAAGTCGGTCATTCACGAATGGTGATCATTAGAAAGCTGGGGATGGTCAATCGCGTGCAGGAACACATTTCCAACACATTTGGAGTCGACGCTGTTGTTCTGAGAGATGGTGCTGGGCGGGGAATGGCTGCCAGGCAGATGGCGACATGGGTATTCAGAGAGATGTTCAGCATGAAGTTCAGTGAGATAGCTCGTCTCTTTGGTGATGATCCTGTTAAGGGGAGCAAGTACTCATATTACACTCGACGATTCCAGTTGGTAACTCGGCAGCATGACCGTGATCTGCTGGTAGAGGAAATTCGTGGCATTCTGAAGGGGGATTCTGATGGCGAAAAAACTGCCATACTTGCCACTCTGGACTAAGGATTTCATCGCGGACACGCATTATCTGACGCCTGCCGAGGTTGGTGCATACGTGCGGTTATTACTAGAGGCATGGAATCAACCTGACTGCTCTCTTCCGGACGATGACACATTCCTGCGGAGGGTTGTTGGTGGCGATCCGAGGTCTTGGCGGAAGATGAAACCTAATGTCATGCGATTCTGGCAGCTCAATGACGGTCACTATCGGCAGAAGAGGTTATCCAGTGAACACAAAAATGCGGCCAGCAGATCACGGTCTGCGAGTAAGAGTGCGAAAGCTAAGTGGTTGAAATTCCGAGAGAACGAGGATGCGTCCGCACAGCGAACGCACAGCGAACGCTCTGCTCTTACAGAGTCCATACTTCAGAAAGAGAAAGAGGAAGAAAGAATCAATAGAAAGAAATCCATTTCTGATGAGGAGATTAGATTTCTCAAGTGGTACGAAAGCTATCCGAGGAAGGTTGGTAAGGGCCGGGCCAGGACCGCATACATCAAGGCACTGAAGAAGACTACTGGGGATATTCTTCTGAAAGGGTCGGAGAGGTATGCTGGTGAGCGGGCAGGTGAGGACCAGAGCTTCACTAAGCACCCATCCACCTGGCTCAACTCTGAATGCTGGGACGACGATCCAGCACCACAGAAAGGGAATGAGAATGAGCATGGTTTCACAGCCTTACGACGTGGATCGGCAAAGGTCATCGAAGAAGCAGAGGCGATTGACAGTGATGCTGACCGAGTTGGCACTCATGTTCCCCGACCAAAAGCTGTCGGAAGGCGAATGGAAGACCCGATTGAAGGGGTATATCGCAGCCCTGGGGAGGTGGGACGAGAACACACTAGGAATGGCTCTAAACGAGGG